>Ga0315549_1001441_pt1 | contig 24751 bp, 18 predicted proteins | sample SalMarSW160200MG_FD_203101 | JGI IMG/M metagenome (GOLD analysis project Ga0315549, IMG submission 203101) | Salt marsh sediment microbial communities from the Plum Island Ecosystem LTER, Massachusetts, United States - Salt Marsh Sediment SW1601-200 ... | reverse complement strand
CCGTTTACTATGCGGTGGAAAACGGAGCTGACGTCATTTCAAATAGCTGGGGGGCAGAGTATTATTCGGATACTCTCGAAGATGCATTTGAATATGCCTACAGCCAGGGTGTTATAAACGTGGCCGCGGCCGGTAATGAAAGTTCCAGCTCCGCATTTTATCCGGCTTACTATGATAATATGATATCCGTCGCTGCAACTAACTCCGATGACCAGAAAGCCTCCTTCTCGAACTATGGCGAATGGGTAACTTTGGCCGCTCCGGGTGTGGACATATTGTCTCTCAGAGCAAAAGACACGGATATGTACCTTATCTCTGACGGATACACGCCGGCAGACCGTTTCATTCCCTTCGGCGACCCCAACGCCACGATGTATATCGCCTCAGGTACTTCTATGGCCTGTCCTCACGTCGCCGCCGCCTGTGCATTTATGCTTTCAGCCAATCCGCTTATGTCGAGCGATGATGCATTCGACATCCTCATCAATACTGTCGAGCCGATTGCTGATGGCATCTGCTTTGCGGACGGCAGGCTCAATCTTTCGGAGGCGACGACCGCGGCAATTCAACTATGGTCCACGGGACGGGTCTTTTTTGACAGTGATTACTATGGCTGTGACGACAGGATTGAAATTCTGCTGCTTGACGGCGACCTTGCCGGTCAGGGTACCTGCACTGTTAGTGTATATGTCGATGATGGTGACTTCGAGACAATAATTCTTACTGAAGAATCCCCGCAGATGGGCTCTTTTACCGGGACGATTAATACCGTTGTCGGTGCGTCGGTAATCGAAGACGGCAATCTGCAGGTTGCTCACGATGATGTTATTTATGCTTCGTATGACGACGACAGCGATGGTACCGGCAATCCCGCGGTGGCTACTGATACTGCCGGGATAGACTGCATGCCGCCTCTGGTATCTAATATCCAATACAGCTATCGAGTGCCTGCCGTAATTGTTACCTTTGATACTAACGAGCTGTCAACTGCCGAAGTTTTCTGTGGTTCGAACTGTGGAGGCCCCTACACGCTCCAAGGCCAGGATACGGTTCTGCAAACCAGCCATGCGATACAGCTTTCACCGATATCTCCGCTGACTACCTATTACTTTGTCGTTGAGGTTAACGATGCTGTTGGCAATTGGGCTATTGATTCCAACGATGGAAATTGCTATTCCTTTACTACACCCGGACCGGGCGATGTTTGTGTACCCGGCCAGTTTGCGACTATTCAGCAGGCCGTCGACTATTCCTGGCCCGGCTCTACCGTATGGATTGCCGACGGGACATATACAGGGGATGGAAACAGAGACATCGACTTTTATGGAAAATCTATCACTGTCAAAAGCGAAAACGGCCCCTACAACTGTATCATCGATTGTCAGGGTACCTCCGGCGAGCCGCACAGGGGATTCTATTTCCACTCCGGAGAAACCCAAAGCGCAGTCATTCAGGACCTTACTATTACAAACGGCTATGGACACCTGTTTGACCTGTGGCCCGATGAGCCTGCATTAGACGCCGTGCATGTTGGCGGCGGAATTTGCTGCGTAGGGTCGTCACCAACCATTCGAAATTGCATAGTTACCAACTGCATAGGAAGCTGGGGAGGCGGAGGTATCGGCTGTTACCTGGACAGCTACCCGAGAATAGACGGCTGTGTACTTTCAGGCAACAACGGTGGTTGGGGAGGTGGCGTCGCATGCGACCTCAGCGACCCGCTGATTACGAGCTGTATATTTATCAACAACAGAAATCATGGTGCGCTTTATTGTTCTGAAGCCAGCCCGACTGTGAAAAATTGCCTCTTTATCGCAAATGTATCGACCGAATTCGGCGGCGGTTGCAGATGCAGTGGATTCGCCGGACCGCCCGGTACATCCGGTAGGCCGAGTAATCCAGTTTTCAGAAACTGTACCTTTGTCGGTAATTCGGCAGAATATTACGGCGGCGGTCTTACATTAATGCGTAACAATGATGTTACGGCTACTGATTGTATCTTCTGGGGAAATATTTCAGATCGTGATGGTCATGAGATATTCTTAAGAGATTCCTACATTGTAATGACGGTCAGATATTGTGATATCCAAAATGACGCCAACGCGATTCGCCTCGGCACCAGTGCAAAGTTGATATATGGCCCTGGTAACATTTACGACGACCCGCTCTTTGTGCCCGGACCTTATGGCGACGCCTATCTGAGTCAAACGGCCGCTGGGCAGGGAAGCGACAGTCCCTGCGTTGATGCCGGCAGTAACACCGCTGCAAACCATGGTTTGGATTCTTTTACCACGCGTAGCGATGAGGTATGTGATTCAGGAATCGTTGATATTGGTTGCCATTTCTTTACCTTAAACACTCCTGCTCTGGAAGTAACCCCCCTTGAGCTCAATTTCGAAGGAAACCTCGACCGGCCCAACCCGCCTTGGCAAACTATAACGGTCAGGAATACAGGCAGCGAGCCTTTGCACTGGACCGCGACCGTCGACGCCAACTGGCTGAGTATCGATGTAAACTCCGGTACTTGTAACGTTTTTGGCGATGCTGACACTGTCACGGTGAATGTAAATACCTCCGGCATGGCCGAAGCCACATACTATGCGAACATAACAGTATCCGACCCTTGCGCCTTCGATAGCCCGCAAACGGTCGCTGTAGAGCTGGTTGTGATTGGACCGGTACTGGAACTATCTCAGAATGAATTCTATTTCACGGCTCTTATGGATGGTGCGAATCCCGCCGACCAGCTCCTCGCTGTCCAGAATATCGGTGGAGGTGTGCTCGATTGGCAGATAACTGAATCCTGTGACTGGCTGAGTGTGTATCCGGACTCAGGCTCGACAACAACCGAAATTGACGACGTTAATATAATAGTCGATATTACAGGATTAACGGGCGGTAATCATATCTGCGAGCTGACGGTCTCTTCCGACCATGCCCAAAACAATCCCCAAACTGTCACGGTAGAGCTTTATGTGAACGGTCCAATCATAGGATTATCACAGAACGAGTTTTATTTCATCGCCGGACAGAATCTTGGTAATCCCGCCCCTCAGGTCCTCAGTATACAGAACCTCGGTATCGGAACCCTTAACTGGCAGATAAATGACCCGTGCGGCTGGCTCTACATGGACCCGAATTCCGGCTCGACCACTTCCGAAGTTGACGATGTAAATATCATCGTGGATATCTCAGGTTTAAACGAAGGTTATCATGCATGCGAACTCGCTGTTTCCTGCGATGATGCGAACAATTCACCTCAGAACGTTTCCGTGGGACTATACGTAACTGCCTATAACCTGGCCGATTTAACCAGGGACTGGGACGTGGACTTCCAGGATTTCTCCATCTTTGCTTCCCAGTGGATGCAGCCGCCAGGCATGCCCTCAGCAGATATAGACCCGCCTCAGGGTGACGGATTCGTTGGATATGACGACCTCAACACTTTCTGCATGAACTGGCTGGACGCCCGGGTAATGCCAAACCTAATCGCATGGTGGAGACTCGATGGGAATCCTGATGACGCCGCAGGCTCTAATCACGGCAGCGTTTATGGCGGAACCTGGGTACCGGGCTGGATAAACGGCGCCCTGGATTTCGACGGTAGTGACGACTATTTTGAAACCTCTGATGACACCCTTTTACAGTTTACCATGAATGATAGTTTCTCAATCTCACTCTGGACCTTACCCGTCGAATCAGGCTGTTTGCTGAGTAAAATGAAGGCGGAAAACTATGATATCTGTTTTGGTTATTCCTTATTATGGTTCGACAGCGACGAAGCTCTCACTCTTCTTCTCGAAGGGTCCTATTGGTTCAATATGGGTATATACACACCTAACGGCTCTGCCCCGGCCGGCTCCTGGAATCATGTAGTCATAGTTTACGACAACAGGGACGTCAGCATCTATATCAACGGGCAGCACCAGGTAGACGGTTATTTCAGTTTTGATTCCGGCGACACGTATCCGGACAAAAACCTGGTTTTAGGCGCTAAATCCCACCGCTCAATTATAGAAAACTACTTCAAAGGCAGTATTGATGACGTCCGTATCTTTAACAAGGCCCTTTCGCAATCCGAAATAGAACTACTGTATAACACAGGCAATTAACACTTTATGTGCGGTTTTTCCCCCATTGCTTCATAGCAGATTGTTCAGCTACCTCGTTCTTCCGAGAAGATTTGCCTCCGCAAACCTGTTGTGATGATATCCCCAGAAACTTGACGACTACCGTTGATTTGGGTAATGTCAGTATAATTGTTTGTTTTGATTTTGGATAAGCCAAGAAAATGAAAAAAACTCCGTTCAATAATACCCCCCGCCCCGCGGTCTTTGTGGCATCGAAAGACGGCCCATACAGTAATACTCGAAATGCCCTTGCCAATATCGATTTATCACCGGCAAAGAACAAACACGTCCTGCTAAAGCCTAACATCGGGCGAAACGTAAAACCCTACACAGGCATCACCACACACCCACAAGTCGTAGCTGCTGCAATTGACGCCTTCAGCCAGGCCGGCGCCGACGTCGCCGTGGGCGAAAGCCCTATTACCGGCGTCAATATGCCAGAAGCCTTCGAAAACAGCGGAATCAAATCCGTCGCAGAAGAAAGAAACTGCCCGCTGCTCGATATGGACCAACGCCAATATACTCCCGCCGATATCCCTGACGGCGTTGCGATTAAATCACTCAAACTTTGTCCCCAAATCAACGAATACGATATTATCGTCTCAATCCCCGTTATGAAAACTCACATGCACACAGGCGTCACGCTGTCGGTCAAAAACATGAAAGGCTGCTTATGGCGGCGTTCGAAGGTGGACTTCCACATGCTCCCCGAACTGCCCGAACATCAGGACAAACCTCTCGATATAGCCATCGCCGATATGGCCTCGGTCCTGCGCCCTCATCTTTCAATCATCGACGGAACAATCGGCCTCGAAGGATTAGGCCCGAGCGCCGGCAAACCCAAAGCCCTCGATGTCGTCCTCGCCGGTATTGACGCCTTCGCCGCTGATTCAATCGCCTGTGAACTAATGGGAATATCCGCACGTGATGTTCCGCATTTACGAATCGGCGCCGACAGAGAATACGGCGTCATTGACCTTGATAAAATCGATGTCTCTCCTGATAATTGGAAAGACTTAATCAATCCCTTTGCTCCGCCTCCGATTAAACTTTCGGTCGAATTCCCCGGCTTTACTATTTTGGATTCACAATCCTGCAGCGCCTGCCAATCAACATTATTTTTGTTCCTGCAGAACCACGGCGAGCAGTTGCATAAAAACTCGCCGGACAAGAACATCATCATCGCTATTGGCAAAGGCCACACAGAGCTGCCTTTCGGCACATTATGTATTGGCAACTGCACTGTTAAGCATAAGGATTGCGGGATATTCGTCCCAGGTTGCCCACCCGTCGCCAGCGAAATTCTAAGAGAATACTTCAAATAATCGTTCCCAAAAGTTGGGTTTGTTTTGGGTTTGTTTTCGTTTCGCTCAAATGATTGTAAAATTCCATAATACACTGTCAATAAGGTCGATACGTTCATTTTCAGTCTCCGGCCAATTGGGTTTGATTGGGTTCGTTTTGGGTTCGTTTTTTCGGCAAACCGTAGTTTTTGGCCTAAAACTGGCGAAAATTGGGTTCGTTTTGCATAAAAAGGGTGGATTTGTAGAGAGGTCTCTACAAATGTAGTTTGTTTTGCATAAAAAGGTGGTAATTTTAACCGCGGATTACGCGGATTTTCACGGATTTTTTTCACCACTGAGGACGCAGAAAAGTACTTTTGGACACGGATTAACATTGATTTATACTGATTTTTCTTTGATGCAGGCGTTTGTAACGCCTTTTGCATCCATAGGCACAAACCTCCCGACAAAATCATTTGCCTCGCCGGTTTGCAACCTACGGCTGCTGTTCCTTTGGAACTTGCATCAAAGCCGACATACCCTTTTAACGTTATTTGCACGGACCTTTTAACTCGATTATAGATATTGACATATCTTCTGCCAAAGCCAAGATTTACGCTGTTTTGATACACGGATTTACGCTGATTTCGCTGATTTAACCGATTTTAATACAATTTTAAGTAAAAAATTCATTTTTTTTTGTGGTTTTTGAGCGGTTTTTTCGAAATTCGGCGTTCGTTATTCTCCGTAATACCGTAAGGCATCCTGTGGAGGAGTCCGTAGGACGATATTCGTAATTCCTTGTGTTATATTATTATATAACATAAGATGGTATTATATCATATTTTTAACATTTGTCAAGGGAAAAGGGCCATTTTATGCAAAAAAGTGGATTCTCCGGTTAGTCCTGTTGCTTTTATCTCGGCGAAGTTCCACCGGGACGAAGACGGATGCGGCAGGGGAATCGTTTAGCCATCTGGCATATATCTGCCCTTATCGGATATCAGGGGGTTCTCCGCCTTCTTCTGTCTTTCTGCTTCCTGATTTTTTCTTTTCTTTTTGCTTCCGGGCTTTCTTTGCCGAGTAATTTATTCTCCAGCAGTTCACACATTTGCTTTCTCGCATAATAACGGTTCAGTCCCTGGCTGCGGCTCTTTTGGACCTTAACCGCCAGCCCGCTGGGAATATGCTTTAGATGAACACAGGTAGAGGTTTTATTGACTTTCTGTCCTCCTGCTCCGCTGCTTCGAACGAATTTTTCCTCGATATCACTTTCGAGAAGATTGCAGTCACGCATCCGCTGCTCGAGATCCTGCCTTTTCCGTTCTGTAATCCCAAAATTAATCATATGAGAGATTCAATATTTATCCGCCCAAGGCAGATTAACACAGATTTGATATTTTATGGCTGGGAAGAAAAACGAGAAAAATAGACTGTCCCTAGTTTTTCTTAGTTTTCAAGTATATCTTCATTTCACAAACCGGTTTCTAGAAAACTGATAGCATATGTCGTTCGTATAGTATAGCATTGTTTCAAAGACCTTAGCAGCATTTACATCAAAAAGTGCGATATTATAACCCGGAGCTACAGAACTTCGGTACTTGATCCCATCATATCCTTCAGTCTTGAAGAATTCTGCTATCACTTGGGTAGGTATATATTCAAGTGGGTCATCTAATTGCGAAACGGGTTCAGAAAATGCATAATCGATCCAAGCCCAAGCTCTGTCCTCTTGTTCACTGTCTGGAATAATCTCTTTTCTCATAAATGACGCAAGCGGCCACAACTTGTCAAGATCAGCGATTGTGCCATCTAACCCGCTTTGATGACAATCTACTATATTCAAGTTTTTGGTCACTTGAAATTTTGCAAGACTAACTGGCTGATTTTTCCAAGGCCTAACCTCCGACATCGCTGTATCTTTGTCAGAGCTGAGATAAAGAACAGGAATCCCTGTAACACCAATACGAGAAGCACGAGATAGATTTGGAGGAGGAGCAGCCATTTCGTCGCAACTGTATGCTTGAATAGCCATGTCATCTGGGGCGCAAGGTACTAATGAACCTTCCAGACGCGATCTCCATAGTTCTGTATCCTGTGTAATAATGACAATCCTTTTCTTGCATGTGTGCTTTAACGCTCCAAGGTAGCTATTGGCCCAGTCGGTTCTGAAATATCTACATTTATTCTGCAGTTCTTCTTTGAACTGTCGATAATCACTCCACTTCAATGGTATGTTCATATTACTTCCCTTTGACACTGGTATATTATAAAAGTACGTTCAAATAGATCGTATTGATAATGGTTGTCAATTCCCCGCGTGTGCAAACAAGTTGCACACCCTACCCGGCTATTCTTGCACGATGAAGCGAATATCGAGTTTCTCGGGCTTGGAGCTGACAATATTGAGTTCCAGACTCCCTGCGGCGTTCTGCCAAGTGGCGAACACATAGCCTTCAGACTTCCCTCTATCCGAAAGATAATAAATTCCAGCCTGAAAATTGATTTCCTCAACTGTTTCGCTGTGAGCTTCGATCCGAAGGTTTGGAATCGGATAGGGCGTTTTTAGTTTACCACGCAAGAGGGTGACATATTTGCCGTCCTGTGGTTTGTTTACATATACGGCGTTAATTGTTAGTTTTCGCACCAACTGCGGCTGAAGCTTAATCGTAAGATTCTCGGTCATAATCTGTGTAGTGTAAGGACTATTGACCGCGGTCTGCACCTTAGCGTCGGGTGAGTTCTGAACGTCGACCTTAACCGTGGCCTCTGGACTAGAGAAAAGAAACCATGCAATGGCCAGAATGGAACAGATCGCACCTACTGCTCCTATTTTATTCCAGAAGGTTAATTTCTTGAATCGTTGCCTTAAGTTCATAATTCTCTAACACCCAACAATGATTATTCAGTCTGTAAAAAACGCATTCCGAATCCGCGATTAATTCAATTCAAAATTAAAAACTAAAAATTTATCCGCCATCGGCGGATTAAACTCCCGGCCGGATATTCTACCTTCATAAAGGATATTATGCAAATCCACCACATAACAGCAAACAAAAAACCAGCATATAGCATCCAGCATCTGGCATCTGTTTTCTTTGCTTGGCATAACAACGAAGTTGTGGTAGCAAAAACGCAAGGTCTTGACGAAGCTGGCTTCAGGAAAGGCCTTAGTATCTTGATGCATAGGCCGTTTATCAAACGGCCGGGCCAAGCTATACCCTGCGTAATCAGCGAAATCTGCGTCTAAAATAGTTCTTCATGTCCTTTATGGTAAAGCTAAATCCGTGTAATCTGTGAAATCTGTGGCTAAATATTTCCCTCAATTTTACCCGTCAATCCCGACATTGAAAACCAAAAAATCCGCGCATAAAAAAGCGGCCTGTGATTACTCACAGAACGTCTTTCCAAAAATCCGCGGTTAACAATAATTAGTGTTTATTCGTGTCCATTCGTGGCTAATCTAATCCGTGTAAATCCGTGTAATCCGCGGTTAATTTAGTCGTTGGTCATTAGTCGACGAGCCAGTTGCCTCTTGAAAATGGGGTAAAATAGAGTAAGATGTCAAAAATTGTTATAAAATACCGATGGCCTTGGCAGGTAAAGGGCAAAACAATGAAAAAAGAAGTGGGCCTGTGGATCGACCACAAAAAGGCCGTTATCGTAACGTTTACAGATAAAGGCCGGGAGATAAAACATATAGGAGCACATCCCGAAAGAGATTCCCGGCCTTCCGGCGGCTGGGCTGCGCGTTCCAGGAAAGATTATGGTTCGCCTGACCAGCAGGATAGACGAGCTGCAGGCCATCTCGACATATATTATGACCAGGTGATTTCATTTATTCATGATGCTGAATCTATCCTGATATTTGGTCCCGGCGAGGCCAAGGGCGAGCTTAAAAAACGCATCGAGAGCAAAAAACTCCCCGGGCATATAGTCGGCGTTGAAACCGCTGACGAAATGACCGAGCCGCAGATTGTGGCAAAAGCTCGAAAGCACTTTCTCAAATAGCCTTTGCCTGCGGAAAAACCGAACCCGTTATCCTGTCAAAAAACATCGCAAACAAAAAGGCCTGCACCGAAATAAGCGGAGGACGGAAGACAGAGGACGAAGTACAGAAGGCGAAGGACAGGGAATCAGGTTATCAGGGGAACCGGAAATCAGGAGTAAATAAATCCGTCCTCAATTATTTATTCCTGGGGGAGTTTGGCAAGGTCCGCATCCGAGCCGGCGACCATCAGTATATCATCCTGATAAATGAGTGTGCTGGGCATAGGGACATTTATAATTGCGCCCTTTTCGCTTTTTTTGGCTTTGCTTTCTTCGTCCCTTTTTATGGAAACCAGGTTTACGTTATACTTCTGGCGGAGCTGCAAATCCATCACGGTCTTGCCGTCGAAGCTGGCAGGGGCCTTGACGCGTGCAAGGCTGTAGCCCGGGGCAAAGTCAATCTTTTCGCCTATCTGCGGCGCAATCAGTTTATACGCCCATCGCTGCGCCGATTCGATTTCCGGATAGATAACTTCGGTCGCCCCGATTTTCGAGAACACCTCACCGGCTATCAAATCCTCAGCCCGGGCATATATTTGTTTTATACCAATCTGCTTGAGGTTCACCACCGTAAGAACAGCCGATTCGAAACCCTTGCCGGTGCCCTGGCCGATACCAACAATTACAACATCCACCTTATCGATACCCTGGGCCTTGAGCGCCTCTTCATCGGTACTATCCAGACGCACGGAATGGCTGACCTGGTCGCGGATAAGCTCTATCTCATCGCGATTCTTGTCTATTGCGACGACTTCCGCCCCGCTCATAGCCAGCGCGATAGCCAGCTTCTTACCGAACCTGCCAAGCCCGATTACAGCAAAACGTTTCATAACTAACCTCCCAAAATTTCACCGCCAACCCCACCGCAGCAACGCTAACCAACAATGATGGCTTCGTCAGCATAGCTGTATTTGGCTGGTCTTATGTTAAATGTCAGTGCCGCCAGCAGCGTCAGCGGACCGAGTCTGCCTATCAGCATAACGGCAATGATAATTAATTTTCCGGCCGTAGTCAATTTAGGTGTTATACCGGTCGTCAGACCGACCGTACCGAGGGCCGAGCTCGTCTCAAAGAAAATCTCATTCATCTTAAAGCCGCTCGCACGCTCGGTTATGGTCAATGCGAGCGCCGCGGTAAATAAGACGGCTGCAAAGAGCAGGGTAACAGTTATCGCCCTGCCTACTATTACCATTTTAATGGAGCGATTGAACATTTCGACTTCGTTGCGCTTTCGAAGGGCGGCAATGGCCGTCATTAATACGACCGCCAGCGTTACCGTTTTGATACCGCCTGCGGTCGAACCGGGCGAGCCGCCGACGAACATAAGCAAAATCAAAATGAACTGACTGGCCGATGACAGACTGCTTATATCGACCGTATTGAAGCCCGCCGTTCGCGCAGTGACGGACTGGAAAAACGCGCCTAATATACCGCCGCTCTTCGAAGAACCTTCGCCCACATAGTGCTCAAACAGCATTATCGCGGCGGTGCCGAAGACAATCAGCCCAATACTTACCGTCAGGACGATTTTGGTCTGGAGAGTGATTTTAATCGGCGGGCGATTGTTAATCTCCGTTTGTCTGCTAAGTAGATTTCTAAGGAACCGTCTGGCGCTTTCAACACCAACGCTCCAGAGGTCGTACAAGACCTGAAAGCCGAGTCCGCCTAATATGATAAGGGGACAAATCACCGTATAAACGCGCCAGGAACGATTGTAATCCGTAAAGCTGGTTTTGAACAGGCTGAAGCCCGCGTTACAGAATGAACTTATGGCGTGAAATATGCTGTAGAACCATCTGTCATGCGCGCCGCCGGTCCACTGCGGCTGATTGTCCCACATAGTCAACAGCGATACCATTCCTATTGCTTCGAGCAGAAATGTCCCGATGAAAATAAAGACAATCATATTGCCGATGCGGCTGATTGTCCGCGCGCTGAGCAGGTCCTGCATAGCAACCGATTCTCTTACGGTAAGGGCCTGGCCCAGAAGAAGTGCAAAGACAGCACCGAAGACAACGATACCCAATCCGCCAAGCTGAATCATCGACAGGATAACGACCTGGCCCATAAAGCTGAAATCGCTGCCGGTATCCTTTACAATCAAACCAGTTACACATGTAGCACTTGTGGCTGTGAACATCGCGTCAACAGGCTCGATTCTCTCATTGGCGGCCGACTTAGGCAGCCAAAGTACAACGGACCCGACCGTAATAAGAACCAGAAAACTCGATATAAGCGTCAGTGTCGGATTACGGCCTGTCGCGGCGCGATTGACTACGGTACGGCAGACTTTGAAGAGGACCTGTATCACCAGAAAGATACCGATTGCGGCCTGGCGTACCGCCGCAGGATTGTCCACACCGAACCACCTGTCGGGACCAATAAGCGCTACAAGCAGAGCTATAAGAATTGGAATCTGCGGCCAGAATACGCGGAAGAACTCCGACTTGAACCGCGCGTTGAAGAAACGCAACAGTTTTTCGCCGATGAAATAAATCAGTAAAACGGCCTGTGCGATATATAGAATATGAGCCGGCAGATAAGGCTCGTCGTAGCCGAACAGCATCGCAAACGTGGCTGCCACGACCACCGCCGCGGCCATATTGGCGATGGCAACAACTCTTTCGAGCCCTTTGTTTTTGTAGGTAATTATCATAACTTGTGTACCGGCAGATAGCCTATAGCCGTGACAGAGAAATGTCAATAATTCTTAATCGCTGATTCCGCAGATTCGCACTGATTATTTCACCGCTGAGCACGCTGAGTTTGCAGAGATTTAACACGAAGGCTCCAAGACACGAAGACACCAAGAGAGATTATTGATTATGGATTCCTGTTGCGCAGGAACGACGAGACTGAAATTAAGCGACGTCGGCGAGGCCGAGCGTGTCACCGAACTTATCAACAAGGGCACGGCGGATGTTCTTATCAGAGGTGAGCATCGCGTCTTTTTCTACAAGGCCGAATGCGTGTTTGCGGGCCATCAGCAGCAAATCATAATCGTCGATGATATTAGCGATTTTCAAATCGGGCAGGCCGTGCTGGCGGGCGCTGAACAGTTCGCCGGGTCCGCGAAGACGCAAATCGTGCTCGGCTATCTCGAAGCCGTCGGTGCTGCGGGTCATAATATCCAGCCTGCTTTTGGCGACGTCACTTTCTGTTTCGGCAAAGAGCAGACAATAAGATTTGGCCTGTCCCCTGCCGATACGGCCTCTTAATTGGTGAAGCTGCGCAAGGCCGAACCTGTCGGCCTCTTCGATTACCATAACCGTCGCGTTAGGGACATCGACACCGACCTCCACGACGACGGTTGATACAAGTACGTCGATTTTGCCTTTTCGAAAGTCGGTCATAATCCTTTGTTTGTCGGCTGAGCGCATCCGCCCGTGCAGAAGCTCGACGGAAAATTGCGGGAAGACTTCTTTCTTGAGCATTTTACATTCATCGGCGGCGGCCTTGACCTGTCCGTTCTCGTCGCCGCCTGCTATTCGGGGATAAACGAAATAGGCTTGTCTCTTGGCGGTCAATCGCTGACGGATAAAATCGTAGGCCTTTTGGCGATCCTTCTTTTCGACCCATCGCGTGATTACCTCGCCTCGGCCCGGCGGACAATGCTTAATAACAGATACATCCAAATCGCCGAAGGCAGTCATTGCAAGAGTCCTCGGTATCGGAGTGGCGGTCATAACCAGATAGTGCGGGGCCGTCTGCTTTCGCAACTGGGCCCTTTGATGAACGCCGAATTTGTGCTGCTCGTCTATGACAACAAGGCCGAGCGATTCGAATTCGATGTCTTTCTGCAGCAGTGCGACCGTACCAACGACAATATCGACCTGTCCGTTTTTGATTCGTTTTAGTAACTGCGTCCTTTTTGTTCCCGTCAGGCCACCGGTAATCAGCTCTCTGCGGACATCGCTGTTTCTCAGATACCTTTCCATACTGATGAAATGCTGAGAGGTGAGGATTTCGGTCGGGGCCATAATCGCGACCTGATGTTTGTTCGCAACGGCCAGGAGCGCCGCATAAAGCGCTACTACGGTTTTACCGGAGCCGACGTCGCCCTGCAGCAGGCGGTTCATCGGTTCCTGCCTGGCCATGTCGGCGGCGATTTCGGCGATTACCTTGTCCTGGTCTTCGGTGAGTAAAAACGGAAAACGCTTTCTTATCCTGTGGTCAATTTTTTCAGTGAGCCGCAGAGGAACGGCCTGTGAGAAATGCTGCGTGCGGAAACGCCTAAGCGCCAATCCTAACTGCATAAGAAACAGTTCGTCGTACTTCAGTCGGCGTTTGGCTTTCGCCAGATGCTCTTCGTCGGGCGGCATATGTATCCACCTGAAGGCGTCGGCCCTGCTGATAAGCTGTGCTTCTTTGCGGAAACTATCGTCGTAGAACTCATCAATGAGCTGCGGGACCTGTTGTAATACCGGCTGAATGATGCGCTTTATCTGCCGGCTCGACAATCGCGCGGTGCCCGGGTAAACACCGCCTGAGAAATACTCGAAGGGGTCCGGGCCGTCCTGTTCGACGACCATAAATTTCGGATTAGTCATCTGAAGCTGGTATTTGTACCTGGTGACTTTGCCGGTAGCCATAATCGTCCGGCCGACCTGCAGCTTGTCCCGCAGATAGCCGCCGTGAAACCATGTGATTTTGCACAGGCCGGTCTCGTCGCTGACCATAGCCTCGAAAATTTCGCCCTTGCTAAATCTGTTAAAATCGATGGACTGGACAAGGCCGATGACAGTAACGCTCTGCCCGGCCTTTAGCTGTCTAATTTTGACCGGCTCGGACAGAAAATTATAGTCACGAGGGATATATTCGAGCAAATCCGCGACGGTATGCACGCCGAGCTGCGCAAAAATCTTCGCGCGTGCAGGCCCGACGCCTTTTAAGTACTGCACCGGCATCGACGGGTCGAGATCGCTTTTTCGCCGCTCCTGCAAGGGTTTCAGAACGGCTATGTCCTGACTGTCCTTCTTGTTTTTTCTTGTCGAAGTATCAATCCGCATAAATACGGATTATACCCCTAAATCAGTAAAATTGCTACTTTTGAGAAATTTCGTCGGATTGATTAGCAAAAGAGTTGAGACAATTTGAAAAAACCAAATGGTTTGTCATTCCCGCTCTACTTTGTCATTCCCGCGAAAGCGGGAATCCAGTTACCTTGAAAGTTGCGGATGTAAATCCCGCCATTGCGGATTATCCTTTTCAATTAAGTCTATCTTCCACTGTCTTTTCCATTTCTTCATCTGTTTTTCTCGGGCTATGGCGCTATATATATCATTGTACCTTTCATAATATACGAGATTATGAACTGAGTACTTTTTTGTAAATCCTTCAACTAAGTTGTTCTTATGTTCATACACCCTTTTAATCAGGTCGTTAGTCACCCCAATATATAACGTTCCGTTCTTTTTGCTTGCCAGAATATAAACAAAATATTCCTTCATAGTCATAATGGACTCCTGCTTTCGCAGGAGTGACAAAACTAACTACACTTAACCTTCACAACCACTGCCACCCAAGCTGCCAACATTGCTAACAGTGCTGTTGCAGCTGCAATCACGGCAATCCAAAAATTTCTTGCCGTTGTTTTTGCCATATCTATCATAGTCGCCGTCTGCAAAGCTTTATGGATATTATCGATTAAGTCTGCGATGCTCGCGTCGCAAGCAACCGGCTTACCTTGTGAACTGATGTAAACCATCCTTGTGCTTGCGCCAACCTGCCTAGCCAGTTGCTTAAGACTTTCCCCCTGACCCTTAGGTGGATTGCCATTTTGTTGCGGAGGTTTGCTAACCAATTGTTTTAATTCGCTTTGACATCTTTCTATTTCTTTTCTGTTCATTCTTTGTCCCCCTTGTATTTGATTCCATGTCTTTCTCAACCAATTTTCAACTCGTTCTCGTTTGTCATTCCCGCGAAAACGGGAATCCAGTCAACCTTTAAGGAATATGGACTCCTGTTTTCGCAGGGGTGACAAAAAAACGGCGTAAAACATTTCTTGTTATTCACTGAATCCGTGTCGGCCTATTACTCTGACAAAGCGCACATCGCAGATGAATCTTTCCGTAATTTTGTTTCCTTTTTTCTCATATGCAACTAATCGCTGCACGGCTGAATGTCCGACGGGCGCAATTATTATGCCGTCCGTTTCGAGCTGATTCGTTAACGGTTCGCCCACTTCGGGCAGCGCGGCGGTGACTATGATTCTCTCAAAGGTCCTTTGTTCCGGCCAGCCGCAACTGCCGTCACCGATTCGAAAGTCGATATTTCTAATACCAAGCTCATCGAGCACGGCCTGCGCCGACAGCGATAACTTCTCGAACCTGTCAATAGTAAAAATACGTCGGGCGAGTTTGGCAAGGACGGCAGTTTGATAACCGCTGCCGGTTCCGATTTCCAGAACATGCATATCCGGGCCGAGGTGCAGCTCCTGCGTCATCAGAGCGACGATGTAAGGCTGGGAAATAGTTTGTCCGCAGTCAATCGGCAAAGGCCCGTCAGAATATGACTGCGATTGATACGATTGTGGTACAAATAACTGGCGCGGAATTTGCTCCATTGCCCGCAGTATTCGCGGGTCGCTGATACCGCGGGCCTTCAGATCGTTTTTAAGCATCCGCTGCCGCGACAAGGCAAAATCATCCTTCTCGTTATCAGCCTTCATGGATTCAATAATCGCGGCTAAGCCGTCGTTTTGCAAACCAATTTTTAAGCTGGATTGAAGCCAGACAAATGATAAGATGTTTGTTTCAATTGAGCTTACGCTCAGGAATAAAAGAACCATAGCTGTAAAGGTAGCTTTCAATGAGTCCTGTTGGTGACTCTCGGCGTTATCTGGTGAATGTCGATTCCGAGTCGATGAGCCAGCGGTTTACCGAGACCCTGGTAATCGGCGCTGGGATAGCAGGTCTGCGCGCTGCAATTGAGGCGGCAAAGATTCGCAAAGTTGTACTTCTGTGCAAAGGCTCGCTCGCCGACAGCAACACGTGGAACGCTCAAGGCGGCATAGCAACGGTGCTGGAAAAAACCGACTCATTTGAGTTGCATGTCGAAGATACCCTCGCAACCGGCAGCGGTCTGTGTGATAGAAGCATCGTCGATATGGTCGTCCGGCAGGGTCCTGAGCTGCTGCGCGAGCTGCTCGGCTGGGGAGTAAAGTTCGATTCACAGGACGGCAGCATTGCAACCACACGCGAAGGCGGACACAGTCACAGCCGAATCGCCCACGCTCACGGCGATGAAACGGGAAGAGCGATTGCAGAAGTACTAATACAAAAAGTAAAGGCCAGCTCGAACATTAAGATAGTTGAAAGTTTCTTCGTCATCGACTTATTGACGAGTGACAACAAAACCTGTGTCGGCATCATCGGGCACGATAAACACGGGCCGCAGATTATATGGGCGGGCAATACGATACTGGCTACCGGAGGGGCGGGCAGATTGTACCGCGAGACTACTAACCCCGAAGTAGCGACAGGCGACGGCCTGGCAATGGCCTGGCGGGCCGGGGCGGTACTATCTGATTTGGAATTCGTCCAGTTTCACCCTACAACTTTATATGTCGCAGGCGCGTCCCGCGCTCTGATTACCGAGACCCTTCGCGGTGAAGGAGCAGTGCTGCTCGACAATAAGGGCAGACGTTTCATGACCGATTACGACCCCGCAGCAGAACTTGCTCCGCGAGACGTCGTCAGCAGGGCAATACTCGCACAGATGCTCAAGACAAAATCGACACACGTACATCTCGATATTCGTCACTTCGACAAAACGCATTTCGCAAAAAGGTTCCCGCTGATCAACGAACTTTGCGAAAGTTTCGATATCGACGTGAGCAAAGACCTGATTCCGGTAAGGCCTAGTGCGCACTATATGGTCGGCGGCGTCAAAACGGACATCAACGCAAAAACCAGTATCGATAATCTTTACGCCTGCGGTGAAGCTGCATCGACCGGTCTGCACGGCGCGAATCGCTTAGGCAGTAATTCACTGCTCGAAGGACTTGTCTTCGGCAAAATTGCGGGCGCAGCCGTGAGCAAAAACGAGCAGGACAAAACCCTCAGGACTAAGCACCCCTCGATAAGGTTCGAAATTCCACGGTCCGACAGGACGCGGCTGGACACCTCGGACATTCTCAATTCGCTGCGGGCTCTTATGTGGCGAAACGTCGGTATAACCCGCACGGAAAAACAGCTCACCGAAGCCGAGGAAATTATCCGGTTCTGGCAGAGATACGTTATGGACAAGGTCTTCGATTCACCGGCCGGATGGGAATGCCAGAATATGCTGACCATCTGCCTTTTAACAACCCAGTCCGCACGGCAGCGAAAGGAGAGCCGCGGCGTGCACTTCAGGAGAGATTATCCCCAAATCGACAACGAACATTTCCAAAAACATATCGAAGTAATACGCAAGACATAGCCGCATTTTTCTGGTATAATAGTTTCTACAGTTCATTGGCAATTGAAAGAGTGGGTCGGGCGGTCGCCCCGCACCTATTTGGCTCGTCATCGCAGACTGAAAACGAACGGCAGATAATAACCCTGCCGAAAGTGATTCCCATCTGAGTAAACGAGTCAAATAGGTGCGGGGAGGAAAGTCCGAGCAGGACAGGGCACGGTGATGGCTAACAGCCACCTGCCGCACCTATTTGCTTCGTCATCACAGGATGGTTAATCCGGTAGTTGGTAGTAAACAGTTGCCGGGAAATTTCGCCTGTGTATGCGAATCAAATAGGTGCGGCAAGGGACAGTGCCACAGAAAATACACAGCCCGCTCTTCCGCTTTGCGGAAGAAGGCAAAGGTGAAAAGGTGCGGTAAGAGCGCACCGCGTTGCCGGTGACGGCGACGGCAGGGTAAACCCCACCGCCTGCAAGACCAAGTATGCCGGTTGGAATTTGTAAGCGCTACAGATTCCTGACTCTGAGCCCGGAGTGTAATCCGGCGGGTAGGTCGCTTGAGTCCCGATGCAAATCGGGTCCCAGATAAATGATCGCTCCCGCACCTATTTGTTTCGTCATCGCAGATTGAAAAAACAGATGATAGATGTAAACACTACTGAAAAAAATTTGACCTGTGTAAACGAATCAAATAGGTGCGGGACAGAACTCGGCTTACAGACCCACTCTTTTCTTTATTGCTCTATCACAAGGATTTATTCGCTTTTCGACTTCCAAAGTTTCTTAACTCGCTGGAAGTATTCGATACGAGTTTGAATCTTGATGACCTCTTTGGGATAGAACTCAAGCATAATGTCACATAACTCAAGCATCCATTTTTTGCGCGAATACTGGGGGTTGACCTTAATATAGTTCGAGTTTGCTATTTGAATCTGTCCCCATCCAAGTGCTCCGACCGTTAAGCAGTCCCAGTCTAAGAATTCGATAGGGGTAAAAACCACATCTGATATTGAAACATGTATCTCTTCAATACGATACTTAACAAACAATAATACAAAGTAATTAGAATCGTCCTCATAGAAACGCGCAAGCCGCTCAACGGAGGTCAAATTTGGCATATTGAACTTTGTGTCTTCGCGATGAGTTTTAACATCGACGACATAATAGAGATCATCTTTGTCTTTGAAGGCCAGGTCCGCCATAGCGCGCCGTGCAAAATTGGCTGAATATTCGGCGCATACATCGCCCAATATCGTTTGAAAGTTTTCACCAAGAATACCTTCGATAGCGTCGCCTGTCGCACGGGTACTGTGCGCTGTGCTTTCTGAAAGAAAGTCTGCATGGCTGTTGAGAAAATCCTTCGTTCGCTTTGATATCTCTTTATACCTCTTGGTTGAAAAGATTTTACTTTTCACTTTTATTTTCTCGCTAAAGTTTGCTTATCAAAGAGAGTCAGCTTTTTTTCTTTGTATTGAATTATTTTATGACCATTGTTCTGGTCGGCGAGTGTGTTCCGCTCCCAAAAGACGCCGTCATTATAACCCTGAATTTCGGGATTTTCTTCTGCCATTTCAAGGCGTTTTTCAGCAAGGCAGCAAAAATCAGCATCAATTTCAACACCGACATAATGACGTTCAAGTTTTTTTGCCACCACCGAGGTAGTTCCCGAGCCAAGAAAAGGGTCGAAAATGACGTCGTTTTCATTTGAGCAGGCGAGAATAATTTTAGCGAGCAGTTTTTCGGGCTTTTGGGTAGGGTGGTCTGTATTTTCGGGCATAGACCAGAACGGGACGGTCAGGTCGGTCCAGATATTCGATGGATGCGTAATCCGGTATCTGCCGTTGTCGGTATCACGCCAGTCTTTCGGCTGACCATCATTATCCGTATAGGGTGCCATAACTTTTCGTTTGAGCTTGACCGAATCCACATTGAAAGTGTATTTGTCGGACATTGTGGCAAACCATATATCTTCGGAGTTGTTTTTCCAGTTTGTTTTTGCCCCCCTGCCTTTTTCTCTTTCCCAGGTTATGCGGTTTCTCACGATAAAATATTTTGATAAAACCCGGTGGATTGCCGCTGAGCTGCGCCAGTCACCGCAAACATAGATAGAGCCGTCAGACTTCATCATCGGTTTTATAAGGGGCAGCCAACAGTTCAGCCAGTGCTCATATTCATCAAGGTCCGTCTGCCTGAAGGTAACGCTGTTGAAACTCTTTGTAAGATTATACGGAGGGTCGGCAAAAACCAGGTCGAACGACTGTGAAGGAAGCAATTCTAAAATACTAAAAACGTCCTGGCAAATGGTCGAGTCGATAATTTCGGGAAGCTGAACCGTTGCTTCAATATGTTTGAGTCTCAGTTGGTATTTTCGGCGGTCTTGTTCGGACAGAACTATTGTCCTGTTGCGCGGTGCTCTTGATTTTGGGCTCATTGCGAACTCCTCTACGCAACTTATATATTCTCTTCGCCTTCCTGTGAGTAGTCGAATTTTTCGACCTTTTTGAAACTGCCGGTAAACGAGCCTAAGCGAATCCTTATAGTCATCGTCCTTTCATCGCTGGTCATCCCGATTTTGCCGCTGTCGAAGCTGCGCTGCTCGAAGTCCAGGCCTTTCTCGTCACTGAGTTTCACGGCAAGAGCAGGTGAATGGTCAAGCATAGTCAGCACAGCTTCAATCGACTGATTAATCATCGCGCCGCAGACCTCATAGGCTTTATTGTCCTCCTTGACTTCGGCGATGTCGTCGTGTATCGTCTCTCGTGCAAATTTAAGCATAGCGACCCGTCTTGCGTTTTCATCCGCGTAAGGCTCTTCGAGGACCTCGCCTTCGAGCACAAGGCGGCAGTCAAATCGCAGGCCAGCCCACGGCAGAGTAGGTAAAACCTTCGGCTTTTCGTCCGCAATCATAAGGTACTTGCGTTTGGCAAGCAGGTCGTTCTCGTCGAAGCTGACCATTGTAAACCACAGCTTATGGCCTTTTTTCTTTTCGCCCTGTGCCGCAAGGACTTTCGTACTCTGGCTCAGAAGCGAATGCTCCGGCATATAAAGAAGGGGCAGTACGTCCGCCGCCGTACTTTTTCGCAGCTCGGTCAGGTAATACGCTTTAGCTATTTCCTTAAGTTTGGGCGGACCTTCAGGCATCATAAAATCCTTCAAGTCTATCAGCCAGCAGCCGGAAATCGCAAAACACAATACCACACTGAACAGAAACAATATCCTGGTCTTGTTCACCGTATTACCCTCTCATATCAACGCGAAATTATCGAGTCTATACTTCCTTGGCGCCAATCCACTTCATCATCTTACGCAGTTTTCTGCCGACCCGTTCAATCTTATGGTTATAATCTTTCTTGTAGAGTTTGTTGAATTTCTTCAGGCCGCCTTTATATTCTCTGACCCATTCGGCGGCGAATTTACCGGCGGTGATAGCCTTGAGGATTTTTTTCATCTCGGCCTTGGTCTTGCCGGTAATGATTCTCGGCCCCCTGGTCAGGTCACCATACTCAGCCGTGTTACTGATAGAATACCTCATATAACTCATTCCGCCCTGGTACATCAAATCGACGATAAGCTTGACCTCGTGCATACACTCGAAGTACGCAATCTCCGGCTGATAGCCCGCCTCGACTAAAGTCTCGAAACCAGCCTTGATAAGACTTGTAAGTCCACCGCACAGAACTACCTGCTCGCCGAACAGGTCCGTCTCGGTCTCTTCCTTGAAGGTCGTCTGGATAACGCCCGCCCGCGCCCCGCCGATACCGTTGGACCAGGCAAGTGCGATTTTCTTTGCATCACCGGTTGCGTTCTTCTTTACCGCGACAAGGCACGGCACGCCGCCGCCCTTTTCATATTCGCTACGGACCAGATGGCCGGGTCCTTTCGGGGCTATCATAACCACATTGACACCGGCAGGCGGCTTGATGTATCCGAAGTGAATATTAAACCCGTGACAGAAACCGAGTGTCTGTCCCTTTACGAGGTTAGGCTTAATCTGCGAATCATAGACCTTGGCCTGTACCTCATCCGGTACGGTCACGATTACCAGCGTTGCGTCCTTCATCGCCGTTTTGATATCGCCGGGCGCAAAACCGCTCTTCTTTGCCAGCTTATAATTGTCCGTGCCTTTTAGCTCCGCCACCGCCACCTTAATTCCGCTGTCGCGGAGGTTCTGGCTGTGTGCGTGGCCCTGACTGCCGTAACCGATAACCGCTACTTTTTTGCCTTTGAGGGGTTTTAGCGGAGCGTCTTTTTCGTAATAGATTTTCGCTGCCATCGTGAGGTTTCTCCTTACAAGTTTTCATCACTGGTTAATTGGTTAAATAGTTAATTGGTTAATTGCTCCTGTTGCGCGACGGTACGAGGTGCAGCTCCAAATTAACCATTCACCTGCTAACTTCTTCAGGAGCGATTGATTATATCGAAATACCACCCTCAGGCAAGAAATTTAATTCGTACTGCGTCGCGCGTATCGCGTATTGCGCCAAGATGGAATGACACCTCGGTTAGCCCTGTTGCTTGCGACAGGGGTTTTTTATCGAGTATCCAGCATCGAGTATCTAATATCGAGTTATTCCGCCAGCCAGTTTTCGCAAAGAAGCATCAGATCCTGCCAGTTAACAATATCATCGCCACCATCAGGAGCAATGTCCGCATTATACATTCCAGACATGAGCCATTGTGAAATAAATTCTGATAGTTGCTGCGTTTCTCCGTTCCAATTGTTCGCAAACTCTGCCCAATCAAAGAAGTTTACAATTCCATTTCCATTATATGGTGCGATGTCATAAGATAATTCTTTCAGCATCCATTGTTTTGCAAGAATGGCGAAATCAATAAAATCCACGCCATCCGGACAAGCAAAATCCGGAGGTGGGTATTCCCAGTATAAGCTTGGATAATCAGATACATCCGTACACATACGCCAAATATCCTTTGTGCCGTTATCATCTTCCCATACGAAATCCCAGCCTTCGTTGGCAAAGGTGCTTCGAGTTTGCATCTGAAGTGTGGTTTTGCCGGTAATGCCATCGGATGAACCAGAACCCACTCCATTGCTTTGAATGGAGGTCTCGATATCCCAAAAATTCCCCATAGAGTGTGTTTGACTGCCTGAAATTTCCCCGCAAAATCCTCCCGGATTGCTGTAAGCTCTGCCATCGACTACATGTCCTGAGCAGTAGTTATTATAAACATCGCAGTCTTTTATATAACCAATCAGTCCGCCATTATCGATTATAATGTCATCACCCCATGGAGTATCAATACCTCTTGCATCGACGCTGCCGCAAGCATAATTGTTAACCAGCTCAGCACCTTCAGCGTATGCGCACAATCCACCGGCACCGTCGGTACAAAATTCGGGTACAGCAGTTGGGTGAACAATAGTAACATTTACTGTTGAGTAACAGTTTTCAATTACCGGCGTATTGACTGGCGGCTTGGGCATACCTATTGGGTACTCTCCCATATATTCCGTATGAATCCATGCACATAATCCACCACCATCAAAAAAACCATTAATATTGCCCGTACTAAAACAATTTTCTATTGTTCCTCCATGATTAGAAAGACAAATTGCTCCTGCTATTCCGGCGTTTGTTATATCAACATTTTCGACACCAAGATTTTTTATGACAGCATTTTTGATATAACCAAACAGACCAGCATTATTGAATGAACCACTATCAAACTTATAATTTAGCACAGAAAAACCAGCACCATCAACTGTTCCCGTAAAAGGAGACAGTTTGGATGGAGCTATGATAACACGACTATATATTTTTCCGTTCAAATCTATATCTGTGGTTAGTCTAAAATGCTTATCCAAATCATTAATATCAAGACCGATGGAATTCAAATCTTCCGGCGTCGCAATTAAATATGGATCGTCCGACTCGCCGGACCCGCCGGAATATTTGGGTGGGTACAAACACGATTGAGAGTAACTTATAACCCAGGCCTGGCCTGCCCCTGAAGGACCGTAGCCCCATCCAACAATTGTGTAACCATCGGCAGAAATTGCTTCTGCTGACAGTATGGTCCAGCCTGAAAAGTCCAAACAACAATTGTTCGTCAGAAAGGTTCGCAAGTCTCTCATTCCATTGATTCTGTCCCAGATGAAAGATTCTCCTCCGGTATTAATGCCTATCACAATCGAACCGTCCGCCGATACACCTGTTGCCTTTGTTTCAAACGAGTCACATTTACCTAGGCTTACCATATTTCCATCTTCCCATCGAAAGGCTTCTTCACCTGAGGCGGTATTGGCGTAACCGACGATAACATTACCGTCTTCTGAAACATCCGTGGCTATACTATAACCGCCGATATTCGGTTCAATCAAAGTCCCTATACCCTGCATAACGTCGTCTTCCCACCGGAAAGCTTCATAGTCATACTGGGCGATACTATACCCCACAACTACAGAACCATCCACAGAAACCGCCGTAGCGTAACAATCCTGCGATTCCGGGATTCCATCCAGGTCTCCGAGATTTGTCATAACACCGTTTTCCCATCGGAAGGCGCCGAAACCATATAGATTCGGCTCTTCAACATCGCTGTAGCCTACGATAACCGAACCATCAGATGAGACAGCCGTGGCGCAACTGTAAATCTCACAGGGGTCAATGTCCAAACCGCCTATACCCGAGATAATATTATTTTCCCATCGAAAGGCTTCCTCACCAGTAAATAAGGTACTGTAACCGACAATAATCGAACCATCAGATGAAACGCCCTTTGCCTGGCTGTAGTTACCTAGAAGCCATTTCATAACCTAAATATTTATAGATTTTAAACTTGCGCCATTAAACGACTTATGTAAACTTGGTCATCGAAAGGAGTTTTTATAATGGCCAAGGAACGCTGGAAATTAACAAACGAA
>Ga0315549_1001440_pt1 | contig 24755 bp, 35 predicted proteins | sample SalMarSW160200MG_FD_203101 | JGI IMG/M metagenome (GOLD analysis project Ga0315549, IMG submission 203101) | Salt marsh sediment microbial communities from the Plum Island Ecosystem LTER, Massachusetts, United States - Salt Marsh Sediment SW1601-200 ... | reverse complement strand
ATTGCTGTTAGCTTGTTCTGGAATATCTTAAGCTGGTTATCAGCACTTTGCGCCATTATCTCAAAAGCGTCACCGGCTGCTCCCGTTGCTTCTGCCATTGCCTGAAGGTCGTCGGCTGCCATCTGAGCGTTAGTACCTGTCATTCCCAGTACAGCATTCATAGCTTCAACCCGGCCTACCATTTCACGAAGCGCAACCTGGCTTCCACCTGACATTTCCCTTACCTTAGCTAAGCCTTCCTGATAAGTCATTATATCGCTCCACCCGTCACCAAGAACCTCCGACATAGATATAAGAGAGGAGCGTATCTGAGTAAATGCCTGAGCTGTCGGTACCCCTTGCTTTGTAAGTGTAGCTACTGCTCCGGAAATTTCATCAAAGCTTACACCCATTGAAGAAGCAAGGGCTGCAACCTGTGCAATGCCACTTGATATCTCTCCGAAGGTTGTCTTACCCAGCTTAACAGTCTGGAAGAGCTTATCAGTAACGCTGTTTACATCTTTAGCCTCAATCTTCCATGCGTTGAGTATTGTCGTCAGTCCGTCTGCTGCTGTTAGCGTATCGGATACACCTGCTACTGCGGCCTTTGAGCTCGCCTCAAGCAATTGTAATCCTTCTGCTCCATCGTAACCGGCTGAAACGATCTGATAATAAGCTTTAGCAAGCTGCTCAGCACTATCCGGCACTCTGGCTGATAAATCTATTATCGCCTGTGCCATACCTTCGTAATCATCCTGAACGGCCTGGGAAATGGTTTTTACTTCCAGCATTGCCGTTTCATAGTCTTTAGCAAACTGGTAAGCATTTACTGACATTGCTCCGAAAGCTATTCCGGCTGCAATAGTTAACCCGCCAAAAAGATTCATGCCGGTAACCTTGCCGGCAAAGCCTTTCAAAATACCAAGTCCCTGAGCTGTTCCCCTCTGAAGTCCTGTATTATCAATTCCGGTTTTCCAGTATAATGATTTTCCTACGTCTATTGCCATCTCATATTAAATTATCTAGTTCGTCATGTGATAATTCTTCAACCTTATCGCCTTTTTTATAGCTCGGTATTGACATCGTGTAAAGCATCAAGTTCTGAAAGCTTATCTGCCAGAGTATTTCATCAATAGTAAACCTGAAGTGTTTTACTATGCTTCCGATGAATCGCCAGGGGCTATTATCCCCCCTGCTTTGCTTAGGCTCATCCCTTTGACTGAGATGATAGAGTTCATAAAATCCATGACGTTCATTTGCCGGATAACGATCTTAAGCAGCTCAAACAGTTCATTTGGCGTAACATTATCAGCAAGAAATCTGACAAGTTCCCTTGAAGGTTCTTTTTTACGATTAACTATTGCTATGGCAAGTATATTTATCAGGTCGTCTTTATTTGCTACTATCGCTTCTGCTCCAATATCAAGATATGAGCGTTCCCGTGACTTTAGTTCATCCTCCTTTACAGGCTTAATGCCGGCTACTATCTTTGATATTTTAAGTAGTGTACCCAGCGTTAAAGGGTATATTACAAACTCCCTTTTGACGGGCTTGATCTTAAGCTTATGTAAAAGGCCGGGTTTGTTTACCGTGATATAAAAATCAACGCCTTCCTGAAGTATTGCATTAATTGTTTTTTCCTGAGCTTTATCCATATTCTTGAAGAAAAAAGGGGCAGGATTAACACCCTAACCCCTCTGGCATATGAAAGAAATAATTAGAGAAAATCCTAACTTTCAGCTACTTTGGCTATCTGTATAGGTGACAGGGCTGTGCCTGAACCATCAAACGGAGTAAGTATGTCACAAACCACCTTAACCGTTGCTGTTTCATTCGATTTAAGCGGAGCGTTCATACTTGCACGTAACAAAGCTCTCGGAATAGATATTTCTCTGTAATAACCGGTTACTGCTTTGGTAGTCACCTTCACGCTTTGCTCTATCAGAGCTTCGCTCGCCGGGGCTGACCATGTGTCCGTAGCTACTGTTCCACCGAAAAGCTTTTCAAGCGTTGCAGCTTCCATGTCTCTTAAGGCAAATTCCAAAGCCCTTACCCTGTTAGGGTCGGGGATCACCAGAAAAGGACTGTCGGAACCTTCAACATAAAGGTCGGTCTTTCCCGGTTCATCCATCTTTAAAAGAACGCTGTCACGCTCAATCAGTACATGTTCAGCTAATGTAAGCCCCATTGCACCGTCAGCTCCACAATCGCCCATTTCAATCTTTTCAATACCTACTATACTTTTTGCACTCATTTTATTAGCATTTTATTCTGTGAAAAATTCAATTCTTAGATTAACATAAGACCAACCTCTTTCATCACTTAATAGCTCCTGATTAGTTACACGGAAGGCAAAATATGTCGCTCCGGAAGCATAATCATCAAGGGCTGCTCTAACTAAGGTTGTCAAGGCTTGCAGTCTTGTTGAGTCAGGTGTACCGTCGGAATTATCTTTAGCGTGGATATTAATATTTAAGTAACCGTTCTGAATATTGTCGATCTGGTTTGTAAGCGGAATAACTGTGACGCTTTCCTCTTGCAGGTCAGTAGGACGTCGGTCAAGATAAATCTGTATTTCGTCTGTTAACGACGAAACATTCAGAATAGAATAAAACTTGTCGGCTACTTCAAAACTGGTTGTCATAATTTCTTAACTATTGTCTGCATCATCTTTTCCGCTTTTTGAGTCGATCCTGTGATAACATCAAGCCCTTTTGACTCCACGTAATAAGCATAATTCATTCCTGCCACACCTATTAAGACAAAACCCGTTCTTTCCTTTGACAATACTTCTTTTACAACCTCTTTAGCAGCTTGCTGACCTTCCGGTGTGCCTTGAAAGTCCCCGAATACTACTTTGCCCTTATGGGCTATCTGGTATCCTATTGAACTTCTCAGGTTGCCTGTCCTGTCTTTGTAGGTCTGCATAGACCTGGCTTCATTGACAAAAGCTTCTCCAATATATTTTAAGACTTCAAGTTCTTTGCTATCAACCTCTTTGTAAAAGTTATCGAAGCTTCGATCTATGTCTTTAATATTAAATAAAGGAACTAAACCCATATAGCTACATTATTCTGGTACTGATGTACACGGAGTATTTTATACATCCTTTCCAGTACTGTCACTTCGTCGTTTTCAGTAACCTTTTGAGGTAGCTCTTTAGCGTATAGCACACCTGAAAGCTTAACCATGTTACCTGAAGAGTTCGTGACATAACTACCAGCCCCGGAAGGTTCGTACCTTACTTTAAGGGTAAAAGACGGTTGAGTACCTTCCTGAGTACGTCCGTTTACCTTTGAGGTACTACCTTGCAGGGTGAATGTAGCTGTATGTGGGTAACGTTTTACCATAACTCAACACCTGTAATATTTGAGCCCTCTTTAAGTCCCCACCTGACAAGTATCTTATCTCTCATCGCCAAAAGCTGTGAAGGCTTGTACTTAATACTCAGGCTACCCTCGGAAATGTCAGACGACGTTGCTAAGAATAAAAGAAGCTCTGCGTAGCATAACTCTACATTCTCACGATCTTCAGCACTATACTCTTTGTTTCCACTTAATTCAGCGTCCGTTAGTGCTTTTTCAATAAGGAAGTCATCAACTTCAACCGTAATCATGCCTTGCAAAGCTTCTTTTATAGTCATGGCTCAAGGGTTTTATCTTAATTGACTATATCCTATTCAAAGGTTGTAGTATTGTTAGTGTTTAGCAGGTAACAAGCGTTAACCGTTTTCCATGAAGGGAAGGCGTTAAGCTCACAACCTGTAAATTCACTAACCGGGTCAGTTGAACCCCACTTCTTAACCAGCACGTTATTATAATTTGCATAGAGAACGTGCTTCTGTGGGAAGGTTTTTTCAACTATCGGAGCATTAAGCATATCTCCAAGTGAACCGGTAGGAACAAAAGCTACATTATATTGATCGAACGGATTGTAAGCACTTATAACACCATTTTTTTCAATACCTATTGAAGCGTCAATTATAACGATCTGTGGTAGCCCTTCACCTGCCAGGAACTCATTAACCAGTGGAAGGCTGACATTAATCTTTGCAGTATTTCTGCCAACTGCCCAACCAGTAACGTAGTCTTTCACTTCATCGGCTTTACGGAAGTTGTTAAAGGTTGACCTTCTCATAAGCATCTTGTCAATCTTATGTCCGTTTGCTTCAGCAAGTTCCATTATTGCCATTATGTCTGATATAGGCTTGGCGGTTGACCCACCTGCTGACCATATTGCACCTGTTGTTCCGATTTTATTAGCTGAAGGCATACCAAAATCTATTGCTTCTTCAGTAACAATACCATCGGGATTGTTTGTAGTGCTCAGGGTAATCTCACCGGTTGAAATGGCTTCAAGTGCAAATATGTCAAGCCTTTTATGAGGTGCTTCGGCTGCCAGTTTAACGTCATCAAATATAAGCTTCATTATTGCCTGAGCGTCACCGTTAATGCCGGCTGACATAGCAATATAATCCTGAAGCTCTTTTTCTCCCATTCTGAACTTTTCACGTAGAGAAGGTATTTCACCTGTCAGCTTCTTAACGTGCCTGCGTGTCCTGAGCGGAGCTTCAGAATCATATGCAACAACTGAAGCGGCTGCACCTATTCCAGCTTCACCGATCAAGGTTTCATAAGTTATACTTGTAACCGGCTTCCATGCAAAGAAGTTCGGCCATATAATAGGACGATACCTGTCTTTTGTACGGTCAATAAGATACTGAAGCTTTGCATTAGTACCTATCTCTTTAAGCAAACTCTGTCTTTCCATCTTCTTTTATTCTTTTATCTCATTAAACATTAATCCACTATGCAAAGCGAACCCTTGAGGTAAGGGCTGTTTTAATTGCATCTGTCACTCCATAAGGCAGGTTGCCTTCCAGTACCGTACCACGTACAACAATTGAAATAGCTGTGTTAGCAGCTACTTTGAAACCGTTTTTCAGAATGCCGCTAGCCGTATATTTATAAGCTCCGGCTGAAGCACCTGTTGCTCCGGACTCATAAAGAACATCACCTTCAGTAAGTGTCTCCCCCAGGGTTGTTCCCACTGTCAGCACGTCATAATTGTCATTAGAGTCGTCAATCTCAGTAATGGCGTAAGCTGTGCCACCAACTGTATGACTTATATAATCACCTACCTTAAAAGCATGGCCTTTAGGTACTTGATATTCAACGTCGGTATTTCCTGCACCGGCGTATAGTTTTGCGGTCTTAACCACTTTTGCTACCCTTGTTGAAGGGTTGAAATAAACAAAAGCTCCGGCCTCTATATAACCGCCTGAAGGGAGTTCTGAACTTGTTATAACAGCACCACCTGCAACGTCTTCAAGTACTTTCTGAAAAACGTTGATACTATCGACTCCCTCACTTCTTGAAATCTGTAATCCCATTTATCAATCTTTTTTTCGGGGTTAATAACTAAATTTTCTCAACTGGAACAGACTGTTCTTCAGATAAGGTCTCAGCAAATGAGTCTATTTCTTTATCTGTAACTGTTCCTGGACTTGACTTCAGAACTCCACCGTTTTCAAGTTTTTCGTCTATAATTGACTGTTGAATAGTATTGTACTCTTCAGTTAATTGTTCGACGACTCCTTCAATATCTTCAGCCTTTTCCACGTTTACACGATCAACCCATGACTCAGGAAGCTTAGCTTTTTTAATAGCTTCAGTTGCTAAAGTCTTTAAAGAGCTTACTCTTGTTCCGTCCTGCAATTGCGTTACTGTATTAGTAAGCTTCTCAACCGTTTCGGTAAGCTCTTTAATCCTTTTTTGCTCTTCAGTCATGTTCTCATCTTCTTTGTTCTCCGGTGGTTTTGGCCGTGGATGTTTTTCTTCGTAAGTCTTAATAGCTTGAGTGACCCTGCGATCAGTTTCACTTTGGATGTGACGGTTGAAGTCATCTTCATAACCGTTCTCTTTGAGAAATTCAGCGAGGCTCTTTTTCTGTGACTCTTTAAATGCTTTCACGGCTGCCTCAATTTCGCTTTCATTCTCAACTGTAATTTTTGAAACTAAGTCCTCTGACAGCCCTTGCTTTTTAAGTTCTGCTTTAATGAGTTCTTCCATTTTTGTCTTTTTATATTATTGTTATTAGTGTACGGCTGGAAAAGATGAACTGTACTGTAAAGCGTTTGTAAGTGCTTTTATAAGTCCTTACTATCTCCCCGGACAATGTTTTTAAATCCCAGTCATTATAGTTTGCGTCTTTAGGGAAATGTATCTCGATTATTTTCTGATCTTTTTTCACAGCCGTTTTAAGGCTTTCTGAGCCTTCGATCATGCCTGAAAGGTTAATACCTTCCGGTGCACGTTCTGTTTTGTCTGACTTAGCCTGAATATCCTTCACGCTTTCGTCAGCATATTCTGTTTTCTTTTCGTTTACTTTTGGCTCAGCCTTATCTTTTGTTGACATTTTAATTCACTTAAAAAAAGAGTGCCACTCCGTTATGGAATGGCACTCATGTTGCTCATACTGTTAATTCCTAATCCTTAAAACAAAAACTATGAAAAAAATACAAAACCTAACCCGTCATCTTTATTCGTTCATTTTTTATTTCGTTTACCGTTTTGCATCGGGGACACTTTATTTCAATATTCATAAGGTTGTACTGTTTGGCTTTGAAAAGAAGCTTGCCGCATTTTTTACACCTTATTTCGCTCATGCCCGATTGCATTGTACATTATACTTTCACGTGCTAAAATATATCCGACCAAATCATTTATCAACAAAAAAGGCCCGGAGTTATTTACCATAAGAGCATAGTTGTTTACAATGCATAAAAACATAAATTATTCTTTTTCGTATATATATTTCCCTTTTTGTCCGGCAAAAGGCTTGTTATGCAATATCTTACCTGTAAGTATGTCTTTTGGAATACCATCAGGAAAAGCTTTGCATGTGCCGTCACGGTTGTTATGCTTGCAGTCGTTACATTGCGGAAACACTAAATGGTTTGAGTCCTGATCTATTAAACGTTCTTTGAACCTCTCCTTACTTGTCTTTGATGCCATGATTATAGTTCCTTTAGTTTTACAGTTATTTTTTTTATCCCGGATTCCACTTTTTCGTCAATGTCTTTTATGATAAATGAGCTACCACAATTTAATAATATTTCATCTTCGCTGCTAATCTGTGACAGGTTACGTATTGGAACGCCGTTTTCAGTATCTATTTCAAACACGACTCTTAATTTCCGTGCACCTGTTGACCTGTCCCAGTCTGCAAACCCTTTAGCTATTCCCTCTCTGGTTGTGGTTGACATAAATCCGGGATCAGTTATAATATTACCCTTTTTCAAATTTGGTAGTAATGCTTTAGCTCCCTTACTTGTTTCATCGAACCATGTCATACCTCTATATACTGTCCCTTTGTACCTGGGAGCGTCTTTATACATTAGCTTTATATTATCAACATGCTTTTTTACCTGTTGAATACGTACTTCTGACCTTCCTACTGTCCAGTTAGGTATTCTAAGTAAGTCGTTAATATCACTATAATGACTTCCGGTGTAACGACTCACACTATCTAAAACAGCTTGAGGGGCTTTATCATAAGACCAGTCATATACAGCGTCGTTCGCTGTTTCATAGTCATCATAAATGTCGTAATCAGGCTTTAATACCTTTGGCTTTGCTGCTTTAGGTAGTTTAAGGTTTACAAGCGTAGGCTCTACGCCTTCTGCCATGCCGGTAAGTGAAGCATTAAACGTGCCTTCGGCCTGAGTAAAGTAATGGCTTTTCGGACTCTTTGCCACTACGTTTGCTAGATAGGTTAAAGCTCTCTTTGGAGCTCCCATGCGATAATATTTAATTGGAGCCGGTTTACCGTCCAACATTTCGATAAACTTTTCCTTTGGCAAAAGGTCTGCGGTAGAGTAGCAGAAACAGTTAGGATGCCAGCCGGAAAACTGAAAACCTTTAGGGTATTTACCTTGCATTTCGTCACATATATCTATCTGAGAGTGTGCTGCAGACAGATGAACGGTTATGCCGGTGACAAAGGGTAGCTGCTTACGCCTTGCTGCATCACTCAGCCTGTATGCCATGTTTGTTTCAGTACGTGTTAATCGTAAGGCGTTCTTATATGAAGAGCGATAGACGCCCTTTACCGGCCTGTATGCCTTCGCTGGTTTACTTAATACAAGGTTACCGTTCTTATCTCTTACCCGCCTGAAAACTTTATCGGGTTCTTTTAAAAGCCCTCTCACGTCCTTTGTTATCGTTTGAGCACTTTTACCGGTGGCTATCCCGTGACCTACGTATGTTTCAAGCTCATCTTTTATGCCGGCTGTACTTCTCCATATACGGTCACTTATTGTAAAGGCGTTCTCTGTGCGGTTAATAAAGGCGTCAAGTGCCGTTGAATTGATCTGAAAAAAGGTCTGCTTAATACCTTCTGTCATCCCGATATTTGCAAGGTACTGATTAGCAAGGTAGTCGTTTTTCCTGTTTGATAATGCCCAGGCCTTAGTCATCTGTGACGTAGTTAAAAGGCTCAGGTCCGAGTTCATTTCTCCTATTATCCTGTTTATCTTGTTCTTTAAAGGTTTGTAATTCTGTATTGAGAAAGAGTCGCCAGCTACAAGTGACCACTTCTGTATTTCCTTGGCAAGCTCTATACTTACCTGATGAATTATTTTTGTGACCTGCTTATCCCCAAAAGCAATATTTTGTAAATGTAGCTTTTCAAAATCCTTTGAAAAATCCATTATCCAACCTATTTACCCTCTTCAACCTGTTTAATCATTGAAATAGGATTAACGCCCCACTCTCCATTTATGCATGGTGTATAAGGTGACGCTTCCCGTATCAACCGTGCCTTAATATTTGCTTCTTTTATGTTTTTAGTTATTACATTCATATACTTCATTTTTACATCATAATCCTTGGAATTCAGGCTTATGAAATAAGCGTCAACTATCTCGTAGGACAATAGCTTATGCGGTATTAAAGACTCAAACTGAGCAAAGTCGTTATTATGCCGCCATGTCTTTTGAGTTAACATATAAGCACTAAGCCTATCATCTTTTATTAGATAATCTAATAGCTGACTTAGAGTTTCTTTTGAACCTCTCCTTTTTTTCTTTTTTATGTTTTTATCGCACATTTTGAGATTACTGGATTAGTTAATATTAAGGAATAAAGGTCTCATTAGGGTTTTCACTTTCCCTGTTAAGCTCTTCCATTTCACCTTCAGTATTTTGTACTAAAGGGTTATGCTGAAGAGCTGTTTTTGTTGACATAATTTTTTCACCACCGGTGGCTATGTTCAGCATTTCTATTGTTTCCCGTACTGCTTCCGGAAGGGCGTCCTGGAACTGTATTTCAATGTCAAGCCCGTTAAGCTGCCTGGCACTCTTAACATCAGCCACTTTTGAAACCATTTCTTTAAGCAGGTTTATTCTCCGGGCAAGCCCCTCACCGAAAATTTCCTGCTTGTTTAGACTCTTTAAGGCTGCATCTAAGAACATGAAACGCATAGCAATACCTGACATATTGCCTATGTCTTTAAGGTTGTTAAATGAAATGTCAGGCGTTGATGTTTGCGAATATATAAGGTCTTTAAGTATTTCGTATTCCAGCTTAATAGCTTCCGGGGCGTGATCCCAGGTTAAATAACTGAGATCTCCATACTCTATGCGACCTTCAACATTCTGGCCTTCCAACTGAAACATTTTACCTTGAATCTCTTTCCCCGGAGGATTAGATATTTTACCTTTCACCTTAACTGACGGACTGCCAAAATAGTCGTTAGTATCAGCGTTTTTGCTTATCATATCTTCAAGCCTGTCGATAAGGGTTTGCACGTCCGTCCATTCAGCGGCGTCTTGAGAATAATAGATAACAGGAATTTTACCGACAAGGTTTTGATCTATTGTGAACTGCCAGTCGTCAAGCTTAATAGCTTTGATTATCGTTTTGGCTGTATAGATATCAATAGCTTCGTTCTCTTTTCCTTCGTCGTCCAGTACCTTGTATTTTCTGGCAAATACGTCAAAGTCGCCGTATTTGTCGAAATGAGGTACTAATATGTCCCCATTTTCTCTACTTAAAAGCATTACTTTTATTTTATTCCCTTCTTCCGGAGTCTTAACAACATAGAACAATTCTGCCACATGCGTTTCTATAAATAAACGCCTTGCTAATTGCCTATCATGGTAATTTAATTTGGCAGACCGCCAAATATCTTGAATAATTTTTAACCCGGCAAGCTCTTCATCAAAAGTTTCTGACCGTTTGTCAACAATTAAACGAACAGGTCTGCCAAAGAGAAAAGCAACTGCAAGGTTTGTGATCTTCTTCTGAAAAGAAATCAGCAACTTAGCCTTTTTGACAACCCTTTTGTTGTTTCCTGAACCTATTATTGCATCAGCCCTGTCAGGGTTTTCGAGTACATAATGCAGAAGGTCGTATTCCTTTATGTACTTATCTATGTTTTCATATCGATCCTTGTCTTCCGTTGCATAAGTTTTTACTACGTCGCTCCATTTATCAGCAATGTCTCCCGTTGTCAAACTATTAAGCTTTTCTAAGTTCATCTCTCATCTATTTAAAAAATTCCAAAATCCTCTTTTGTCAGGTATTCGCCTGTATACGGTTGTTCTTCATTTACCCTTGCTTCAGGGTAAAAAGTCATTGACAGGGCGTCAGCTTTATCCGGTGACCGTCCCAGTCTCTTTTTAATATCTTCTTTAGGTTCAAGTATTATTCTGCTATCGGATTGTATCATGTAATGAATTTCGCATAGCTCTTCTTTGAGTTCATCATCAGGAGGAAGCATAAGCTTAATATCTCCGGAAGGGTCAAGGGCGTCACGCAAAGCCCAGTACATATAAGCTCTCATATTAGTAAACTTCCTTACACCGGTTGCATCATACAGCCCCTTAGCGTTCTCTGAGTTTTTACATGAATAAGCATTAAGCACTTTCATTTCACGAAGCCTGGAATAGACGCCCGCACCTTCTCCGATTGTATCTATAAAAGCCTGTCCGCCGTTAAACAGGGCTTGTTTAACCTGCCCGGCTACCTGCATGTGAATAGTATCTTTTGAAGCAACCGGCACAATATGAATGCCTTTAACATAAAATCCATACCTATCAACGATAACTGAATTGTCTGTTCCCATGCCGGCTACATCTACTCCAAGTCTTACCGGAGTACTTTCCCGGAAACCGCCTTTAGTGTACTCTATCCACCTGTCATTAGCTTGCTCAATCCATGCTAAAGGAATAAGACCGCCTGAGTCCTCTTCCGGAAATTCTCCCAATACCTTGACACGGAACAGGTCACCGGGTCTGTAATATTTACCGTTCCACTCAAAGTCAAACTTCGTCGGGTCAACTTCAGAAGGGTGGATCTCCATTGTCCAACCTTTTTTCAGTACTTTCTCATTTACCCAGTCATAGTCAACCTGACCGGGTATAACTATTTTCCGGGCTATAACATTAGGGCTGTCAAGACAGTTAAGCTTGAAAGACTTGTACTGAGGCGACCTTGCGCTCTCGTAGGCTTCACCCTTCAGGTTATTAGGGTTAAACACTATGACAAGCCTTGAGTTGCCCTGTAGGATCCCTTCAATAGCATCAAACGTCTGTTGTTCTATCCCTGACGCTTCTGTTACCACGACCATAAGGTTAGGTGAATGGAAGCCTGACCATGCTTCAGTATTTTTATCATCCGCCTTAAATCCCATCAAATACCAGGTGCGATCTTCTTCAAACCGTATCCCATCTGCCATAAGGCGACCTCCCAGCCCTCCAATTTTCTGAGCGTTCTTATACAGCCTTGCAATCTCCGGAAGCATAATAGCTGTTACCTGACGCCCGGTAGGAGCTGTATTTATTACTTTTGAAGGAATATTAAGAAAAAGAAATGCTACGGAAGCAACCGCCGCAACAAAGTCTTTTCCCCGTGCTGTACCTGAGCGTACTGAAACACGCCGGTTAGTTTGTACTGCATGAAGTATCTCTTGCTGATCGTTATCTAAACGAACATCAAGCCATTCACGGGCAAATAAGTTCCAGTCTTTTCTACACCGTAAATAAAACTCCAATAGCTGTTCATTACTCGCTATTTTGTCCAGCATCTTCATTCTGCTCTCTCTCTATTCGCTCCCGGTTTTGCATGATAAGGTCTGTTAAAGTCCTTATCTCCCCGGAGTGTTCGATCTTCTGACTCTCTCTGAAGTTCTCTGGATCAACATTTGTTAATGTAAAACGTGTTAACATCGGATTAGGCTCTTTACGCTTGCGTGTAACTTCAATTTTTTTCGTTACCGGCTTGCCATCTGAACCTATTTCTGCTATTTGTTTTTTCTCTTCATATTCCTGTATTTCCAAATGATACTCCAACGCTGTCAAAGCTCTTTCACGTAACGCTTTCCGGCGTACATTGCGAGCCTCAGCCTTTGCGTCTGCATAAGTTTTCGGTTTTGTTGTACTTTCATCAGTATCATTTTTTGCTTTTGTACCTTGCGTTGTACCTTCAGCTTTTTTCCGTGGTACTTTTGAAAATTCCTTATCCCACCGCTTGAAGGTTTTGTATGTTATGCCGAAATGATCACAGCATACAACAATAGGATATTTACCGGTTGCATATTTCTCATTGATCTTACGAACAATTTTCTCCCTCTCTCTTTTATCGTATTTCGGTGCTGCAGGCATATCTATTGTATTTTACCTAAAATGATATTGAACAATTTCAAGGTATTCTGAGAATAAGGTGTTACAAAGCTAAATCCACCTACATAAAAGACTATTTCCTTGCTCTCTTCATCAGTCCAGAAACCATCAAGGCTTGTAGTACGGAATATAAAAGGCTTGAGAACATTTGGTGAAACCGTCTCAATACCTAAATTGCGTAACTCTTCTGTTTTATTATCCAGAAGCTTTATCGGTATTTGAATACTCTTTAGCTCTGCTATCTCTTTTCTCACTTTAATCAATGTATTTTTTGATCTTATCAACAAACGTATAAAGCCCGTATAGAGCAAAGCCTATACAAAGAATTACTGAAGCTGCTATTGCTATATTTATAAACGTCATTTCTTAATTCTCCTTTCCTTTTGATATTTGATACGCAAACTGCCAGTTCCGGCATGTATAAAACTCTTTATATTTCCCTTTAGGGTGATGAGCTTCCCCTTCCATTAAAGGAGTTATCTCAATCTCTTCAGCGTCGGTTATCCATACTTTTACACCGTGGCGTTTTACTTTAATCTCTGAACCCTCTTTGTGACGGAAAGCAAGGTGAAAATTGTTGTTGTATATGTAAGGGCTTGAGACTCCACACATATAGTAATATTCAGACTCGGGTAAGATTAGACCTATACTAAGGTTCTTTTCATATTTACCTATGAAAGCCCTAGCACAATGGTTTGAAAGGTCAAAATCTTCAATGTATTTCAGCCAAAAATACCTGAAGCTTGCTTCTATGTCCAGTCTTTTAATTTTCATAATATTGTTTAAATACGTTCCATACGTCGTTAAATCTGTTATATCTATTACCGTTAGGTAAGATCAATGAGAACTCAAATTTCAGGGCTTCTTTTACAGTCTGTGCATCTATTTCAACATCCTTTATAGAAGTGACCTGAAAGCTTGACGTGTTTTTCATTTGCCGCGGTCTTTCAATGTTACGCCCTTTACCTGTTAAGCTGTATTGAGAACCGATATATTTCCGGTTCAGCTCATGTACCTGTTCAAAGGTGTGCATCTTCTGATAAAACCAGCGACCCTCACGGTAGTTAGCTGTGAAGTTATTTTCATCAAAGAAGTACAGCATAGTCATTTCATCTTCCGAGACTGTTCCCTTCTCCGGCCTTGAGTCAAATTCTGACTTATCCCCGACGGTATGCGATACAAATTCCTTACACCGACCTGACCAGAAAACTATCCCACCAGGTTTGCAAAAAGCGTTGAGCGTTATCATTACGCTCTTTTCCGCTTCAAGACTGTCCACACTATTGAGTACTGAGTCGCAGACTATAACATCATAAAGACCATTTTCCTGAATATCTTCAAGTATGTCACTTATTCGCATGTTTACCCAGTCCACGTTAATAGCATTTACAGATTTATGCCGGCGATAAAATTCAAGGTCTGTTATGCTGTAACCTTTGCGCCTTAGCATCTTTGCATAGTCGCCCCAGCCTGAACCGAAGTCCAAAATTCTTTGCTGTTTGTTTATTCCCGGAATAACGCATGTTTCATAAAGCACACTTTTTCCGCCTCTCTGGTTAGCATCTCTTAACCTTGACTTTTGAGCAAGGGTTTGAATGAAGGTATCTTTATCAAGATGCTGGTAGGAGAAAACTCCATAATCTTGCCCGAAATAGTACTTTACATCTTTGACTTTGCTGTTTTCGATACCGTAAACAAGTAATTTGCGGTTTAGTGTTTTACTTGCAATAGCATATTCAGGTGAGATTATTACATTTCCGTCCTGATCTGCAACGACTGCTCCCCAGTCTCCGTATCTTGCTAACAGCTTCAGCTCCGCTTTAAGCAACTTTACCAGTTTGCCTTTGTTTACCACCTCAATCTGTTTTGAGTCAACCCAAGACCAACCCAACGGTACTGAGCCGGTTATCCTTACCGTACTGTATAACTCATTAAGTTCAGCGTCACTGGCATTGTGCATTTGGTTGAAGCGTACTTCATCCATTTTATTAATGCCATTTATTACAAATGCCGGAGCTGCTTTTATTCCAAGTGCCAGCATTGCCTTTGTCCGTTGGTGACCGGCAATTATGGTATTATCTTCACGGACTATGATAGGCTTAAGCACTCCCAGTTTTTTAAGGGACTGCTGCAATAATGAGAACGCATGGTCACTTAAGTAACGTGGGTTATATATTGCAGGTTTTACCTTCATTATATCGTACTCCGGCACAAACATTATTCAAGGCTTAATAAATGATTGACAAAACCGTAGTTTGTAGCTGCTTCATTCAGGTAGTTATTATATACCTCAAGAAGAGCCTCTTTTTCATCTTCAGTCATAAATACAACCTTCCCGGCAAATGTTAACCGGTCAAGCCCTTTTGAGTTTCCTGAGTCATCCCCATGTACTTCAAGTGAATTGCTGAGGTTGTTACTGAAGTTGAAGTTTCCCAGCTCGGCAAGCTCAAGGTCGTCCTCAGTAATTTCGTACTCTTCAAATATCATAGCTTTCGGGTTGATCTCTGAATAATGTGAATTAGCAAAAGCTATTTCCTGAACAGCCTCTTTTTTACCTCTGGCCTGTATCAGTACATAAGGTATTTCTGGTATTTCGTAGCCTTCATCACGGAGTTCTTTCAGAGCTCTACGCCTGTGATGAGCGTCTATTATCCATAACAGACCTTCCGGGTCTTTCCATACTTGAAAAGCATACTTGAAGCCGGCGTTGACTATCCGGGTCTTTAGCTTGTCAATCTTCTCAGGGGTTGTTATTTTGAAGTCACCCTGCAATTCCTGAAATAGCTCAAAGTCTGCAGTTTGAAGCTTCGATAAATTATATACTTTAATTTTGCCCATTAAGAAATTCCTTATATAATTCGTTCTCAATATACTTTAGTTCAGCCTTAACAACCTTATTGGTATCAATCAAGTTTTCTATCACTTTAATAGAGTTATTTACCGACGGACCTTCCCGGTTTATAATCTTAGCTATTGCGCGACGAATACCAGCTTTTACTTTTTCTTTATAGCCTATGACGGACGTTTCTTTAAGGGCTTCAGGATTGTATATCTTTAAAACAAGATAAGCGAATACATGTCGGGGGTAAGCAGTCTCCCAGGTTCGGGCTTTTGAAGCTACACGATATTCTGACAGTTCGAAGTATCTACATACTTTTTTAAAGATAAAATTCAAAGACGGTTTTGCTTTCCATTCAAGGAAGCCTTCTTCATCGGTAGCAATATTCAATAATGCTTTAATCTCTTCTTCAGACCAGCTTGACATAATAAAGTCACCGATAAGCTGTGCCTTTTGGATTCTTAATTGTGTAATACTCATACTATTTGGATTTATTTTCTGTCAGTTTCAAAATTGTTAAAGTTGGTATTTGGGTTAGGGTCTGTTAACCCTAAAGGCGGCTGAGTCAAAGGCTCAATATTTGCGTCCTCAAGGAATAAATCTACACCGGCTTCAACCGGTATTTTTGAAGGATCGTACCAGTCATATATTCGTGTAAGGCTTTCATTATATCCAAAAAAGACTGTACCTATTGAACCATTGCGTTGTTTTGCAACAATTAGTTCTCCTTTGCCCTTAATGCTGTTACCCTCTTCGTCAACTATTATTCCGTAACGTTCGCCTCTCCACATGAGAATAACATTGTCTGCATCCTGTTCTATTGCTCCGGACTCCCGGAGATCTGAAAGCTCAGGTTTTTTCAGTCCGCCCCTTAACTCGCACGCCCTGTTAAGCTGTGACAAAAGAATAACCGGTACATTTAGTTCAAGGGCTAACAGCTTAGCCTTACGTGACATTTCCGAGACTTCCTGTTCCCGGTTGCGTCCCTTTGTACTGGTTTCATCATTATCTATAAGCTGCAGGTAGTCTATAACAATCATATCACATTGACCTTTACGCCTTAGTATCCGTGACCTTGCCCTTATATACTCCATGTTCGTCATTGGATTGTCGTCAATAAATACCGGTAAGTCTTTGAGCTGTTCACTTGCGTTCTTTAACTGATCTTTTTCTCCAACGTCAAGGTAACCGTCACGGAACTTTGAAGGATCTATGTTAGCCTGACCGGTCAATATCCTATCTGTAAGTCTAACACCTCTCATTTCAAGTGAATAGATATTCACCCAGTTGCCGTTTAGTGCAGCGGTTTTAACTATATGAAGAGCAAAGGCTGTTTTTCCCATCGACGGGCGGGCTGCTATGATAGTAAGCTCTCCACCTTGCCAGCCGCCGGATATTTTATTAAGCTTATGTACTCCGGTAGGCACTCCATGCAAGCCGCCTCTTCTGGCTACTTCGTCCCTCTGATTATATTCGTCTATGGATTGTTTTATAAAGTCTGCAAAAGAATTACCAGTTTTCTTCTCATAAATTGAGTCTGTAATTCGCTCAAGACCATTACTGGCAAAAGCTATCAGGTCTGCGACATCTGCAAAAGCATCAAACGACTGCTGTATAATATCATTCCCTAACCTGATAAGTTGTCTGGCAATAGATTTTTGTTTTATAAGGTAACAATGCTGCTCAATACCCACGACGGAAACGATCTTTTCCGTTAGCTGCATTAAATAATTTAAGCCTCCGATTTTTTCAATATTCCCGTTTTTCGTCAGCTCTTCATTTACAATGTATAGATCCGTGTTTTGGTTATCCCTGTAAAGCTTAAGTATTGCCTGAAAGATCAAAATATGAGACTCTTTGTATAAGTCGTCAGGTCTTATTATCTGAGTAACTTTGTCTGTTACTTCTGAACCACTTATAAGCATAGCACCAAGAACAATCTGTTCTATCTCAACTGCTTGAGGCGGTATTTTTCCTGTCTGATCCATAATTATAGTTTTAAAGGTTATACTGCTTCTTTGGGTTGTACAGCAAACGCCGGAGTACCGAACCTGTTGCGGTAAATATCCCGTTCCTGTTCCCAGTTAATTGAGTTCCAGGCTCCATCCATGAACCTATTTTCTTCCCCGAGAAACTTTTTCATGCTGTGAACCTTTTCCTTTGACTCATTCTTGTACTCCACGTAAGCTTTGAACTGCTTAATAAAGTGATCGAGCTGATCCTTTTTGTATATGAATATCAAGAACCGGTGAATGTAGGCAAGCTGAGTGTAATGGTTCATTTCATTAAACTTGTACCAGTTGGCAAGCTTGTCTTTCATTATTAGTATTTTTTTCTTTTCCTCTTCAGGAACTTCCATTTCCTTTGCAGGAATTGATGTTTCCTCTTCAGGAATATTGGTTTCCTCTTCAGGTCTGTTCTTCAACCGGTCACCTAATTGAGCAAGCTCATAAGTCTGCTTATCCTTTTTCCGACGTGTCATAACTCTTTTATAGACCTTTTGAACTTCGTCAGTTGTTATTATTCCACCGTCGTTAATAATCAGGTCACATTCTTTTTCTAGAAAGTCAAGAAATTTGTCCAGCTCTGCGAAAGTCATTCCGAAAGTGCCGGCTACGTGTTGCTGGTTTATTTTTGTATTCATATCCAGCTTACAGTCTTTTGTCTTAGCTATCATATTGTTTAAAGCCCAAAACATACCTTCTCCAGCCCAGCCATACTGACCTCTTAACATTCCAAACTTAGGGTGAGTATGTGACTCAACATCATGACTGTAATAATCAATTCCCTCTTTCATTGATGCTAATAGATTTAATTCGCGTTTTTGACTTTGATTTGTTTTCTATTGCACGGTCTAGGTTTCGTGTTATCCTTGTGCAATAGTATTCGGCGAGCAGCATATATCGCCTTTGTGAGTAATCTTTCCGCTTAGCCATAATTGTAGTTTTTAAAGGTTTCATTTAAAGTTAACATACTGGCATTGTCAGCCAAATAAGCCGGTAAAAAAATATACGAAAAAGTATTTTTTCTATCCATACCTTGAAAGCCGCCTCTCAGCATATTCCGGTTCAAAGGCTTTGATCTCTTCCATGATTGTATAATATCGGGGAAGCTGTTTAGCCGCTTGCATGTCGTTATCGTAAATTTCGTGACATTCCCGGTGAGCAAGTCCCACGTTTTGACGCATAGTCTGAAGCTCAAAACGTGACCACCGGCTTGAAGTATATGACCGGGGTACTTTATGGGCAAGGTCTCCGTTCCGGCATAGCCTACCGCAAAAGATGCAGATAGGGTAGGAGTACTGCAGGTATTTTTTTGTCTTATCATTTTCCCGGTCAATTCTGACTTGCTCATTGCTTTTACATTTCATGCTTAAAAACCAGTTCGTTAACAAAACACTCATTTGGCAATGGTATGTTAATACCCATGTCAATAAGTGCGTCAGCTCTTACTCTTTCAGCATATTCCATAATTGACATTGTGCTGAATGTCGTAGTACTTTTGAGTCTTAGGGCCCAGTTTCCGTTTTTATCAGGTGAGTATTCGATATTGAAAAGAGTCTTGTACGCTTCATGTACTGCTAATACCGATTGTCCTGTATGTTCGGCAATCATTTTATAAACGATTCCGAACAGGTAGTCATTCTCATTAATTGTTCGTTTCGGGTCTATTGTCTGCAACATAACCTTCAAGGGTAGACGTCGCTCTTTTAAAAGTTCCGTAAACTGCTGAAGGCTCTTTTTGCTGCGGATAACGAACAAGTCCATGATTAGAACGGTAGGTCTCCTTTATCAGCAAGAGGCGGTATTTCGTCTATTGCTTCAACCTGGGCTTCCACCTTTGCCTGCTTAGGCTCTCCGTCCCTTTTTGCTCCAAGAATCTTAAAGGAACTGACAAATACTTCAGTTATGTACTTTGTTGCTTTTTCCTTATCCTCATATGACCGTGTCTTTATACGCCCTTCAATGTATAATAGCTGACCTGTCTTGACATACTCTTCAATCACTTCAGCATTTTTACCCCATGCGACACATCTATGCCATTCTGTTACTGTTTTTTTCTCCCCCGTCTTATCTTTGTATGTTTCGTTAGTAGCAAGGCTAAAGTTTGCTACAACGCTACCGCTATCTATATGAGTTACTTCTGGGTCGTTACCTGCGTTTCCAATTAAAATTACTTTGTTTAAGCTCATGTTATTAGGGTTTATTAGTTAACCACTTCAGCGTCCGTTGCGTTCTTACCAAAGTATTTGTGAAGCTTATCTTCGGACACCTCATTATAATTGTTTTCAGACTTGTTTATCGTTATTTTTCCATCTGTTTCCATTGTTACGGTAGCTCCACCTTCCAGCATACTGTCAAGGTTCAGGGCGTTAGTTATAGCAACCGTGTCATCACCTTTTGGCAAAAGCTTTGCTATCTGTTTTATGACAGCCTTGCGGTACATCCACCTTTGAGGGTCGTTTTCCTTATCGTATGTTTGAGGTGACTGACTTTTTTTCTTTATCTCTTCAAGCTCAGTTATTGACATATACTTAAATTCGGGCGTCGTATCTCTGAGGTGAACAATAGCGAATGCTCCGACCTCTTTACCCCGGTTACCTGTTGCCGGCCTGAACTTGAACCGCCAGTTCATTGAGTCATCCATATACCTGTCAAACTCATCGTTCTCATAGACCATTTCGGAAATTATTTTTTCGATCTTGCTGCTTCTGTAAAGCAGGTTAATAACTCCATGGTAACCTATTTGAAACTGAGCCTGATTTTTATAAGGAATGATATATGACAGACCAGCCGGCGTATTTGGCTCAAGTGCCATTTCTGCTGAAGTAAGTATAGCTCCGAACAGGCTTGCCCGGTCACAATCTAATAGCTTCGGAGTCTTGCGAACGGCATTGTCAACAATAGAAATGAATTTTTCCGCTGACATTTTTTCTCCGAGTAGCTTAGCTACAACGCTTTCGTACTTATTCAGATCACGCTTGAATATTTGCGCCGCTGTTAAATTAGCCGGTGTCTTTTTACTTGTTTGAGTGCTTGTTTGATTGTTTTGATTTTCCATGATTGTAGTATTTAAAGGTTAGAATTTTGCATTAAGTGATCTTTGTTTATACCATGTTGGCATGCGTAACGTGAGAAGTCCGTATTCGTTTGTTGAATTAATTTCGTAACCTGCAAAGCGTCTACTGTTAAAGGACTCCCTGAGCATGTTCAAACGCCTTAAATAAACCTTCTGAGCGTCTAATAAATCTTCCGTTAACATGTCGTAAAGTGCAGCCCGGAACGGGTAAACATTCTCAATAGCAAGTATCAAAAAGGACTCCACAGAAAAGCCGTAGCACACTGAAGCTATGTCGCATCCCATTGCTCCCTGAATGTCGTATTCAAGGCTGGCACAATCCCTGGCAAAAGATTCAGGTTCTATTGTGCTGGCTGTTTTAACATCAAGGTAGTACCCGGCTGGATTAACAAGGTCAGGACGTGTTGCTACAAGTATTTCACTCTTTTTCCGCCTGTATCCTTTTTCAACTGGTTCTATTCCGATCAGGTGACCGGCGTCCGTGAATATGTATTTAACGTATAGTGATTTTTCAATATGTGAGGTTAACGGTTTTTCCTTACCATTTAGAGGCAAGCTAAGAACGTCCTGAATACCTTTTACTCTCATTGCTGACTCAGCCATTCTTTTGACGTTGTTATAGTAAGACTCCATGAGAATAACCTTGTCCGGATTAGACTCTCTCAAAGCTTTCATGTGAGCTTTATTGCCGGAGTCAACCATGTTAATAGAACCGTCCTTATTTACTTTGTCAGGGCTGGGAAAGTCTTTATTAAGTGCTACTATAATTTCTTTTTTCCACCTGTGCGGTTCAAGTATCATGGTGTGTGCAGCTGTACCTATGTCAAAATAGTTTTTATGTTCTCTTGGCTTGTTGATCTTTATAAGGTACTCTTCCGGGGTCGTAGTCCCCTTAATGTCGGAAGGTGAAACAAAGTTGTACTTTGCTTTAAATTCCTGATAGGTCTCGTTACTTTCAATACTAATCATAGTCTTAAAGGTTTGTTAATATTTGTTTTTGCTGTTTGTAAGCTGACATAATAGGCTTAAGGTGCGACCAGTCAACAATATCTCCATTCAAAACGCTCAGGTTGCGGAACTGGATAAATGTACTTTCTAAACGCTGAAGCTCTTCAAGGTTTTTACAATCCTTGAAGGCTTGAGCCCACTCTTCACACTTTTGTTCAAATGTCTTAACCTGCATATCTTGTATTAATAAGCGTTTCAAATGTCAGGGTTAATAATTCTTCAATATCTTTAAGCGGCATGCTATCTATTTCAATCTCTTCTTCATGCTTATTGTATGCTACCATTTCATCAAGATCGAAAGACAAAAAGGAGGCACAAGCTATTTCAGCGTCTTCATTATAGTCCCAGCCTTCAAAGGGGCTTAAGCCTACCGTATAGGCTAAGTAAAGTCTTGAACCGTCTTTGAAATCAATTAAACAATCTCCAATAAATTCATCCATCATGTTGCAAGGATCAAATTCTTCTGTGAAATTCTTTATGAGATATTCTTTGATACGGTAGGTAGGTAGTATAAGCTTTTCAGCCGGTTCTACTTTTGGTTCAGGAAGCTCAGGAATTGAGATATTTGCAAAGAATGCTTCGTTAAGTACTTCAAATAAATCAACTGGTTTGGATGTAATTATATTCATAATTGTAGTTTTTAAAGGTTCAAATAAATATACGAATTCGGATAATAACTAACAAATATTTTAGCATCATTTTTTAAAAAATATGTATTTTTCTTTGTTTCCATTTAGCTCTCTTTTAACCAGTTAATAAGTTCAGACCGGAAAAACCGTGTTGCAGAACCCATCTTATGAAATGGCAGGTTTCTTTTATTCATATATTCATAAAGTGTTCTCCGGGATATGCTAAGGAACTGAGCAGCCTGTTCTACATTCATAGGTCTTTCAAAATCATTTACTTCGTTGCCTTTCATTAGCAGGTCAATTTTGCGGTTCATATCCTCAAAGGCTGCCTTGTCAACTGCGATCATTATATTTTCCATAGCATATTCTTATTTTTTTCTTTCTGTTAATCAGTGTCTTATATAGTATTGTTAGTTCTTATACAAAATTTTTTTTGCATACTGAATTTAAATTGCCTAAATTGCTAATTAATTAACACAAAATAATATGAGTCTTTCACAATTAATTATGACGTATGTCATAATATTGGTTACAAAGATAAATATATTGTGCAATTATAAAAGTCTTAAGCTTTAAATTTTAATTTAAAATCAACCAAAATGGCTCAAAGGGTTGAATACCTTAACCGTATAGCTGGCTTGCTTACGGAAAAAAATATGTCTTATAGTGAACTTGCTAACGTATTAGGCTGTTCCAGGAATACAATCACAAACTATTTCACCGGAAAAACGTCTATGCCAGTTGAACATCTTCTTAAAATCTCGGAACATTTTAAGATTCCCTTGATAGAATTACTACAATTAGATCAGTCTACTTTGGTTAATCAACTCAAAGCCCGGATTGAGGATAAAGAAAAGATTATTGAAAAGCTTGAGAAGCAGTTAAAGTATTTGCAAGATTTTTACGATAGATTTTCAGAGAGTGTCTATGAACAAATTAAGCCCAAGTAAACGCCTTCATATAATACGAAAGGCGCAACCGAACTATAATATCAAAATAATCCTGTTAATAGACGGGGAGTTATACCGGCTTGACGCTTCCGGGCGGAAGGTCCGTATTTTTCCTACTTAGCTTATCCTGTACTTGGCGCATTTCCTCTTCAACACGTTCATTTATTACTTCAGCGTAAATTTGCGTTGTTTTAATGTTTGTATGTCCAAGCATTTTTGAAACGACCTCAATAGATACACCATTGAGCAGTGTCACGGTTGTAGCAAAGGTATGCCTGGCTACATGAGTCGTTAGCTTTTTATCTACTTCACATATAGTAGCAAGTTCTTTCAGGTAAACATTCATAGTCTGGTTTGATATGACAGGTAGTAATTTGCCGGGCCGGTAGTTACGATATCTGTCAATTATTTCACGGGCTTTTGAAAGTAAAGGCACGTTCTCAGGAGTATCGGTCTTTTGCCTTTGTACTTCAATCCATTGCTGACCATTACGTGTAATGATATTTGATGGTTCCAAGCTCTCTGCTTCTTTGTAACCGAATCCTGTATAACAGCAAAACACGAACACATCTCGGATTTTTTGAAGCCTTTCAACCTTTATTTCTTTGTTCTCAATAGCTGTTAACTCTTCTATAGTTAAATATTTCGGACGGCTTTTACCCTTTCTTAGCTGAAACTTATTGTAAGGGTTTGCTAAATAAGGCAATTTGCCGGCTGAAATAGCTGCACGGATAAACACCTTGAGCCTTTTATGGTAGTTATAAATTGTCGCCTGTGAAGTTACTTTGCTACGAACCCATCTATCAAAGAGCAAAAGGTTATCATAACTGATGTCAGCAAAGGCTGACATTTGCCCCCACTCTTTAAAAATCCTAATAAAAGACTCATAGCTGAGCCTTGTACCTTCAGCGTATTGATGCTTAATCTTATTAAAGGTTGCCTCTATGAACTCTATAAAGTTGTCAGGGCGTTTCTCATCAAGTGCTATTCCATCAAAATCTTTAAGTGTAAACTTTTTCCCAAACTCTTTTACTTCAAGTTCACGTGCCTGTAATATTGCAATTTTGTTTCGCAATTGCTGATTGATCTTAATTTGGTTTTCATGTCGCTGTACGACCATATTTTTTTCTGACCACTGGCTTTTCAGTACTCTTTGTCCGGTTGAAAAATACCGGCGTTTTCCATTGAGGTACGCTTCAATTTGAATAAGGGAGGTTTCGTTTGGCTGTAATTTTATCTTTTTTCTATTGAATATCAGTTTATAAACAACGTCTTTCATAGTCTTAAAGGTTAATTTTTGCTACCAGAATGCATGTTTATATTTTCGGTAGCAAACTGGTAGCAAAAATGAGAAAAAAACACGCTCAGGTAGCAAATTGGTAGCAAAAATATAACATGCCTTTACTCATAATTGCACAATATATTTGACAAACATACATATATTTTGGGAAAATGCATAAAAAAAGCCTTCCATTTCTGAAAGGCTTGTGAACCCGAAGGGACTCGAACCCCCAATCTCCTGATCCGTAGTCAGGTGCTCTATCCAATTAAGCTACGGGTCCATTGTTTTCTGACTGCAAATATAA
>Ga0315549_1001433_pt1 | contig 24838 bp, 36 predicted proteins | sample SalMarSW160200MG_FD_203101 | JGI IMG/M metagenome (GOLD analysis project Ga0315549, IMG submission 203101) | Salt marsh sediment microbial communities from the Plum Island Ecosystem LTER, Massachusetts, United States - Salt Marsh Sediment SW1601-200 ... | reverse complement strand
AAAACTCCGTGTTTGCCAAGCACAGCCTTCTTTACGTCAGGCGAATTAGGAAGCATTGTAATTATGACTTCACTTTTTGCCGCGACATCCTGGCTGCACCTGCCTTCTTTCGCTCCGGCTGCTACGACTTCTTTTACAGGTTCGGGCCTGATATCATAAACCGTCAGGCTGTAACCCGCTTTAATCAAATTCATTGCCATGGGCTTACCCATGATCCCCAATCCAACGAAACCTATTTTCTTCATCGTACGTTCCCCGCTAAATTTAAAATAACTTAGTCAATCGGAGTTAAAATCACTTTGAGCCCTTTTTTGCTTTCCACCAGTTCGAATCCCTCTGCCCATTTATCGATACCAAGCTCGTGTGTTATTAACTGTTCCAAATCAATTTGGCCTTTGCCCATCATTGTAAGACACTTCTCCCATACATCCCAGGTATGGCTGAAATGTCCCTTAAATGTGACGGATTTAGCAATCAGCGGGTCCAGGCTCAATTTCACCGGTTTCGGTCCCCAGCCGATTTTTGTAATCTGGCCGTTCGGCCGTACGACGTCCATTGATAATTTCAGCGTTTCAGCAGGCCCTGCCGTATCTACAATCAAATCAGCACCGAAGCCGTCACCCAGGGGCATAATCAAAGGCAGAGGGTCTTGCCTGCTGCTGTTAATCGTTATTGTTGCGCCGAATTTTTTCGACATTTCCAGCCGGTTGTCGTCGCCTTGCGTGCCTATGGCTACTATTTCACTTGCCCCCGAAAGCTGCGCCATCTTCATACACAACAATCCAATCGACCCCGGCCCGATTACAACTACGGTATCGCCGGGATTTACGTTACTGTTACATATAACCGCCTTGTAGGCTACACACAACGGCTCGGTCACCGACGCTGCCTTTAGCGAAACGTTCTCCGGAACCCTGTGCAGAATCCTGCTCGGCACTTTGACATATTTGGTAAATGCCCCGTCAAGATGAAAACCAAATCCTTTTCGTTCTTTGCAGATGTGATAATTATTAGTACGGCAGAGGGTGCAATGACCGCAGTAGTCTGCATGTGTCTCAGATGTAACGCGGTCTCCAACCTTGAATCCGCTTACCTGTTCACCGGCCTCAACAATTGTGCCTGCGAACTCATGCCCCATGATAAAAGGACAGTTAAAATCGAACAAAACTTTGTTTGTGTGCATATGCGGGTCGGTCCCGCAGATGCCGACGTATGCTACTTCAACCAAAACATCGTTCGGGCCTATTTCCGGGACCGGTACTTCTCGCAGTTCTGTTGCATTAGCTACATTCTCATATTTGACCACGGCCTTCATTGTTTTCATAAATGTTACCCCAAAACCTTTTTTACAGCCTTGACAATCTCGGTATCAGTAAGGCCGTAATGCTCCAGCAATTGCTCATAGTCCAGCGCCGACTGACCAAAGCAGTCCTGTATGGCGACAGCCTCAATTGGTATTGCCCGACCTTTAAGTATAAAAGCAATAATACCGGCAAGTCCACCGATTATTGTATGCTCCTCGACCGTTACAATTCCTTTTACCCCATCTGCCAATTTTTTAATCACTTCTTCATCTATCGGTTTTAAGGTGCTGACATTGACAATCCGCAGGGATATGCCCTGTTTTTCCAGAACCTTGGCGGCTTCGAGTGCTTTATAAACCATATAGCCGTGGGCAAAAACAGTGACATCAGTACCCTCTCGTATCACCGACGGTTTGCCGATTTTGAATTCCTGATTTTCATCAGTAACGTCCGGCACTTCATTACGATTAATGCGCATATACACAGGGCCTTCGTATTCGACTGCCGCCTTGACCATCTTTTTCGTCTCTATGCCGTCGGCGGGAGACAGAATAGTCATATTCGGTATCGCCCGCATAATAGCGATATCTTCAATGCTCTGATGGGTTGCACCGTCACCGAAATCCGAAATCCCACAGCTCGAACCTATGATTTTAACGTTTACCCTGCCGATACATACACTGACGCGAATCTGGTCATAAGGCCGTCCCGCAGCAAAGACAGCGAAGGAATTCACAAACGCAATCTTGCCGCAGAGCGCCAAACCGACCGCGACAGAGACCATATTCTGCTCTCCGATTCCCATCTCAAAATAACGTTCAGGGAACTCCTGCTCGAAAAGACGGGTCATAGTGGATTTGCTAAGGTCTGCATCCAACGCCACGATTCGCTCGTTCTCTCTGCCCAGCTCTACAAGCGTTTCGCCGTACACTACTCTGCAATTTTGCATATTCATTTACACCTGTCCTTACTCTTCGAATAACTTGCGTGCTGCTTCAAACTGCTCTTGTGTCATTATTCCATGGTGGAACTGGGCTTTACCCTCAGCAAAAGGCACCCCCTTGCTTTTGACGGTATTAGCGACAATCATTACCGGCTGGCCCTTCACTTCATCGGCTTTGTCCAACGCATCAACTATTTGCCCGATGTTGTGTCCGTCGATTTCCAACACATGCCAGCCGAACGCCTTCCATTTTTCACCGTGCGGATTAGTGTCGTAGCGTTCTTTAATAGGCCCCATAGCCTGAACACCGTTTTTATCCAGAATGGCTACGAGGTTATCCAGCTTATAATAAGCTGCTGTCATCGAGGCCTCCCATATCTGCCCCTCGGCAATTTCTCCATCTCCTAATATGCAGTAAACGGTATAGTCTTTTTTATCAAGTTTCCCCGCTAGCGCTATTCCGCAGGAAACACTAAGCCCCTGTCCAAGTGAGCCGGTATTCGCTTCAATGCCCGGCACCCTTAACATCTCAGGATGTCCCTGGAGAATCGCGCCGAGTTCTTTCAGAGCTTCTAATTCTTTTTCAGGAAAATAACCGCATTCCGCCAGGGCCGCATATTGCGTCAGCGCAGCATGACCTTTGCTCAATATCAGCCTGTCCCTGTCAGGCCACTTCGGCTCCTTCGGATTATGCCGCATCTTGTGAAAGTAAAGCACTGCAACAATATCAGCAATCGAACACGACCCGCCTAAGTGGCCGGGTTTGCCCGCCCCAATCATCATTACGATATCATAACGCAGTTTCCTTGCTGTTTTTTCCAGCTCTGCTTTTTTCTCGGCGCCAATTGACATAACTGCCCTTTTCTTAAAACCACTTAAACCTTCATAGATTAAGAAATCGTGCTTGCCTGTCCCTGCAAGTAGTAGGCAGGGGTCCGCCATACATCTGGCAGAATAGTAACAAAAAACGTCTCAATACGCAACGAAGCTTTTGGGGTTAGGGGAACTTCGGGTTGGTTTGAGTTTACTCGTCTTGGCGAAGCGCCTAGCCGTAGCCAGAAGGCCGAACCGTAGCCGGATAGGAACACATTCACTAACGTCTGCCTGATACGCGATTACTAGCGATTCCGACACAACTGAACTGCTTACATGGCTGGATATCAGTTAATAACACAAAATCGGTTGCTACCTACGTTGTCCTGGCTGATATTCATATTTTCTAAGAAACTAACTAGGGAACACCGCGGCCACATTCATACGGTGAACAGTTTCAAGGCGGTTAAGTAAATAGCCTACGCGGGTTTTCGCGTGTGGGTAGTCAAGAAGTACTTCTGGCAAGTCACTTGCACTCATCTTTTCCTCAACTCGAGTCATAAAATCATACGTATAAAGCATACTCACGGCCATATTTTGGATGCACCCTAATAACGTTGTCGATTGTTGCTAAGTTAGCCTCCATCTCCTTTTTACGTCTATGAGCTAACTTCTTGAGTTTGAACTTTTTATTTTTTTGTGCGCGCACAATTCATTTTCCTTCTTTTCAAAGCTATCGCTTCGCGATGGAGATTTGGATTATTAGGTCAGGTGAGTTGTCATCAGGTCTATTATACAACGGGATATCAATCGAGTTTCTCCAAGTCTGTATATCAGCTTTTTCTACAAAAAACGTGCAATTGAGAGGGCCAAATTGGTGGTTGAATGATAGACCATCTTTAATCGTAAAGAAGCGGTGATATGGACTCTGCATGGCTTCTTCCCTGTACTTATAGGGGCCGCTTCCGTCATCTGAACCAGGATAGATGAGGTGGACATATCGCACTGGCCCCAGAATCGCATTTTTAGAGCCCAACAATCCCAGATCACGTACTCCTATAGAGACTTCTCCACGGCGGTCACTTGCAAAACTAATCGACATTGCGTAACATTGATCTCCCAAAGGAGTACGACGTGCATTTACGGATGTCCATCCCCAAAAGCATTTGGACATATCATAAGAAATGAAGATGCCATCTTTTCCCCGTAGTTCTCGATATTTGTAAGTGCAATGCCATGTTCTTGAGCTATCTTGGGTACAAATACATTCACCTGCTGGTTTTTGTCTAGTCGTTGGCTCATTTGCCTGGGGTTCAACGACAACAAAACTCACTTCTGTATAAGGTCCAATCCCTGGATCATTCTGACCAGCTGGTTTACTCCCATAATAGTTTTTCACCGGAGCGTAGGCTAACACCATTGGAAATCGCAGGTGGTATTTACCTGGCTTGGTAGGAGCGGTGAAATTAAACGGTATCGAAAAGGAGCGAGGTTCTCCAACTTTTCTCTCGTAAAGACGAACAAGTTCGGTACCAGGCGTCCAATCTCCAAACAATGAAATATGAATAACTGCACCAGCAGAATCTCGTGCGATCTCCTTTATTTTTAGGTCTACCCTTCCTTCAACAAGCTGGCCCGGAGAAACCTCTCTCGGTAACATAATATCACGAAAGCCGATAATCCAGTCACCTCCAGCGCCAAAAGCAGGTAGTTTCCACGCACCTGCCGACTCGAACCAATCTTTTGTCTCAGGCATATCAGCTTTGGCGCTTATCTCTACTTTTCGCTCAGGCAAATTAACTTGCACACTAGCGCCAAAATGTTCGAAGAGCTTCACCGGCAGTGCAGGCATATTAAGATCATACTCGATAATGGCCCACTGCCCATTAAATCTTTCACCAATTATTAACACTAAATCAGTGTATCCAGGTTTGCAGAATTTTCTTTCTACATTCAGAACAGAGTAACGATCATAATTGTACCTCTTTTGAGCAAAACGTTTAATTCCAAGCCTTCGTGCAACCTCAGCAGCACCCGCATCGGACATATAAACAGCGTTTCTTAGTGTTTCAGGTGTATCACTGGAATGGTCTTCTACGAAAAATAGTTCAACAAATGGATTATCAATTCTTTCTCCGTTAACGTAAAGATTCCAACTGTTTGCAATAATCTTTCCTTTAGGGACCGTCTTGACTTTAAAAGTACGGTCAGTTTCGGAAGATACTCCTGTCTCGGTTGCACTCAAGGCTCGTTGTATCTGCCTTATACGACCCTTAGCTAAAGACGGGTAATCCTGAGAAGTTTTCTCGCCGAAATCTATCACCGCCTCAAAATACTTGATGGCTGCCTTTGCGTCAGAAACATTTTTTTCCATCTCATATCTTTGGAAATAAGCCTCGCCTATAAAGAAATTACATCTTCCATATCGACTATCGTATTGAGGGCTTCCCGGCTCACATTGATTTAGCGCTTTCTTGAAGTATTCAAGAGCATCAGTTGGATTATTGTCTGTTAATTTCAAGCGACCTTTGTAGAGTAGATCTTCGACACTAAATTCCTGTCTTAAGACTGCTTTTGCTCCAGATAAAAAGGTAATAAAAACAGTAAAGAAAATGATTGTTTTAAGACATTTTTTCTGTTGCATAGCCTTCCCCTTTCATTTTAATGAGTGACGATATACTGGATTTACCTGTGATTTCCCCTTCACGCTTACTCAGTTACTCCGCGGAACTTTCGATTTACCTGTCAAGAATTCGTAATCAAAGCCGACCTTCATTGTCGTAAAGTACATCCCATTAGCGACAAAGTCAACAAAAAAGCCCCCGCGGTTATATATCCAAGTAACAGTTAAACCACAGCAAAGAAAGGCCTGACAACAGCCTACGTCCTCGCAATGACTAGTTTCATTTCTCGGTGTTCTTTGTGGCAAAAGAAAGAAGGTTGTTATCTGAGATTTGTCAGGGCAAATTTTCTCGTTGCATCGGCTAATAAACTCCCGGTATGAACAATTGCATAATCCAGACTCATTGCATCTTCTGTTATACTAATCGCACCTGCAATTCCAAAATCCCGCCATTGTTGTTCCGTCAGTTCAATTCTTCCGGCGATGACTCCAATCTTTACTCCCTTCGATATAGCAATTTTTGTAACCCCGGACACAACCTTACCTCGAAGTGACTGTGAATCGAATCGCCCCTCACCCGTAATGACCCAGTCCGCATCGCTGATTTGCTCTGTTAATCGGCTCTGGCGTACAATTGTCTCTATCCCGCTAACCAGCTTTGCATCCATAAAGGCAATAGCCCCAGCTGACAGCCCTCCTGCCGCGCCGCTGCCGGGGATTTCGTTTATTTGTTTTCCAAGTTGCTGTCTTACTATCTCGGCAAGATGACTCAATCCAATTTCAAGTTGCTCGACCATTTCAGGAGTGGCTCCTTTTTGTGGACCAAATATCCTGGCCGCTCCGTTTTCACCGCAAAGCGGATTGTCAACGTCACACAGGACCTCAACCTCAGGCAAATTCAGCTCATCAGGTGCGATTATTTTTTCAATTAATCCCAACTGTCCGCCGCCGAACCCGATTTCATTACCATCTCTGTCCAGGAGCTTCCATCCCAGCACCTGAGCCGCACCGACCCCGCCATCTACGGTGGCGCTTCCACCGACCGCCAGCAGAATCCTGTCGGCGCCATAGTCCGCAGCCGCCCGAATGATTTGGCCTGTCCCGAATGTGGTCGTCTTGAGGGGATTGGCCTGTTCCGCACTCAACAATTCCAGTCCGCTCGCCTTTGCCATTTCCACAAGAGCAATCTTTATGTCCGGGAAGAATGCAAATCCGGCGCTTACCTGCATCGACGGCAATGGGCCCATAGCTTGTATCTCAATCCATTTTCCCCCGCGCGCAGCCAGCATAGCTTCTGCCGTTCCTTCTCCGCCGTCAGCCATCGGAATACTGACAATTCTCAGCTCAGGGTCGATTGACTGCAACGTGTCTTTTACAATCTGACATGCACAAACTGCGCTGAGACTCGATTTGAACGTATCCATTGCAACTACAATCTTCATTTTGTACCCGACTGGAATCTTATCAGTTATTCTCTATAGTGTATATTACCGAGGCTTGAAGCGACCTAAAATACCGAAAAATAAAAAAACGTAACCTGCTGCCGGAGAACAAGTTACGCAATTTTAATAGCGGGGGGAGGATTCGAACCTCCGACCTCCGGGTTATGGGCCCGACGAGCTACCAGACTGCTCTACCCCGCGGTCATTCATCTTAGTCTTAAAATATCATGTTATGCCGCTGCACTCAACAAAACATTCGTCTATCTATTTCATATTCTGTCGAATTTTCTCGGCTATTTTCCCAATCTTTCCCTCCGGATACGGCTGTTGAGGCCATTTTGCCAAAACACCGTCACCGGACTTGCGCGGTATAATATGAAAATGAACATAGTCAATCAGCTGTCCTGCTGCCCTTCCGTTATTGCAAAGAATATTATAACCATCTGCTTCAGTCGCTGCCATTACCGCCTTTGAAATTTTACCTAATCGGGAACACAATTCACTGACAAGCTCATCGGGGCAATCATCGAGTCGCTCATATTTCTCTTTGGGTATAACCAGCGTGTGTCCGTCACTTATCGGATTAATATCAAGAAATGCTATGACCACCTCATCTTCATAAACCTTTTGAGCTGGTATCTGGCCGGCTATAATCTTCGAAAAAATACAGTCTTGTTCGCTCATAATAAATTACTGCTCTTTATTTTCTTCCTGCTGAGCCGACTCTTCAGCTCCCCCTGTCTGTTCCTCATCAGTCCCGGCTTGTTGTTCCTCTGTACTTTTTTCTTTAATGACTGTTTTTTCTTTCTTCTTTTTTGTTGCTTCGATTTTGACCTTATCGACACTTTCAGTATAGGCTGCTGCTCTCCTCGCGCGCTTATTCGGGCTTTTCTTTTTATTTTTTTCTTCGCCCTCTTCTTCGCCGACCAGTTGCAGCAGGACAACCTGGCCATTATCACCAAGCCTGTTCACAGCAAGTTTGATAATTCGCGTATAGCCACCCTGTCTGTCCAGATACCGTGGCGCAATCTCACTGAACAGCTTGCCTACAATCGTTCCCTTTCGGATCGATTCGCCCTCTTCGTACGCTATAATATCTCTGTTACCGAGCATGGAAATGGCCCTGCGTCTCGCCGCAAGGTCGCCTTTCTTGGCCAGGCTAATAAGCTTTTCTGCAAATCTCCTGACTTCCTTGGCCTTTTCAAGTGTGGTTGAAACACGCTCATGCTCGAAAAGTGATGCAGCCAGGTTCCGTCGCATCGCTAACCTGTGCTCACTGTCTCTGCCTAATTTACGTCCTGCCACTCTATGACGCATACAACTTATACCTTGTAAGATAATATACTTCGAAATATTTATTTAAACACCTGACTTAATCACCACCGACACCGGCCATCCCCAGCGATAAGCCCATATCCGCCAATTTGCGTCTTACCTCTCGCAGGCTTGTCTTGCCGAAGCTTCGAATCTTTAGCAAATCCGCTTCGGTCATTTTCACCAATTGGCCGACCGTCTCCATCTTAACCGACTCCAGGCAATTGCTGGCCCGAACCGACAGCTCAAGCTCGCTTATTGGCGTATTCAGTTTAGCAGCAAGTTCTTCGTCGATTTCTTCATCCTCAGCCGCTTCTTCAATAATTTCATCAGCGACCGTCTCCTCGCCAATCTCACTATATTGCACAAACGGATTCACATATTTCCTCAATATCTTGCCCGCTTCCACCACGGCCATCTCCGGGCTGATGGTCCCGTTGGTCCAGATTTCAAGAATCAGCTTGTCGTAATTCGTTCGCTGTCCTACGCGTGTGTCCTCGGTGCTGTACCGTACCCTGGTCACCGGTGAATAAGAAGCATCCAGAATTATCCTGCTGAGTTCCTGGTCAAATCTGTCGGTCTCGGCTATACGTTCCGAAGCAGTAACATATCCCCGACCGTTTTCAACCACCATCTCTAACCGAAACTCGACATCCTCGGTCAGGGTCGCAACAACTTTCTCTTTATCGACAACCTCAATCGCAGGGTCAGCCGTAATGTCGCCGCTTTTTACTACGCCTGCCTTATTAGCCGATACCGTCATTGTCTTGGGGCCTTCGTCGTTCAGACGCACGATGAGACTTTTGATATTAAGCACTATATCAGTCACATCTTCCACAACGCCTTTTATCGAAGTAAATTCATGGTCAACACCGGCTATCTTGATGGATGTAACGGCACTGCCTTCAAGCGAAGAAAGCAGCACACGTCTCAGGCTGTTGCCTATGGTTGTGCCGAAGCCGCGCTCGAACGGTTCGATATAAAACTTGCCATATTTGTTGGTCGATACCATCTTATCTCGCTCCAGGCGAGTAGGTAATTCCAAACCGCGCCATCTTATTCGCATATGGGCCTCCTGTGATTAATCCTTTCCTGGCCGTTCAAAAATTCAACAAGACAGTTGCAATAGCTTTTCCTACAATCACCTCGAACAGATTTCAACGACAAGCTGCTCTTCAACGGGTATTTGTACATCATCGCGGCCCGGAAGCGCCACGATTGTCGCCTCGGGCCTGTCCTGGTCAAGCTGCAGCCATCCCTGTGCGGTAAAGTTCGGATTCGTACCGAGTTGTTGTTTAACCTTCTTTGCGCTGCGACCCGAAGGTTTAACAGTAATCTTATCTCCGACCTTTACTGTAAAATCACTTACGTCCACCTTGCGCCCGTTGATACGCACATGGCCGTGTGATATCAACTGCCTCGCAGCTTTCCGAGACGGCGCAAAATTCAGTTTATAAACCACGTTATCCAGCCGCCTCTCCAAAAGCTGAAGCAATGTTTCTCCGGTATTGCCCTTGACACGTTCGGCCTCGTGGAAGTAATGCATAAACTGCTTGTCGAGAAGGCCATAATATCTCTTCACCTTCTGTTTCTCACGCAGCCGAACCGCGTACTCACTTTGCCTGCCGCGCCGCCAGCCGTGCATACCAGGCGCCAGGTTGCGGGTCTTCTTCTCAATCGGGCACTTTGCAGTCTCGCACCGAATGCCCTTGAGCATAAGCTTCATGCCCTCACGGCGACAATGCTTACAGGATGAACCAAGATAACGTCCCATTTTTTCTTCGTATCTCCAATTACTTACCTTTTTTAAACACGTCTTCGCTTCCTCGGCCGGCAGCCGTTATGCGGCAGCGGCGTCACATCCTCGATAGAAGATATTCTCAGCCCTGCACCCTGCAGCGCCGAAATAGCCGACTCACGGCCCGAACCCGGCCCTTTAACTCTGATTTCAACTTCCTGGACACCGTTTCTCATTGCTGCTATCGCACAGCGCTGCGCCGCCTGCTGAGCGGCGAACGGAGTACTCTTACGCGAGCCCTTGAATCCCACGCAGCCGGCGCTTGATGCACAAATGGTCTGACCGTCCGGGTCCGTGATTGTAACAAGCGTATTATTAAACGTCGCTTTAATATAGACTACTGCCCTGGCGACATTTCTCCTGATTTTCCGTTTCTTGCTTTTGGCCATTCGTATTATAATCCTATAGCAAATTGTTACTTCAGCTCCTTAACGGCTGTTAACGCATTTCCTTAACACCCTTCTTGCCAGCAACGGTCTTTCTCGGACCTTTACGCGTCCGGGCATTACTCTGCGTCTGCTGACCACGGACCGGCAAACCCTTGCGATGGCGAATACCTCGATAGCAGCTTATGTCACGCAGTCGAGCAATATTCTGGCTTATCTGCCGCTTGAGCTGGCCGCCTACAATATAATTCCGGTCTATGACCTGCGTTATCCGGCTAAGCTCATCCTCCGTCAGCTTGTTCGCCTTGACCATCTTTTCCACACGCGCCTCTTCCAGAATCTTCTGCGATTTGTACTTGCCCACGCCGTGGATATACGTCAGCGCAATCCATATCGACTTATCATTCGGAATATCAACACCAACTACACGAGGCATTATTTCTCCTTTTCAAAGGGGCCCAAATCAGCCCTGTCGCTGTTTATGTCTCGGATTGCTGCAAATAACACGGACAATTCCCCTGCGTCGTACAATCCTGCAATTCTCGCATATTCGTTTTACTGAGCTTCTGACTTTCATTTCATTGTCCCAATCAGTGCCTCAAAATAATCCTGCCGCGGTTCAGGTCATAAGGGCTCATTTCAACCATCACCTTATCACCAGGCAATATCCTGATAAAATGCATTCGCATCTTACCCGAAACGTGAGCCAGCACCCGGTGTCCGCTTTCAAGTTCAACATTGAACATCGCGTTTGGCAACGCCTCAAGTACCGTCGCCTGAACCCTTATCGCATTCTCCTTAGGCATAACTTCTTTTCAGGCAGTAATTACCTCACAACCATTTTCCGTTATCACTATCGTATGCTCAAAATGAGCCGAATATTTTCCGTCTTTCGTCACTACAGTCCACCCGTTTTCCAGCGTCCTGACACTTCTGCTTCCGGCGTTAATCATCGGCTCAACCGCCATCGCCATTCCCTCGGTAAGCAAAATGTCATTACGAAGCAACTCCTTGCTTACGAAATTAGGAACCTTGGGTTCCTCGTGCATTTCCCTGCCGATGCCGTGACCGACAAAATCACGAACCACCGAAAACCCTGCGCCCTCGGCGTACTTCTGCATCCGCGCTGCAATGCTGCTCCACTTGACAGCCGGCCTCATCTGTTCCGTCGCTATCGCAAGAACGCTCTTGGTTGCCTCGATAAGCCGCCGGTTCTGGGCTGATATATCGCCAATTCCAACTGTAAGCGCCGCGTCTGCACAGTATCCGTCGAGTCGAGCACCGAAGTCGATACTGAGAATATCCGAATCCTTCAGCACAACCCTGGACGACGGGATACCATGAACAACCTCATCATTGACTGACGCGCAGATAGCACCGGGAAAAGCCATCCGAGCCCCCGGATTACGTACTCCGATAAATAAGGCCTCGGCATTCGCATCAGCCGTCATCTTTCGGGCAACCTCATCGAGCGCCGCAGTACTCACGCCCGCCTTGGCTATCTCCTGCAGTTTTAAAAGAACACTACTTACCACAACCCCTGCTCTGCGAATCAATCCAATCTCTCTTTGACTGCGAAGTGTTATTGCCATTGATTCACAATTCCTATCTATTTGCCGGCAAGGGCATCCAGTTTTTCAAACAATTTTGCGCTCACTTCATCTGGGCTTCCTGTAGCGTCAAGTTCGAGAACGCAACCGTTTTGTTTATAATATCCAACCACCGGCTCGGTCTGCTCATAATAAGTCTCGAGCCGTCTTTTAACCACTTCAGGTTTATCATCAGGACGCTGAACCAGCTCGGTCCCGTCACGGTCACACTTGCCGTCAACCTCAGGCTTCAGATTTTTAAGATGATAAACCGCGCCGCACTTCGGGCAGCTTCTTCTGCCCGTCATCCGGTCCATGATGATTTGGTCATCTACCTTAAGGTCAACAACCGCATCAATCTTCTGGCCGTTCGACACCAGCGATTTATCAAGCTCCTCTGCCTGGTTCACCGTTCGGGGAAAACCATCCAGAACATAACCTGCCTGCGGTGCCTTTGCAATCGCACCGGCCATCATCTTCACAATAAGCTCGTCCGGAACCAGCCCGCCCGAATCCATGTAGCTTTGTGCCTTTGCGCCTAGTTCGGTCCCTTCAGCCCTTTCCCTGCGAAGAATATCACCGCTGGAAAGATGCTGCACCCCGTATCTTTCTACTACACGCTTACACTGCGTGCCTTTACCTGCTCCCGGCGCTCCCAATAGCACTATTCTCATCCGTACGCCCCCTTGATTCGACCGGTCGAGCTGAATCCCTCATAGCTTCGCATCAGCAGGTTCGCCTCTATCTTCTGAACCAGGTCCAGCGAAACACTGACAACAATCAATAATCCCGTGCCGCCCAAAAAGCTTGCAACCAGCCAGTCTATTTTCAAAAGGACCATAATCAAGGTTGGGACTATAGCTATAAGCGACAGGAACGTCGCGCCGAAATACGTTATGCGCGTCATCACCGTCTCCAGATACTCAGCAGTCCTTCGTCCAGGCCGCAATCCCGGAATGAAACTGCCAACGTCACGAAGGTTCTTGGCCATCTCTTTAGGCTGAAACTGGACCGTCGTCCAGAAATACGCAAAAAGGAAAATCAAAACCATATACATTACGTTGTACGTATAAGCACCGCCCGGCTTGACTGCGTCTGCTATAGTTCCGAAAAACGCCGACGTTCTCAGCACAGGTATCCTGCCGAGCTGACTGACTAATATCGATGGAAACATCATAAAAGCCGAAGCAAAGATAATCGGCATAACTCCGCCGTGATTCACACGCAGCGGCAGGTAGTGTCTCTGGCCGCCGTACACCCTTCGACCTCGAGTCTGCTTGGCCTGCTGAATAGGTATCCGACGCTGACCCTGCGTTATGAGGATTGCTCCGGCAACCACAGAGACAAATGCAAGTACAAGAAACAGAAGCTGAGCTGGACCAATCGAGCCCGGTGTCCCTGAAACTGTAAACTCCACTTTGTCCAATAGCTGACGAATCGCCCACGGCATCCTCGCGATAATACCAGCCATGATAATCAGGCTTATACCGTTTCCTATCCCGTATTCGTCTATCTGCTCACCGAGCCACATCAGGAATATGGTCCCCGCCGTCATACCAAGCGTCCCAAATATAATCGCCCTGACACCCATACCCGGATACACGTAATTGGTTGTACCGAACATCCTCATAAACATCACCGACTGTACGACACATATCAGCACCGTCAAGTATCGTGTATATTCCTGAATCTTCTTATAACCCGTCTGCCCTTCCTGGCGCAGCTTCCGCAGCGCAGGTATAACCTCGCCCAGCAGCATCAGGATAATCGAGGCCGTTATATATGGCATGATACCAAGACCGAACAAACTGCTTTTACTGAGACTGCCGCCGGTAAACATCTGCATCATATCTGCGGCCCGGTTCAGCGGAGAATCCGTATCCCGGCTGCCGAGGTCCGCACGAATCGCCGCCTGGTCGAAACAGGGATTCGGTATATGGAATCCTACCCTGTAAATCAGCAGCAGCGCAAACGTAAACAATATCTTGTTGCGCAAGTCGGGAATCTTGAATATATTTACTACTGTCCTGAGCATCTGTTTTCCCGTTCAGTTCTCTTCTGTTATCCTGCCAAAACCTTCGTCGTCCCGCCAAGTGCTATTATCTTCTGCTCGGCGCTTTTACTGAACTTATGGGCACTGACTTCGAGTTTCTTTGTCAGCTCCCCGTCGCCGAGAATCTTCACCTTTTGCTGCATACTGTCAATCAGTCCCACCTTTGAAAGCTGTTCCAGCCCTACCTCGGTATCTTCCTCGAATCTTTCCAGCTGCGAAACATTAACAATCTCATATCGCCGCTCGAATTTGACATTACTGAATCCGCGTTTCGGAATACGCCGGTAAAGAGGCATCTGCCCGCCTTCCTTCAACGACACTCTCGGCGCACCGGCCCGGCTGAGCTGGCCTTTATGACCTTTGCCGCTCGTCTTGCCGTGTCCGCTGCCGATTCCTCTGCCCACACGCCTTCGGCTCTTCTTCCCACCGACCATTGAGGTTATCTCATGATTCAACATTTATGCCATCACCACCTTTTTATAGGTTCAACTTCGACACCGCGAAGTGATGCTACCGTGTCCTTGTCCCGCAGGCTTAGCAGGCAATGCATAGTCGCCTTGACCACGTTTTTCGCCGAGGTGCTGCCGTAAACTTTCGTAAGAACGTCCTGCACACCCGCGTACTCCAGAACCGCTCGCGCACTCGAGCCGGCGATAACACCCGTGCCCGGATTAGCCGGAACCAGAGTAATCTTGGTCGCCCGATACTTACCCGTAATCTGGTGTGGAATCGTTCGACCAACCAGAGGCACCTTATGCAGAGACTTCTTGGCGTCCTTTATCGCCTTTTCCACAGACATCGGCACTTCGTTTGCCTTGCCGTATCCTATGCCTACCTTGCCGTTTCTGTCGCCGACCACTACTAGCGCAGCAAAACTGAATCTGCGCCCGCCTTTGACGACCTTCGCGCAGCGAAATATCTTCACCACTGTATCTTCCAGCGGCTGTTCTTCCTGTGCTGCTAAACTAAACGGTTCAAAAGCCAATTTTCATCTCCAATCTATCAATCAACCTAAAAGACCAGACCGACCTTGCGCGCCGCCTCAGCCAGAATTCTGCATCTGCCGTGATACTTATACGAGCTTCTGTCGAAGCACACGCATTTAATTCCAACATTAAGTGCCGCCTTGGCCACTGCTTCACCCACAATTGCTGCCGCTTCTTTATTGCCGCCTTTTTGTATCTGCCCACGCAGGCTTTTACTCCTCGTGCTCACCGACGCCAGCGTCGCCCCAGCCGTGTCGTCAATCACCTGTGCGTAAATGTGCCGATTTGAACGGAAGACACTCAGTCTCGGCCGCTCAGCGGTACCTGTTACCTTCTTACGCACATGACGTTTGCGTCTTTGCGCCGCCTTCTTTTCTGCCTTATCGTTCATAACTATTCAACTGACCTTATGCCGTGCCGGATGTAAAGGCCTTGCCGACTTTTCGCCTGACATATTCACCGGCGTAACGAATCCCTTTACCCTTGTAGGACTCCGGAGGCCTTATATTGTATATCTCCGCTGCAAACTGACCGAGCAGACACTTGTCCGTACTCGAAAGCGTAAATGTCGCCGGCACATCGTTACCCCTTGTCGCCTTGACTTCTATCTTCACCTCAACACCTTCGGGAATCTTCCGCTCCACAGAATTACAGAATCCGACCTGAAACACGAGCTTGCCGCCCTGCTCATTCACGCTGAATCCCGTACCGTATATTTCCATCTTTGTTGCAAAACCCTTGCTTACCCCCTGCACCATATTTGAAATCAGTGCCCTTGTTGTCCCGTGCATTTGGTTGGCCTGCCGGCTGGAGGTACTTTCGTTAATAACGCTGACCTCTTTTGTTGTCTCATCGACCTTAATACTGATGCCCGGATGCAAATCAAGCTCACCGCTGCCGAGCGGGCCGGTAACCTTTACATGGCCGCTTTTAGCTTCTACTTTGACCTTGTCGGGTATTAGAACAGGTTTTTTACCGATACGACTCATCTTTAGCTCACCGTACAAAGAATTTCACCGCCGACCTTCTCCTGCCTGCACTTTTTGTCACTCATAACACCCTTACTCGTCGAGACCACGGCGATACCCATACCGTTAAGCACATGCGGTAGTTCACTGACCGGCGAATAAATCCTCGCCCCGGGCTTGCTGGTCCTTTCAATCTGCCTGATGACCGCCGTTCCGTTCATATCATATTTCAGTTGCACTCGCAGGATGCCCTGCTTGCCATCGTCAATCCTGTCATAATCCTCGATAAAACCTTCTTCTTTCAGAACTACCGCTACACCTTCGCATATCTTCGATGCCTTTATCTTCACATCGTCCTTGCCTATCCTTGCCGCATTGCGGATTCGGGTCAGCATATCTGCTATCGGGTCACTCAAACTCATATATTACTCCGGCACATACTTGCTTTCGTATTAATTACCAGCTTGCCTTTCTCACGCCCGGAATCTTACCCTCGTTAGCCAGCGTCCTGAAGCAAATCCGGCACAGCTTAAATTTGCGATAGACCGCCCTGCTTCTGCCGCATAGCTCGCATCGGGTATAACCCCTGACGCGAAATTTCGGTTTCTTCTTTACCTTGTTTTCCAGCGCCTTTGTTGACATCCACTAAACTCCAAACTTCGGGCTTTTCACTGCCTGAAAGGCATACCAAAACAGCTCAACAGTTTCCTTGCCTCATCATCGGTCTTTGCCGTCGTGACAAACGTAACGTTCATACCCTGGGTAAATTCAATCTTCGCAGGGTCGACTTCCGGAAAGACGGTCTGTTCATTCAGTCCCATCGAGTAATTCCCGCGACCGTCGAATCCCTTCGGATTAAGTCCTCGAAAGTCTCTTACCCGTGGAATCGCCAGGCTCACTAACCGGTCCATAAATTCGTACATCCGGACACCGCGAAGTGTCACCTTAAGACCCGTCTCATTACCCTGACGCACCTTAAAGTTCGACACGCTCTTCTTGGCCTTGCACATCATCGGCATCTGCCCCGTTATCATCATCAGGTCCTTTTTCGCCGCCTCCATGAACTTCTTGTCCTGGACCGCCCTGCCCACGCCCATGGACACGACTACCCTGGATATTTTCGGCACAGCCATCAGGTTCTTGTATCCGAACTGTCCCTTGAGTTCGTCAATAATCTTCGACTTGTATAAATCTTTCAAACGCGCCATATATCAGCCTGCAAATCTCTTTAAGTCCCGGCCCTTTTAACCACGTTTATCTCTGTTCCGTCCAGCGCCACACGCTTTTTCGTCCCGTCCGATTCCACCTGGTATCGAACTCGCATACCCTTATTACTCTTGGTGCTGACCACCAGAACATTACTGATATCAATTGGCTGTTCAACCGTAATCCTTCCGCCCTGCGGATTACGCCGCGAAGGCCGCACATGCTTCTGTGCCAGGTTATGACCCTGTACTACGACCTTTCTCTTGTCGCGCATTACACGCAGAACACGCCCGGTCGCACCTTTATGGTCACCGGCTATAATCTCAACCGTATCATTTTTCTTCACATGCAACGCCATAAACTCTCTTTTATTCTGAATTCTGTATTCTGTTTTTACACTACTTCACTTGCTAATGAAATTATCTTCATATAGTTCTTTTCACGCAGTTCTCGGGCAACCGCCCCGAAGATACGTGTCCCTATCGGATTACCGTCGTTATCTATCATGACCGCTGCATTACTGTCGAAACGCACATAGCTGCCGTCAGGTCTTCTGACGGGGCTCTTTGTCCTGACAATCACGCACTTATGAACTTTCTTGTCATCCAGTTGACAAGACGGCAGTGACTTTTTTATAGCTACACAAACAATATCACCGATGCCCGCCGTCGGTCTTCGCATCTTTCCCTGTCGCGTGCCGCCTCTGCCGAGCACCTTTATACACAACGCCGACCTCACTCCGCTGTTGTCGGCTATATCCAACATTGTTTCCTGCTGTATCACCTGCTGTCACCTTCAAAGTTTACGCGAAAATTATCTACTCTTCTGCGGCCTTGGCCAACACTTTGATAAGCCTGTGGCTCTTGCTCTTGCTTATCGGCCTGCACTGCGTAATCTCAACCAAATCTCCAACCCCGCACTGGTTACGCTCGTCATGAACGCCCAGTTTCGTCCTTCGCCTTACATACTTGCCGTACTGCGGATGCTTGATCTTATAATCTATCGCCACCTTCACGCTCTTATCGCCGCTTCGGCTTACTACCACACCCGTCAGACTTTTTATTTTACGTTCCTGCACATTACTTTCCTTGCCCTTTTCCTGTCTTCCAAAAGAAAGACTTGAGGGCTAATAACTATTGCCTCTCACACATAACAGTCTTAACCCGCGCTACCTCACGCCGCGCGTTTATCACCGCCTTGCTGTTCTCCAGTTTCTCCGTCGCCGCCTGGCAGTGCATCTCAAACAGATGTTTCTGCAATTCATCCAGCTTGCTCTGCAGCTCATCCGTACTCATCTCTCTATAAACCTTGGCTTTCATCAAAGCATCCTGTATCTGTTAAGCCTTCCAATCACCAATTACAATGAATGCCTGCGCTTTACTAATCTGCACTTGATGGGCATCTTATGAGCAACCCTTGCCAGTGCCTGTTTGGCAACGTTTTCATCTACTCCGCCTATCTCGAACATCATCGTTCCAGGTTTGACACGTGCTACCCAGAACTCAGGTTCGCCTTTACCCTTACCCATCCTCGTCTCGAGCGGCTTGGAGCTGACGGGTTTGTGCGGGAATATACGAATATATACCTTGCCTTCTCTGTGAAGAAAATGCGTCGCCGCAACTCGGCCCGCTTCAATCTGTCTGCCGCTTATCCAGCTCTGCTCCAGCGATTGCAGACCGTAATCCCCGAACGCCACGTAATTCGTTCGATGAGCCTTGCCTTTCATCTTTCCGCGCTGGCTTTTGCGGTACTTAACTCTTTTTGGCATCAACGCCATTACTAACAATCCTAAAACCGATTTTAACTTTCTGCCTTATCGCCGCCTTTTGGTTCTTCTGCGCTCGGCGCCGCCTCACTTGATGTCTCAGGCTTTTTGGCTGCTGCGCTTGCTTTTGCCGCTCCGCTTCGCTTACGACCTCCGCCGCGGCCTTTACCTGCCCCACGCCCCGATGCGCTCGGACCATAGCTTGGCCTCCGCCTGCGAACGGAACTTGGCTCGATATGTTCGCCGTATTTGCCTTTATATATCCACACCTTCACCCCGATTGCTCCGTAAGTCGTACGCGCCGTCGCAACTGCGTAATCAACATCGGCGTCCAGAGTATGCAGCGGAATACTGCCTATCTTCTGGGTCTCCTGCCTGGCCATTTCCGAACCTGCTAATCTGCCGCTGCATATAATCTTGACACCTTTCGCTCCGGCGTTTATCGCCGCCTCGCAGTGCTGTTTCATCGTCCTTCGAAAAGACGCTCGTTTACCAAGCTGCTCAGCTATCGAATCACCCACCAGTACGGCGCTGAGCTCCGGCTCTTTTATTTCTATCACGTTCACATTCACCTTGCGTCCCGTCAAAGCCTCAAGGTCCTCACGAAGCTTATCAACTTCACCCCCGCGAGGTCCAATCACAATACCAGGCCGTGCGCTGTGAAGCGTCACCTTCACCTCATTACTCGTTCGAACAATCTCTACCTTCGCTACGGCGCCTTTCGGCATCGAACGGTTATACCTGTTGTCCACAAACCGGCGTATCTTCTGGTCCTCAACCAGAAATTCACCGTAATTGGCCTTCGGTGCATACCACGTGCTCTGCCAGCCGAGCCTCACGCCCGTCCTGAATCCTATTGGTGATGTCTTCTGACCCATACTCTTCGGCTTTCTATGTCGTGAATCCTGTATCCTGTATCCTGTATTCTGTATTCTGTATTCTGTCTTATTACGCTTGCGTTACCGTAACATAAATATGACTTGCCTTCTTGTGAATCGAATGAGTACGTCCTCTGTCCTTGGCTATCCATCTTTTCGTGCCAATCCGAATCCCTGCCTCATCGACCCGCGCCTCACTTACATAAAGATTATCAACGTCCGCCTGCTGCTCATCGGCATCGGCTACCGCGCTTTTGAGCACCTTGTCCACCATCGACGACGCTCGCTTGCGGGTAAACTTCAGGATATCCATCGCATCCTGGATGCTCCTTCCCGTTATCAGCGAACAGACCAGACGAGCCTTCCTCGCTGATATCGGTGCATACTTATATGACGAACGCCAATCTGTGATTTCATTCTCCTCAACCGACAGAGCCTCAGCCAATCGCTGAACGTCGCTCCGTCTCGGTATCGGCTTTAGCAGACCTTTCTGCCAGTTTCTGATGGCCTCTCTCGCCCGGACCTGGTTCAAACCGCCGCGCATAATCTGACCGGCTAACTGTCCGACGGCGGTCTTGCGCCTCTTACAGATTTCCATGAATTTCTTCGTGCTAAGCATCGCCGTATATCTTCATAAAAACAAAAAGGGAACTATGTCGCAGCAATTTTCTTACTCGAATGACCCCTGAACGTCCGTGTCGGTGAAAACTCGCCTAATTTGTGTCCGACCATGTCCTCGGTAACAAACACCTTGTGGAACATCTTGCCGTTATGAACCATAAACGTATAGCCCACAAACTCAGGCACTATCGTACACCTGCGGGCCCACGTCTTAATAGGCTCATGCGAACCTTCCGCCTGGTGCTTCATAACTTTGCCGAAAAGCTTCTCGTCAACAAAAGGACCTTTTTTCAGCGATCTACTCATCAATTCCGCCTATCTATTCAAATCACTAACCAATTCTTTGATAACCAACAATTATTATTCAACCTTCATTATTCGTTATTCGTTATTCATTATTCGTTATTCAATTACAACACTAACTGTCCCTGTCTCTTATTCTTTCTTCTGCGAATGATTCGCTTGTTACTTGTCTTTCTCGGCTGCCGTGTCTTGCCGCCTTTGGCAAGCACTCCGGTGGGTGAGCACGGATGGCGACCGCCGTTGCTTCTTCCTTCACCGCCGCCCATAGGATGAGAAACCGGATTCTGCGCCTTGCCGCGCACGTGAGGCCGTCTGCCCAAATGTCGACTGCGACCCGCCTTACCGAGGTCGACGTTCTGAAAATCGGGATTGCTCAACCTGCCGATTGTCGCCCGGCATTCTCTGCGGACCATACGCATCTCTCCGCTCGGTAATATTACCGTTACCCAGTTGCCTTCCTTTGCCACTATCCTCGCCGCCGCGCCCGCTCCGCGGACCATCTTGCCGCCCTGGCCCGCCGTCATCTCTATATTATGAATCTCCATCCCCGCCGGTATCGCTGACAACCGCATCGCGTTACCCACCTTCGGCTCGACCACGTCACCGCTTTCTATTGTCTCACCTACCTTGATACTCAACGGCGCCAGTATATAGCGCTTCTCCCCGTCGGCATAATTCACTAATGATATGAAACAGTTGCGGTTCGGGTCATACTCGACCGTCACAATCTTTCCCGGAATCCCGTCTTTGTTGCGCTTAAAGTCAATTACCCGGTATATCTTTCTCGCGCCTCCGCCGCGGAACCTCACCGTCGTCTCACCCGAATGGTTTCGTCCGCCGTTTTTCTTAATACGCCTGCACAGGGACTTCTCCGGCCGGTCCGTTGTAAGCTCCGCATAGTCGTTCACCGAGGCGTTCCTGCGCCCTGCACTCGTCGGTTTATATACTCTCGTTCCCATACACTATTTCCATCTGTTAAAACAGGTCAATATGGTCATCGCCTTTAAGATATACAACAGCCTTCTTCCAGTTAGACGTATACCCGAGATTTCTGCCTTTTCGACGAAGTTTGCCTTTACGATTGGCCGTACACACCTTGCGAACCTTAACGTTATACAGGTTCTCGACTGCCTTTCTTATCTGAACCTTATTAACACCACCTGCCACCTCGAACGAGTATGCACCGCGAACATTCGCAAAGTGCATCCCCTGCTCCGTAACCAAAGGCCGAATTATTACCTTATAATCTTCCATAAACTTCTAACACTGAATTTCTAATTCTCGCCTTCCTGCTCTTTTTTCAATACCGTCAGCAGCGCATCCTTCGTAAACAGTAATTTCTTATGATTGCAGATATCACCGGCATTGAGTTGACTGACAATCGTTACGTCAACCTTAGGTATATTCCTTGCCGACTTATAAACGTTCTCATCATCAGCCGCTATTGTCACTAAGCAGCTCCGGTCAATCTTCAGATTTCCTAAAACCTCTGCAAACTCTTTCGTCCGGGGCTTGGCAAATCCCAGCTCATCGACTACTACAACGTTTTCGCTTAGCAGCTTGCCCAGAATCGCAGAATCACGGGCCAGCCGTTTTTGCTTTTTCGGCATTCGTTTGCCGAAGTCCCTGGCAACCTTCGCAAACGTCATACCGCCGCCCACGCGTTTACCCGTCCGGATATTTCCAACCCGGGCGTTGCCGGTCCCTTTCTGTCTGAACAGCTTTTTACTCGAGCCTTCGACCATACTTCTGCCTTTTGTTGCCGCCGTACCCACTCGCTTATTGGCGTGGTACATCACGACCGCCTGTTTCAAAAGCGGATAGCGGACCCTTCCGCCTAATACCGCCTCATCGACCTTGAGCAACTCGACCTCTTTACCCTGCCTGTTATATACAGCCACTCGTATCATTCATTCCGCCTTCTGCTTGCCGCGGCGTAGTCCTGATGCTTTTTATCGGGACGAAGCCGGGTCTTCCGTCTGCCGCCTTCTGTTATCCTGTTCTCCTTCTTCCTGTTTCCCTGATATCCTGCTTTTTCCTTTAACCTTTCTGGCTCGTCCGTACCACTACATACTCCCCCGAGGGCCCCGGTACTGAACCCTTTATCACTATCAGATTTCTATCTTCATCTATCGAAACCACGTTATGGTTTTTAGTCGTGACCTTATCATGCCCGAGGTGCCCGCCCATTCGTTTGCCTTTTTTCAAATTACCCCCATGCCCCCTGTCGCTTCCATGGCTCGCTATCGAGCCGGGGTGACGATGTTTTCTTTCGGTACCGTGCGAGCCCGGAAAACCGCCGAATCCGTACCGCTTCATCACACCGGCAAATCCTTTTCCCTTGCTCGTCCCCGTGATATCCACTCTTTTTACATCACTAAAGGCCGATACGGTCACCGTATCACCGCTCTTGTACTCGCATTGGGCATCTTTATCCAATCGCATTTCTCTGACGAAACTTTTCGGAACGACGTTGGCCTTTGTTGCATGTCCAATCTGCGGCTTTCTTGCCCTCGAAGGCCTAACATTATCGAATCCCATCTGCACGGCGTTATATCCGTCGGCTTCTACGGTCTTGACCTGCATAACTGCGCAAGGCCCAGCCTGTATCACCGTCACCGGCAACAGCCGACCTTCCTGGTCATACACCTGAGTAATTCCAACCTTTTTACCTAACAGCATCGCCATAACCGCTTTTCTCACTTACACCTTACTATTATCTGCCCTCGAGTATCCAGCATCGAGCATTTAGTATCTAGCATTACGCCTTTATTTTTACAAAAACACCCGCAGGCACCACCAATCTATTAAGCACTTCCACGGTCCTCGAGTTTGGTTCATGTATATCTATCAGTCTCTTATGGCTTCTTAATTCGAACTGCTCGCGGGATTTCTTATCGATATGCGGACTGCGCAGGACCGTATATCTCTCGATTCGCGTCGGAAGCGGTATCGGCCCGCTTACGTGCGCATTCGTCCGCCTGGCCGCGTCAACTATCTCCCTGGCCGATGCATCCAGCGCCCGATGGTCATAGGCTTCCATCCTGATCCTTATGCGTTCTGTCTCTGTCGTCGCCATATCTTCCTCTACAGCCCCCGGACTTATGCCCACATCTTTGTATCTCAAAGGCGGATGCGCCGAGGATTATCCTTTTTTCACATTAGGCAAGGCTAAAGTCTACAGAGTACATTGCCAAATTATACAACCTTTTACAAATTAACAACTTATAATCATATCCAAGCCAAAATCGGCCTGTGTATATACACTATTGGCGTAATAATAAAACACGGCTTAACAGTTTTGGCAGGAAAGGCATTCTTTGGCCGGCCTGAATATGGCCTGCGGCCGCCTTAGCCGGCCTTTTTATCCGCCTGCGGCGGATTGCGCCTTCCTTAACAAGATACGGGTCAGTTGCCGGACCCTCCCAGAGCAGCACGCCCGGCCCTGGTGCATCCTAATTGCGTTTTCAACCGTCCCTGACCATCATAATTGATGTGCCACAGCCCAACTCGTGTTCGCACAACCTACTATTGCCGTGCTCGCTCCGGCTGAAAACCCGCAATATATGCCGAAAAACCGGGCGTGTCAACAAATCCCCCCATAAAAAAAGAAAAAAATAAAAAATTTTTAAAAATTTATCGCAGATTCCTCTTATTGATATTAATCACAGATTACGCAGATTAACGCAGATTAACGCAGATTCAATTAGACCTAAGACATCAGACCTAAAACTAAAGACCAATTTTAACCGCGGACCCGCCTTCGTTCAAGCTATGGCGGGCAAGTTACGCAGATTCCTGTACCCTGAACGCTGTACCCTATTGCTTCCGTGGTTTTTGGTTGGC
>Ga0315549_1001430_pt1 | contig 24866 bp, 22 predicted proteins | sample SalMarSW160200MG_FD_203101 | JGI IMG/M metagenome (GOLD analysis project Ga0315549, IMG submission 203101) | Salt marsh sediment microbial communities from the Plum Island Ecosystem LTER, Massachusetts, United States - Salt Marsh Sediment SW1601-200 ... | reverse complement strand
CGAAGCCACAGCCAGCAGTTAGCACTTGTTCTACATACCACTTAGTTGCCTCCTCGCTTCCTACAGGCAGATAATTAATTACCACGTCAGTTTCGGTCTTTTTTAGTATATCTACAATATTAGCAGTCGGGCCTGGAGCCTTAGTGATAATTTGAGACAGATACTTGCCCAGTCCATCATGGGTCATACCCCGCTCAACTCGGATGCCTGTCTTAGGTACATCACAAAATTTAATTGTGTTATTTGGTTTGGTGAAAATAGCTTGAGCTAAATCCTTGCCCACTTTGTTTTTATCAATATCGAAGGCAGCCACGAAGTTTATATCAGATATATGATAGCCTCCCACGTTGACATGCATTAGACCGGGAACAAATTCATCTTCCTTAGCATCCTTATAGTAGTGAACTCCTTGCACTAAGGAAGAGGCACAATTGCCAGCACCTATTATGGCTACATTTATTTTTCCCATTCTCACCTCCATTTCATAAATTTGGAGAACTTGCTATGGGAATTAGGCCTTACCCATTATATAAATACCTTGCTTCCGTACACAGGGCAGATTCCCCCGAATTGCCGGTTTCCCGTTCTTAATGGTTATGCTCTGGGCAGTTTTTAGCTCTCTTTTATACATATTTATAGATACTAATGTCAATACCTTTGAAGCGATCTCAACGAAAACTGGATAGAGCTATTCAGTGGTAGTGAGTTCCCCCATCAATTTGAGTAACCTTGCTCCTCGCTCAATGGAATCATCATAATGGAAGCTGAGTTGCGGTGTATATTTTAATTTTAAGTGTGATGCAAGTTCCTTGCGTAAGAATCCTGAAGCATTGTTAAAACCTGCCAGCATATCGTCCTTATTATTTATTTCGCTGCCCAAGGTGCTAACAAATATCTTGGCATGCTTAAGATCGGGTGAGAGTTCGACTTCTGTTACTGAGATAAACTTGCAAAGTCTGGGGTCATTAACCTCACGCTCAAGCAGTACGCTAATTTCTTGTTGGATCAGTTTACTTGTTCGTTCACTTCGCCTGCTCATTTGGATCTCCTATTTGGGAAGTATAATTAGCCTGTTCTTTCCTTTCGGTAAAATTCAATGATATCGCCAATTTGAAAATCGACCATCCCCTCTATTCCTAAGCCACATTCGAGGCCAGCGGAGACTTCGGCGGCGTCTTCTTTGAAACGCTTTAAGCTGGAGACCCGAAATTCACCGATAACTTTATTTTTGCGTAATATTTTAACCTGGGCATCTCTTGATATCTTTCCTTCCATAACATAGACTCCAGCTATTTTCCCTTGCTTACTGCTAGGGAAGACTGCCCTTACTTCAGCGCGTCCACCGAGCACTTCAGTATAAGTTGGCTCAAGCATCCCCTTCAGTGTTCTGTCCATGTCTTCTATTAGCTTGTAGATTACATCATAGTGCTGGATGCCCACCGCTTCCACATTAGCTAGCTGTGTTGCTCCAGGTGTGGTAGGAGTATTGAAACCGATGATGATGCCTTTTGAGGCTGAGGCCAAAAGCACGTCACTCTCGGTGATGCTCCCGCTAGCAGCATGGATGACTCTAGCTTTTGTCTTCTCTGTGCCCAACTTCTCTATGGAATTTTTTATGGGTTCAATGCTGCCCTCGACATCTGTCTTCAAAACTATGTTGAGTTCTTTTATTTGTCCGTCACTTATTTGGCTGGAAAGAGCACTTAAACTCAGGGTAGGACGTAGCCTGGGATATTTTTGTTTTTCAACAATGCTTCGTGCTTCATGCTCATCGGGAAGCACAATAAAAATATCTCCCGATTTTGCCACCTCATTTAAGCCGAGGACTTTCACTGGAGTGGACGGTTCAGCTTTACGAACTTGCTTGCCTTTATCGTCGAACATGGCTTTTATTTTCCCCCAAGCACTGCCAGCTACCACAACATCGCCTAGTTTAAGGGTTCCCTTCTGGACAAGGAAGGTAGCTAAAGGACCTTTAGTTTTGTCCAACTTAGCCTCAATGATTACTCCTTCTGCGGCGCTATCAGTGTCAGCTTTTAGTTCTAATATGTCGGCAACTAAGAATAGGTTTTCCAATAAATCCGATATTCCCTGTCCTTGCTTGGCTGATATTGGTACACATACAGTATCGCCACCCCACTCCTCAACAACCAAGCCCAAATCGGCTAGTTGCTGTTTTACACGTTCGGGATTAGCGTCAGGTTTATCAATTTTATTGATGGCCACCATTATGGGCACCTGGGCAGCCTTAGCGTGGTCTACAGCTTCCACAGTCTGGGGCATAACACCGTCATCAGCGGCAACCACCAAAATTACAATATCAGTTGCTTGTGCCCCTCGGGCTCTCATAACAGTGAAAGCCTCGTGTCCCGGTGTATCCAAAAATGTGATTTTGCGTTCATCCACCAGGGCCTGGTAGGCACCGATATGTTGGGTAATTGCTCCTGCCTCTTGAGCAGTTACATTAGTCTTTCTGATGGCATCAAGGAGGGTAGTTTTGCCGTGGTCAACATGTCCCATGACAGTAACCACCGGAGGGCGAACTGACAGTTTCCCTTCCCCTTTTCCCTTTCGGGAAGGCAAAGCTTTAGGCTCTTTTGCCGCTTTAGCAGCATATCCAAATTCTGCAGCTGTTATGCTTGCAGTATCAAAGTCGAGGGTCTGGTTGATATTGGCCATGATGCCTTTGCGCATGAGCTGTTTAATTATCTTGACAGGCTCTACTTTTAATACATCGGCTAGCTGCTTCAAAGTTATGGAAGGCGGAAGCTCAACTTTGGGGAGGTCCTCCTTCAATCCCGGTCTGTTATCATCCAAATTTAGCTTTCCTCCGACAAGTTTTGGATATACTCAATTAAAATTTGGCGATTGTTATCACTGAGCTTCGTTCGCAAGGCATATTCTAAGCGATTTTTCTTTAGCACCGATTCCCAACAAACTTTATTGGGGCATAGGTAAGCACCCCTGCCCGGCTTCTTTCCAGATATATCTACCTCAGCAACTCCGTTCTTAGCACGCACCAAGCGGATCAAGGCTTTCTTTTCCTTAATCTGCTGACAGGCTATACAAGTACGCTGAGGTAGATGTTTACTCTTCGATCTCATCATCCACAAAATGGTCATCTTGCTTTTTATACTTTATCACCTTTCCCTTTCTTTTACCTTTAACTCCGTTTTTTTCCTTATCCGTAATTTTCGATTTTAACGCCCTCACTAAAATATCTTCAGCAAAGCGAATCTGTTTTTCTTCGGGCTTCTCAGGTGGAGCTTCGGGAATGCTTGGAAATTCAAGCGACTCTTCCACTCCAATCTCCTCAACTACCTCTGCTTCAAGTGGCTCACCTTCCACAACTTCTGGGGAAATAGCTTCCGCTGCTATTTCTGGCTCTTGTATAAGAGCCCTTTCTGCCTCGATAGCAGAGACGCTCTTGATATCGATCCGCCAACCTGTGAGTTTAGCTGCTAGCCTGGCATTCTGTCCCTCTTTGCCTATAGCTAAAGAGAGTTGCTTATCAGGGACAACCACAATAGCTGCGTTTCTTTCTTCATCGATTTTGATGCTTGCTACTTGAGCTGGGCTAAGGGCATTCGAAATAAACACCTCGGGGTCGGCATGCCACTGGATTACATCTATTTTTTCGCCCTTTAGTTCATTGATTATGCTTTGGAGTCTTATGCCCCGGGGGCCAAGACAACAACCTACAGCGTCAACGTTTTCTTGAGTAGTTGCTACTGCCACTTTACTTCGATGTCCAGCCTCGCGAGCTATGGCTTTTAACTCCACAATCCCATTGTGAATTTCAGGGATTTCCAGCTCAAAGAGGCTACGTACTAGGTTGGGATGAGAGCGAGAAACTATTATTTGAGGCTCTTTTCCCCCCTGGGCTATCTCAAGAATGTAAAATTTAAGTCGCTGCCCTCTATAATAATGTTCATTAGGCACCTGTTCACTCAAAGGTAGTATCGCCTCTGTTTTATTCAGTCTGACATAAATTCGCTTAGGTTCGGTGAATTGAATTGCTCCAGTAACAACCTTTCCTTCCCTATCGGTGAACTCTTCATAGATAATGCGGTGTTCTGCCTCTCGCAATCGCTGCAGGACGACTTGTTTTGCTGCTTGAGCAGCGATACGACCAATATTTTTTGGTGTGCATTCTATGTTTATTACGTCACCAACTTGTGCTGTAGCCTGCAATTTTTGAGCTTCGTCGATGGAAATTTCACGATTTGGATTGGCAACTGACTCGACTATAATCTTTTGAACATAGAAATTGATTTCGCCAGCGTTAGGGTCAACCTTTACCAGAACATCTTGTTCCGGAGTGGATGTTTCTTTTTTATATGCCGAGGCCAGCGCTGATTCCAAGGCAGCCAAGACTACTTCTTTCGGCAGGTTCCTCTCAGCCGAAAGTTGTGTAATCGCAGCCCTAAGCTCTGTTTTCATCTTCCCTTTCCTATTTAATTTCTTATATTTAATAAAAAGGTGGGTAACCCCCACCTTGAATTTAAATTCTTTTGTTTCAATTTAGCATATTCGGGTGAAAAATGCAAAAGTTTGCTTAAATAGCTCATAGTGGGCAATTAATCGATTGGAAAAGGGATATATTAGCTTTGGAGGGTATGATAAGTTTGTCTCCACTTCTTGGAGGATACACTAATTAAATATTAAAAAAGCTAGGCTATGAACGGAAGGACATTGAGAATTTAAGACAGGAAGGTGTAATATGTTAAGGGAGTTAGATTGTGGCAGAGGAATGTATTTTTTGTCGAATTGTTGCCGGTAAGGTACCTAGCGACGTAGTCTATCAGGACGAAGATTTTCTGGCCTTTAGAGATATCTCGCCTCAAGCATCTACACACGTGCTTATTATACCTAAAACTCATATTACGTCTTCGGCTGAACTTACTGAGGGACAGCAAGGGCTTGTCGGGCGCTTGATAATCATAGCTAATAATCTGGCTGAGAAAGAAGGGATAGCCAAGAGGGGTTATCGTTTAGTGATAAATTGTGGCCCTGATGGGGGCCAAGTGGTGCCTCACCTGCACCTTCACCTTATTGGCGGAAGGCGGCTGGACGACAGGCTTGGCTGATGATTATAAAGTATTCAACTTGGCTATTAATTCCTCTACAGCTTCATCGGGGGTGGATGCTCCGGCAGTAATACCGATATTTTGTTTACCCAAGAGCCAGGAATTGTTGACCTCCTCTGCTGTTTCTACCAGGTAAGTTTCCACCAAGGGAGAACATATTTCAACAAGGTGTCTGGCATTGGCACTATTACTTCCACCTATCACTATAATGAGTTGGCTCCTGCGAGCTAATTTTATGGCAGCCTCTTGTTGACCCTGTGTTACTTTACATAAAGTATTAATTAGGCGCATTTCCTCAACCTCAGGCCCAACCATATCCATAAGTTGTCTGGTAAATTTGATAAAGGCAACTTGGGTTTGGGTTGTCTGGGAGATAATGCCCAGACGTGATGGTAATTTTCCCGACCTGTCTATTTGCTTCATGTTGAGGGCAGCTATACCTTTGTCTCCTGCCCAACCTATTAGTCCTTTAACCTCGGAGTGCTCTGCATCTCCAAATATGATGACGTCGAAACCAGCCTCGGCTAATTCATTGGCTGTGTCTTGGGCTTTGTGAACTATGGGACAAGTGGTATCAATGATATTAATGTGACGGACTCTGATCTCAGATAATGTCATTGGGCTTGTACCATGAGTGGTGATAGCCAGGGTGCTGCCCTGTGCTTGGTCGAGATGATTTATCGGCTTTATTCCCAGACTGGCCAATTCTTCCACTAGCAAGCGATTGTGTGCTAGAGGTCCCAGTGTTTCTACTTTTCCATATTTGTTAGCTGCCTCCTTCAACAGCTTGATAGCCCGTTTGACGCCAAAGCATAAGCCCAGCTTTTCAGCCTTCTCAATCCTCATGATTTTTATAGTCGCCTTGATATTCGGATGGCAAAAGAGCGGCAATTTCCTTCATTAGTTGTGAGGTCAATAATTGCATTTGCGACTTGCTCATCCGGCCGTTGGTTGGAGGTAGCTTAAATGGCTTGCCAATGTTGACAATTATTCTGGGGCGCTTCCATAGCCAGCTTATGCCATTAATCTTGTCTGTGCCGACAATGCCGACAGGAAGAATGGGGACATTTGTTTTTGATGCTATAACTGCGGAGCCTGGTTTGCCTTTGCTGAGTTTGCCGTCGCGATTTCTACCGCCCTCTGGAAACATTCCCAGGATTAATCCATTTTCCAATACGTCTCTGGAGCTCCTAAGCATCTTTTGTTTATCACTAACCTTTCCTTGACGGCTTATGGACACAGATCCAGCCCAGCGAAGCCAAAGTCTCAGAAATAGGGAACGAAAGAGTTCTTCTTTTGCCATGAAATTAATAAATCGCGGAAAGCTGAAGATAAGGAAAAACGGATCGGAGAGATTAACATGATTGGCTATCAAAATAAGTGGACCGGTTAAGGGTATATTATCTCTTCCTTCAACTTTCCAGGAGAAAAGAATATTGAACACAGGTTTGCATATTCTGGATAGAATTATGAGGATCTTTTGAGAGCGGGTCATAGGTTTACCGCCAGCGTATATATTTTATCTACAACTTGCTCCAGGGTAAAGTTTTCTGTATCGATAATTATGGCATCGTCAGCGGGTTTAAGCGGTGAAATAGTTCGATGGATATCCATCTCATCTCGTTTCTTTAAATCAGCGAGGACGATTTCCAGGCTCGAATTATCTCCTCGTTTTAATATTTCCTTGTAGCGGCGTCTGGCTCTCTCTTCGGTGGAGGCGGTGAGAAAAATCTTTAATTCCGCCCAAGGTAAGACTACCGTGCCAATGTCTCTGCCTGCCATCACTAGCTTTCCTCGCTGGGCCAATCTACGCTGTTCCTGTATCAGTGTTTGGCGTACCCCTGCTATCTTCGATGTAAGGGAGACATGTGCCTCTACTTCAGGGCGAAACAGGTGGGGGGAGACATCTTCATCATCAATGAAGGGCGAGAGATAGCATCCCTGTAAGGGAAAAAAATCAAATTTAGTGGTATTTGCCAACTGGCAAAGCTTCTGTTCGTCCTCTATGGAGATACCTGATTTGAGAACCTTCCAGGTAAACGCTCGATACATCATCCCTGTGTCGAAGAAAACATAGCCCAATCTTGTTGCTAGCAGTGAGCCTACACTGCTTTTGCCGACTGCCACAGGACCGTCTATAGCAATTAATTGTGGTTTCAAATTTCCCTCCATAATATCATTCTAAGCCAGGGTGTCAAGCTTTAAGTCTGAGCTCAATGTCGCTAAATAGAAGTACCATAGATTAGCAAATTTTAGTGGTAACTTTGGGATTCAAGGATTTGCCTTAGTTGCGAATTATGTTTAAAATAACCTTTTTTACAAGGGAATTGATTCGGAGGAGGGATTTATATGGGCACGGGTGCTGATCGGTTGGATGAACTGAGGGACAGGGAAAGAAAGGCAAAAGCCTTGGGAGGTCCGGAGCGGGTAGAAAAGCAGCATAAATCAGGGAAATTGACTGCTCGGGAAAGGCTCGACTTGCTTTTTGACCCTGGCAGCTTTCACGAACTTGATTTGTTTGTTAAGCATCGAGCCTCGCTCTTTGGTATGGATAAGGTTGCTGTCCCTGCAGAAGGAGTAGTTACGGGACATGGGACGGTAAATGGTCGTCATGTATGTGCTTTTTCCCAGGACTTTACCTCCATGGGAGGAACACTGGGTGAGATGCATGCTAAAAAGATATGCAAGGTAATGGATTTAGCCGTGAAGTGTGGTGTTCCCATAGTAGGCTTTAATGACTCTGGAGGGGCTCGGATTCAGGAAGGTGTTGATGCTCTTTCAGGATACGGGCAGATATTTTTCCGGAATTCCGCAGCCTCAGGGGTTATTCCCCAGATCTCGGCGATTATGGGGCCTACTGCTGGGGGGGCAGTCTATTCACCTGCCATGACAGATTGGGTATTTATGACGAAGGGAACAAGCTATATGCACATTACTGGACCGGCAGTTATCAAACAGGTTACCGGGGAAGAGGTCACCTCTGAGGAGCTGGGCGGTGCTATGAGTCATGCCTCTAAAAGTGGTGTGTGTCATTTTGCTTGTGATAGCGATGCCCAGGCTATCGAGCTTATTAAAAAACTGTTGAGTTACCTTCCTTCAAATAATACGAAGGACCCTCCTTTAGTTAAGCCTACCGATGACCCAAATCGGGTTGATCCTGCCCTTGACAGCGTAATACCAGATAAGCCTAGCAAAGTCTATAATATGAGGGACGTTATCCAGTCCCTCGTGGATAACGGTGATATATTCGAGCCACACTATAATTATGCGCGAAATGCCATTATTTGCTTTGCCAGGCTTAATGGTAGAACAGTAGGCATTATCGCTAATCAACCGATGTATCTTGCCGGGTGTCTTGATGTCAATGCCTCGGATAAAATCACTCGATTTATCAGGTTCTGCGATGCTTTTAATATTCCTTTGCTTACTATTGCCGATGTCCCTGGTTACTTACCAGGGAAAGATCAAGAATGGCTGGGAATAATAAGACACGGAGCTAAGCTTTTGTGGTCTTACTCCGAGGCTACGGTTCCTAAGATCACCCTAATCATTCGCAAGGACTACGGGGGTTCATACCTCGCCATGTGTAGTAAAGATTTAGGCGCTGATTTTGTTTTCGCCTGGCCCACAGCGGAGATCGCAGTGATGGGTGCTGAAGGAGCGACACCGGTTATATTCCGCAGGGAGATAGAGGCTGCGCCTGATCCTGAGGCCAAGGAGCAGGAAAAGATTCAGGAATATCGTGATCTGCTATATAATCCTTACATTGCTGCCTCGCGGGGATATATTGACGAAGTTATTCTACCCCGTGAAAGCCGCCCCAAGATAATCAGAGCCTTGGAATTTCTCTCTACTAAACGAGAGACGAGACCACTGAAGAAACATGGAAATATTCCTATGTAAAGATATTTAATCAGAGGCACAATTGAAAAACAAAAGAGGAACGATAGCTACAATTACTGCTGCTGTGGCTGCTTATATAGAAGAGGAGGGCAAGACTCTTGGGCCGGTAGCGATTCAGCAAAGGCCATTAATGGTCTCAGGCTCGTGGGGTAGTTCCGGGCATGATGAGATGATGCGAGTACTCTGGCAGCGCGGAATTGTTGCCAGGGTAATGACATTTGGCTGTTATCCTGAGATGAGGCTCTAAGCGGAGAGGCTAACGAGGGGTCTCTGATTCTTCGCCCTGACGGGTCGGGGCTCGGGATGACAAAAAACGAAGGAACCTTAACGACGGAAAGGAGTAATTTATGAACGAACTAGGAAAAGGCTCAATTTTGGCCAAAGATTTAACCACCGATAAGGTTAAGATGAGGCCAAAGGCTAAGAACCCGGTTAAAATTTGTGATACCACCTTTCGTGATGGGCATCAATGCACATTGGCTACTAGGATGCGAACTGAAGATATGGAATGGATAGCCCCTGAAATGAATAAATGTGGCTTCTACTCCATGGAAGTCTGGGGAGGGGCAACATTTGACGTGCCCCATCGTTTCTTGGGGGAAAACCCCTGGGATAGGCCTCGAAAATTAAAGAAGTTCATGCCTGATACTCCGCTACAGATGCTTTTACGGGGACAGAATTTGGTGGCCTATCGAAACCATCCCGATGATCTGGTTGATGCCTTTGTAGAACAAGCTGCTGAGGTGGGCATTGATATTTTCCGCGTGTTCGATGCTGTAAATGACGAGCGCAATCATGAACGTGCTGCCAAAGCAATTAAAAAGGCAGGCAAACACTACCAAGGAGCTATATGTTATTCACTGACTCAGCCAAGAATGGGTGGGCCGGTCTATAATCTGGAATACTACGTCAAGAAAGCTCGCGCCCTCCAAGACATGGGTGCTGACTCCATTTGTATCAAGGATCAAGCTGGGCTTATTTCTCCCTATGATGCCTATGAATTGATCAAAGCTCTTAAACAAAACTTGAAGGTCCCTGTTGAGTTGCACACTCACTACACCAGTGGACAAGCCTCTATGTCTTTGTTAAAAGCTATTGAAGCTGGGGTTGATATAATTGACACCGCTTTATCTCCCTTTGCCTTGCGCTCCTCACAACCGGCTATTGAGCCTCTGGTAGTTGCACTATATGGTACAGATAGAGATACAGGGCTTGACATTGAACAATTATTCAAGTGCGCCCAGATGCTGGAGCAAATCGCCCCTAAATACAGAGATTTTCTGGATACATCGGCAATGTCGGTCATCGATACTGGAGTACTGCTGCATCAAATTCCTGGGGGCATGACTACAAACCTTGTGGCACAACTGAAGCAGGCCGATGCTCTGGACAGGCTGGATGAAGTGCGGGCGGAAACTGCTAAGACCAGAGCAGAACTTGGTTATCCCCCTTTGGTTACACCTACAAGCCAGATCGTTGGGGTTCAGGCGGTGCAGAATGTCCTGGTTGAGCGCTATAAGATGATCCCAAAGGAAACCAAGGATTATTGTTGGGGGCTTTATGGAAAGTCTCCAGCGCCAATTGATGAGAAAATCCAGAAAATGGTACTCAAAGGCTACGAGAGGGGGGAGGAGCCAATAGAGTGCCGGGCTGCCGATATGCTAGAGCCAGAACTGGAAAAAGCCAAGAAAGAGTCTAAAGAATTTGCCAAAGATATTCAGGATGCGCTTACTTATGCTCTTTATCCCACTACTGGCTCTCGCTTCTTGAAATATAAGTATGGCATAGATAAAACTGTTCCTGATGATTGGAAACCTCCCCGCGCTCCTAAGACCCTTGAGGAGGTGAAGAAAGAGGATGAGCTTATCGCCAAAGCTAAATCTGGCAAGCTGTCGGAAAAAATGGTGCCTGAAAAGGGGCCCGGTATAAGAACATTCAATGTTTTTGTTGCGGGTGAATACTATGAAGTAGATGTGGAGGCTGTGGGTGGGTCCCCAGCTATCACTGTTTCTCCGCGTGCCAGTGTCTTTTCTCCTTCACCTACACCATCTACAACTAGAAAAGCACCCCAAAAGGCAGAAGAAAAGAAAGGATCACCTGCTGCAGTTGCGGAAGGGACAAAGGTACTCGCCCCTATGCCCGGTATGATTATCCGCTATCTGGTCAATGTAAACGATAAAGTAAAGGCCGGTGATACGCTGCTTATTCTGGAGGCAATGAAGATGCAAAATAATATCTCAGCCCCTGTTGATGGAGTGGTTAAGGCGATTACCTTCGGAGCAGGGGATTCGGTAAATAAAGGTGATATCTTAGCTGTTATTGCTTGAATTTCTCCTTAAATCGAATGGACTACAAGGTTTCTATAATTGGTGCGGGAAATGTCGGTGCCACTTGTGCTTTCAGGATTGCTGAAAAGGGATACGCAGACATTGTGTTGCTCGACATAATTGAAGGGCTTCCTCAAGGTAAAGGACTGGATATATTGGAAGCCACCTCTATAATCGATTCGGACGTCAAGATTGTAGGAACTAATGACTATGAGGAAACTGCCAATTCAGATATTATGGTCATCACCTCGGGCGTATCCCGTAAACCTGGGAAGAGCCGGGATGACTTGGTGCTCACCAACATGAAGATAGTCCAGGAGGTCACCGAGAAGGTTGTCCAGCATTCACCTAACTGCATAATTATCATGGTGACTAATCCTTTGGACGCCATGACCCAATTAGCTCTTCATATAAGTAAGTTCCCACGGAATAGGGTATTGGGGCAGTCTGGGATCCTCGACAGTGCTCGGTTGCGGACTTTTATCGCTCAAGAGCTCAATATCTCAGTAAAGGATGTGTCCACCTGTGTTTTAGGCGGGCATGGTGATACCATGGTGCCGATCACCAGACTTTGTAATGTTGGTGGTGTTCCTATTACTGAACTTCTGCCTAAAGGGAAGATTGATAGCTTGGTGGAGCGCACAGTTAGGGGTGGGAGTGAAATAGTAAGCTTGCTTAAAACGGGCAGTGCTTTTTATGCTCCAGCGGCAGCCATAGCTCAAATGGTGGATGCCATAATCTTGGATACAAAGGAAGTATTATCTTGCGCTGCCTACTTGGAAGGAGAATACGGCATCAACGGAGTAGTTGTGGGGGTTCCTGTCAAATTAGGCAAAAACGGCATTGAGCAGATAATAGAACTCGAGTTGACCCCTGAAGAAGATACGGCATTGAAGAAATCAGCCGATGCTGTGCTAGAGCTGGTTAAAGTGATGAACCTATGATGGTTTGAGATTAAAAATGAGAGAAATTCAGGCTGGTGATGTAACGAACACCGTAGCCCGTTTATTTGAGCATTCCTGCCATTATTTGCCCTCAGATGTGATAATTGCTCTGAAACAAGCAAGGGAAAAAGAAAAATCTCCTGTTTGCCGTGATGTACTGAATAGAATCCTGGAAAATGTGGAGATTGCCGGCAAAGAACAAATTCCTATTTGCCAGGACACCGGTGCTGCTGTAGTCATGCTAGAACTAGGCCAGGAAGTACATATAACTCAGGGAGACCTTTATACAGCAGTGAATGCAGGAGTGCGCCAGGGGTATGATAAGAGTTATTTGCGTAAATCCATAGTTAACAAGCCTTGTTTCACCAGGGTAAACACCACAGATAACACACCAGCTATGATCAATACCGATATAGTGCCAGGGGATAGGCTTAAAATTGGCGTCTTGCCCAAGGGCGGTGGCTCAGAAAATTGTTCTCGTCTGACCGTTTTAAATCCAGCCGAGGGACGCCAGGGTGTGATAGATTTTGTTGTTGACCTTGTTGACGAGGTTGGTATCAATTCTTGTCCGCCGATTATTATCGGTGTTGGCATAGGTGGGACGACGGACAAGGCCATGTTTATAGCCAAGAAGGCATTGTTACGCAAAGTTGGTGAACCGAGCCCTGACCCCGAGGTTGCCGATTTAGAGAAGGAAATTCTGGGAAAAGTCAACAATCTGGGCATCGGTGCCATGGGCTATGGTGGCACAGTTACAGCCTTAGCGGTTCACGCAGAAACCTTCCCTTGCCATATTGCCAGTATGCCTGTAGCAGTCAACATGCAATGCTGGTGCGCTCGCCATGCCGAAGCAATCCTGTAAATGTTGAGAGTTATGTCTAAGAAGGTTATGTTACCTTTAACTGACGAAGTCTTGAAAGACCTCAAAACTGGGGACAATCTTTTGCTTACTGGGGTCATCTATACTGCCCGCGATGCTGTTCATAAAAGGATAGTTGAAGCTCTGGACCAGGGGAAGCCCCTGCCTTTCGATATCATAGGAGCAACTATATATTACATGGGTCCCACTCCGGCTAGGCTGGGAAGGACTATCGGTTCGGCTGGTCCCACAACCAGTGAGAGGATGGATGCCTATGCCCCCCGCTTGATTGCTGCGGGACTGAAAGGCATGATAGGCAAGGGCTCACGGTCCAAAGCAGTGAAAGATGCTATGGTGAAATACAAGGCGGTCTACCTGGGGGCAATCGGTGGTGCTGGCGCTCTCATTTCTAGGAGCATCAAAAAAGCGGAAGTGATAGCCTATGAAGAACTTGGCGCTGAGGCCCTTTACCGTCTGGAAGTGGAGGATTTCTTTGTTACGGTCGTAAATGACATCCACGGTAGCGACCTCTACGAAGAAGGCAAAGCCAAATACCGTGTCAAAGCCCTCTGACTAAAGGCTCTAGTCTCCGAGGTACCATTGACTTATCACCGTATTCGGCATGATTTGGTCAAGATAGCCCAAGACAATGTAAGTTGCTCTCATCGAACGAACTAGCGATAGGGGACTTTTATATAGCACCTACAAGCGCTGCATAGCCAAATATCAGTGCCAAGTAGGCAGAGTTTACAACCAGGACAACCACGATGTATGCCGTCGCCGCCCGGCTCCTGGAGACACCAAGTCTATGCTGGTGCCTCCTAGTGAAAAGCAAAATGCTAGGCACGCCAAACAGTGCGATTAATATTACTAACACTGCTCCTATCACGCCAGCCATAAACCCAGTCGGACCTATTAGGAAATCTTCTATTAAGGCTCCCAAGTATAAAGTTCCAACAGCTGTGGCGGCGGCTGCCAACATGACAGCAGCGTTTATTCCTAGGTAGACGAGAGAGTCGCGCCATAGCTTGGAGTCGCGCCAGCGGTATTCCATTCCCAGTATACGGGGCATAAAGTAGCGCCATGCGGCTACCCATAACACAAGCGCTATCAGCAGCCCAAGAAGAATGGTTGGGACTATTCCCCACCCTGATAATGATCGTCGTACTGTAGTGATGAATCCACTTGATGAGCTAATTGAAATTACTATGTCTTCTGCGGAATTGCTCTGAGTATAAGTGGCCCGCCAAATATGGCCGAAATCACCCATCGTCTCATCTACTGCATAGGCGGACATGTCATAGTGATCTATAATCCGTGGCTTAAGGGAAGAGAACGGATAGAACAGGTAAAGCGGTATCTGAGTAAAGCCTGAGTCATTTGAGTAACCTGAGTAATCAATACCCAACCTTGGATACTGCGCTGTGAAGTCTATACCGGGTGGAGCGACTAAGTAGATTCGAGTCAGCCCAATGGGGTGAGCCCATGAGGAGCCAGTACCAAGGGGATAGGAGTAAGCGACGCTAGCAGATTGAGGAACCAGCGCTGTGGTCCACGCCAGATGAATACCCGGCTGACCAGTTGGTGGGTATGGGCTGTCATCATGATCACTGGGAAGCGGCGGCTGGGTCTGAAGTGTAACTATCGCAATCCGTTGCCCTCTCAGCCGTGACAAGGTTTCTTGTACTGATGGGTCCAGCCCGGTGGTATTGATAAGCGCTTCTAAGTTCGTATCTTCATCAAGTCCGTAGATATCAATCCGTGAGCTGTCCGTTTCATAGGTTTCTTCCGGTGCAGGACCAGCAGCATAGCCGGCTAGCGACAGAGGGAACCAGGTCACAAACATCCATCCCAGCGTCCATCCCCCATTGGTCACTAGTGTTGCCGAGAACAAAGATAGGCACACATCTTTTTTGTGTTGCGCCTCTTTGCGCAAAGCCTCGTCCAACTCCTCGGTTAGTTCCTCGTCAAAATCTAGGGACGTTTTCTCTATCACGCTGAAATCCGTGGGATCTGTTCCCAATGGGATGAAGAAGACGACCTCGTGTGACTGCCCACTGCTATCTAGTAGTGAGACAAATAGATCCACATCGACAGTATTATCGCCCTTCAGGGTAACTACAGCTGTCTGCTGACCTTCCTCCAGTTGGGCCCATATCTCTGGATCGCTAAGAATGGGTCCGCCGTCTGCACTGGCCGGCGATGGAAAGGATAACAACAAGCTGGCGATTATGAAGGTAGTCGCCACACAAAACTTATTTCGCCTATTCCACATATTATTACCTCCCGCCCTATATTCGTCTTATGGCATTCATTATACCATTACATGGTACAATTATTAAAATGTTGTTAAAGAAATGGTCATATATGGTGTAATTACTAAATTTTTATTAAAGAAATTGTCAATAGTGTTTGTACTGCGTCCAAGACATCCTGTGGAGTTCAGGAGCCGCATGAAATCTCTCTACCTCAGTGAGAGGAGAGGGCGAGGGTGAACCTTACTTCCTCTAACTCTCTCCTGCCAAGGGAGACTTTGCCTGAGTTGATGGGCTTGCCCTCAAAAACCAAGTACGCTCTCGTAAAACTGGTAAGGAAGGTGCTTATAGATGGAATAGTATTCTTAGTTAGCTAGGGGAGAGCCTGGTAGGTCTGTTGGAGGAGTAGAGCATCCTTTTCCAAATAAGGCACACTCTCGCAGACGACTACTCCTTTTACCCTCCGCTCTTTTAAGGCTTTAAGTAGCTCCGCATATTTGAAATCTGAGTCCGGGAGCATTAAGTGCTTGATTTCTCCCTTATTACCGTAAGCTATCCCGGAGAGATGGATATGCATGTTATCTAAGCCTTGCCTGCCTAGTTTTCGTTCAATCTGGTCTAAGATATCGAGAAATTCTTGATAGGAGTTAGCCTTTCCCGTCCGGGCATGCCAGTGAGAAAAATCAAGACAAAAAGCAACTCCTTCTATCTCGTTGCTAAGCTGAAGTAGTTCCTCCAAAGTGCCAAATTGAGAGGGTTTTCCGGTAACTTCAGGAGAAATTGTCACTTTATTTCCCTCTCTCCTCAGAGTATTTACCACCTCTTCCAGATGTCTTTTGACTGCGGTGTAAGTCTCTGCGGGGGTGCTTTTGAGGTAAAAGGCGGCATGGAAGGTGATACTTCTGGCGCCGAAAAGAGCAGCGATGCGAGCAGTTTGCAGTATTCTTTCTTTACTCATGTGTACTTTTTCAGGCTCCACTGCATTCAGGTTTATAAAGTAAGGTCCGTGAGCAGTGAGCACCACTCGCTTTCTTACCGCCAATTCTCCCACCGAGACGGCAACCTGAGGACTCATCCTTACACCGTGGACGAATTCTATCTCCATGCAGCCTAGGCCGAGCTCAGCAATACGCTCGATACCAGCCTCTGTGGAGCGGGATTTAGCACTGACTGGGACACCGCCTGTTCCGAAAAGTAGCTTGCCTGTTTCGTTTGGATCCATGGCTTCTCTTGTCTATTGTAATGCTTTGTCTATGAGTTTTCTATAGGCAGTCAGCAATTCTTTGCTTAGTTTACCTGGTTTGCCTGTGTTGATAGGCTTACCTTCAAACCAGGTCAAGGGCATAAGCTCCAGTATGGAATTGGTGACGAAGGCTTCTTCAGCCTCAATTAGCTCTTTTAACCACACCTGTCTTTCCAGGGTTTTGATATTTGCAGCCCGAGCTATTTCCAGAACTGCCTCTCTGGTGATTCCAGGCAGCACGCCACTTTCTAGAGAAGGCGTGATGAGTTCATCCTTATTCACCAGAAAAATATTGGTAGTGCTGCCTTCGGCCAGGTAGCCTTGTTCATTGAGCAAGATGGCCTCATCGTATCCGGCAGCTCTGGCTGCCATTCGGGCGAGGATATTTTCAATATAGCAGGTAGACTTTAGTCGGGATAAGGGCGACTGGCTATTACGGCGCAGGGAGGATAGGGCTGCTTTAAAACCTGATTCATATTTTTCCGATGGTAAGGGAACAAGGTTTCGGGCAGTGATTAAGACGGTAGGGCTGGAGCATGTGCTTGGGTCGGGTATCATGTTGCCTTCCCCAGCCGAAACGGTGAGCCTCAGGCGGGCGTCCTTGAGTTTATTAGCATCTAAAGTTTTAGTGCAAGCTGCTTCTAAGTCAAAAGCAGTCAGCCTGTTTGCCAAACCAATGCTCTCGGCGGAATGGCGAAGGCGGGTGAGGTGGCGGTCGAGGTGGAGGATATGCCCCTGGTAGGCCCGCATAGTCTCGAATAACCCGTATCCGTAAAGGAAGCCATGTTCGAAAGGAGATAGCTTGGCCTTGGAGCGGGGTATAAGTCGGCCATTAAGATAAATAATTTCTGCCATGATTTCACCCTCACCATAACTCTCTCCTTTCAGTGGAAAGAGGTTGGAAGGATTTTATGGTTAACTACAAACAAGTTCTTAGTTCCAAACTGGCTGTGTAAAACTAAGAAAGTTAGCTAAAAGGTTATGTCCTACCTTGGTGAGGATGGATTCGGGATGAAACTGGACGCCCTCTACTACATAATCGCGGTGTCTCACTCCCATTATTGTCCCTTCAGGAGTTTTGGCAGTAACTTCGAGACAAGAGGGAAGGTCCTCGGCTTCGATGATCAAGGAATGGTAGCGTGTTGCTGAAAAGGGATTTGGTAAGCCCTGATAGATAGTTTTGCCATCGTGGTGGATGGTGGAGGTCTTGCCGTGGACTGGCGATGTCCGACCAATTTTACTCCCATAGACGTAGCCAATGCATTGATGTCCTAAGCACACCCCCAGTATAGGGATTTTCCCACCAAAGTGCTGCATTACCTCATTGGAGATGCCTGCCTCCAGGGGAGTGCAAGGTCCCGGGGAGACGATGATATGACTGGGGGCTAGCTCTTCGATTTGTGACAACGTTATCTTGTCATTCCGATAGACCGCTGGTTGCCAGCCCAGTTCCCCTAGGTATTGGGCGAGGTTGTAAACAAAGGAATCATAGTTGTCTATTATCAGTACCATTTTGCAGCTTGTTGCCCGGATAGAATAGTCCTGCTTCTACCAGTGTGTTAATTTCTTAGTGATAAATTATATATCTACCTGGTCGTCATTGACAAATTTATCTTTGGCGTTTATCCTATTCATCGTTTTCTTATTACAAGTACCTGTCTGCTGTGCGGTCAGAGGCAGGCTTTTTGGGTAAAGATAGCCCATTCTATTGAAGGAGAAAATAATGGAAAAGGTCATCATTTTCGATACTACCTTAAGAGATGGCGAGCAAGCTGCGGGAGCGAGCTTAAATGCCCGAGAAAAGCTAGAACTAGCCAGGCAACTTGAGAGACTTGGTGTTGACGTCATTGAAGCTGGTTTTCCTGCCAGCTCAGTTGGAGAGTTTGAGGCTGTTCGCCTCGTCGCCCAGGAGCTTAAGCGTTCCACAGTTTGTGCTCTTGCCTCTGCTAATGCGGAAGTCATAGACAGGGCCTGGGAGGCGGTTAAAGAAGCCAAGAATCCCAGGATTCACATTTTTCTTTCAGCCTCGGACATTCACCTTGCTCATCAACTCAAAAGGACTCGGGATGAGGTTCTAAAGATGTCTCAGGAAATGGTGGCTCGGGCTAAGAGTTATTTAGACGACGTTGAGTTCTCACCGATGGATGCCAGTCGTGCTGACCCTGTTTACATCTACAAGATTCTGGAGGCAGTGATCAACGCTGGAGCAACCACCGTTAACATACCTGATACTGTGGGCTATGCTACCCCTCAGGAATTCGGCAGTTTAATCCGAGGTATACTGGACAACGTGTCTAACATCGACAAGACTGTGGTCAGCGTGCATTGTCATGATGACCTGGGGTTGGCTGTGGCTAACAGTCTCGAAGCAATAAGGGTAGGTGCGCGGCAGGTTGAATGTACCATTAACGGCATCGGTGAGAGGGCGGGCAACGCTTCTCTAGAAGAGATTGTCATGGCTCTGAAGACTCGCCATGATTTCTTCAACATCACCACCAATGTTAATACGGCTCAAATTTACCGGACAAGTCGTCTGGTTAGCGAGATGACTGGTTTTCCTGTCCAGCCTAACAAAGCTATCGTTGGGGCAAATGCCTTCCGCCATCAGTCAGGTATCCATCAAGATGGCGTGCTCAAAAAGTCTATTACTTATGAAATTATGGACCCCAAATCGGTGGGCATACCTTCCAGTGCCCTGGTCCTGAGTAAAGTGAGTGGTAGACATGCCTTCAAGGAAAGACTATCCGAGCTTGGCTACACTTTGGGTGAAGAGGCCTTAAACAGCGCCTTTCAGGGCTTTAAGATGTTGGCGGACAAGAAGAAGGAAATAACAGACCGTGATATTGAATCTCTGATAGCTGAGGAATTACGCACTGTTACAGAGGTGTACCATCTTGACCACGTTGAAGTTTCTTGTGGTGACCATAGTCTCCCTACGGCAACAGTTAGACTTATCGGTCCAGATGGGCAGAGTTTAGCCGATGCTGCCTTGGGCACGGGTCCCGTAGATGCCATATATAAAGCTATCAACCGCATAGTCGGAATACCTAATAGGCTCACGGAGTTCACCGTTAAATCGGTTAGTGAAGGGATTGATGCCATCGGCGAGGTTTTGATACGGATAGAAAGTGAGGGTGTAACCTATACAGGGCGTGGTGCCTCCACTGATATCATTGTTGCCAGCGCTAAGGCATATATGAATGCCCTGAATCGTTTTTTGGCGGCGAAAAAGGGAAGATAGTAATGTCAAAGGCGAAGATTAAGCTCCCTGAGAGCTTCTGAACATGGAGGTGATGAATTTGAGTCCCTTGCTAGAAATGACATTGAGGTTTTTATTGGCTGTTGCCTTGGGGGCGGGCATTGGTTTTCAACGGGAGCGGGCAGGCAAGGCAGCGGGAGTGCGCACGCATATACTGGTTAGCGCCGGGGCAGCTCTTTTCACATTAGCGTCTATATACGGGTTTGGTGGTGTAGTTGACATATCTCGAGTTGCCGCTGGAGTAGTAGTTGGAATTGGTTTTATCGGCGCCGGCGTTATTCTCCGTGGCCAGCGTGAATCAGAGGTGGCAGGGCTAACCACCGCAGCTACCATCTGGATAACTGCCGCCGTAGGTTTAGCTGCAGGGGCAGGAATGTATTTGATCTCCGTTATAGCAACTGCGGTCGCTGTAGGTGTTCTGCTGCTCCCTAAGGTTCGTGGCTAAGAAAGTCATTGCGAGCAGAGCGAAGCAATCTCAATGAGAACGCCGGTTTAAGAATTTTAACGGCGCTCTTGGCGAAGGGACATTTGTCATGCTTAAAATTTTGAATACAGCTGATATTCACCTTGGGGCGAAGTTCTCAGGTCTAGGAAGTAAGGTGAAGTAAAATGAAGATACTCCATACAGCAGATATCCATTTAAGAGAGTATGACGGTAGTAGATGGAAAACACTCCAAAAACTGATTGAAATTGGGAAGCAGGAAAAAGTCGACATTTTCGTGATAAGTGGGGATCTCTTTAATAGGGGTATTGACGCCGAGACCTTAAGACCTAAAATACGGGAGATTCTCTCGAATACAGGCTTTAAGATCATCTTGCTTCCAGGAAACCATGACAGCGAATCGTATGTGAGTGGTATGTATTTTGGCGCTGATGTATCTATATTAACGAATTTAAATGAGCCTGTTCAACATGAAGACCTGAAGATATGGGGATTACCTTTCGAACCTATAGAAGGGGAAAAGATTCTCAGTAAGCTCCGCTCGTTAGCAAGTAGATTGCTTGGGGATAAGAAAAATATCCTTCTTTATCATGGAGAATTGCTTGATACGTTTTTTTCTAGGAGAGATTTCGGCGACGAGGGTGAGGCGAGATATATGCCAGCTAAGCTTTCTTATTTCAAAGATTTGAATATTGATTATGTGCTTGCCGGACATTTTCATTCAAAATTTAGTGTACGGCAGCTAGGAAATGGAGGATACTTTGTTTATCCTGGATCGCCTATCTCGATAACGGAAGCAGAGATTGGGCAGAGAAGGGTAAATATTTTTGAAGTTGGGGGCCCGCCCAAGGAATATCCTCTTGACACACCTCATTTTGAGGAAGTGCCTATAGGGTTTGATCCTTTTGATGAGAAAAACCCTATAAAGATAGTTAAGGAACATCTGGAAAGAGTTCATCCTGAAGCAAGCGTTATCTTGACAATTAAGGGGTATATCGACGGAGAAAGGATTGGAATAAGCGAATCTGAACTTGTAAAACAAATAAAAGAAATTACTAAAGGAAAATGTGCAAAAGAACCGACTTTTGAATTCAGCGACATACGTGTAATACTAGGAGATGACTTGTTCAAGAACTTCATGAGCAAACTTGATCAATGTAATTATGATGAAGAAAAGAAGAAACAGTTGCGCGATGTAGCAATAAGAGCAATGATGGAGGCAAAGATAAAAGCGAGAGCATGAAGCTAAAGGAATTCTCGATAACGCGTTATGGTCCCTTACCAAATATAGGGAGAATCTCACTACGTAATTTCAATCTATTTTGGGGTAAGAATGAAGACGGGAAAACCCTTACAATAGACGCACTTGTAAAGTTGCTATTGGGGCGAAACATTAAGGATTTTGACCGTAGTATAGATCGGGTGGAGGAAAAACCGGAAGGATATGTAATTATAGAAGACGACAAGGGTAAGGAATTCAAGCTGCCGGAGCAAGGAGACTTAACAAAAGCCACAGATTCAAATTTAACCCCATCAGAATGTCGCAATATCTTTGTAATAAGGAATAGCGATCTCTCCATTGTTAATGAAGGTCGCTTTTACACTGACGTAACAGGTCGACTTACTGGCTTAAGGACCGAAGAGATCTCAAACATAAAGGATGAACTGAGGGAGAAAGGGAAAATAACACCAAGTGGTGTATTTAGGGATATTAAAGACGAAAGATTAAAAACGAGAGTAGAAAACGCGAAAGAGCTTGTTGGGGAAATTGAGGCTTTAGCTAAGAAAATTGAAGAAGAGAGATTTGATGAGTTCGAAGAAGAATCTGTAAAGCTAAGGGAAGATATTGAGAGGATTGACCAAGAGATAAAAAACCTTGAAGATGCAAGGAAAAGAGAGGAATACGAAAAAGGAAAGGAAGCACTGGATAAACTTACCAGTGCTTTAAAAGAAATCGAGGGTTTGAAGAATTACAACGACAGTGATGGGCAATTATGGAGAGATTGTGGGAAAGACATCAGAAATTACGGCGAACAGAAGGAAGGTTATATTACAGAGCTTCGGAAATTAGAGGAACAACTCCAGGAGACAAGCGAAAAATTGAGAGAGATGGAGAGAGAATTCAAGATTTTAGAAGGAAGAAAGAAAAGATTGGACGATGAGGTTAAGCCAGACTTGAGGAACTACGAGATGGAGCTTGGAAAGGTAAAGAGTGAGGAAACAAAGAACAGGTTCTATGCAGTAGCAGCAATAACCTCAGCAGTATTATTATCAATATCGATATTGGCGGTCATATTAAGTCCTTTACCTGTTTTTTACGGACTACTTGCATTGTTTCTAACATCAACCATCATCTTTGCAATACTAAGATTTTTGTTCATGCGAAAGAAAGCTCATCTTGGCGGAGTATTCGCAAGAATAATGGTAAACATCTCTAAATTTGAACTTGAGGCAGAAAGTTCAGAGAAATTGTATTCAAATATTGAGAAATTTGAAGAGAGATATCAAAAAAAATCTGGTGAGTTACAAGATATTAAAAATAACAAGGGAAAATTAGAAGAGAAGATTGAGGGACTGCGAGATAAAGAAATCCCAACAATGCAAAGTAAGATTAACGATGCTGAGGACAAGATACAAGGGATAAAAACAAGGTCAAAAGAAGAGTCTTTGGGAAAATATGCTGAGAAGCTCGAAGGGAAAAAAGAAATTGAAACGTCGATTGGAGAGCAAAAAAGCGTTCTCAAGAGCCATTTTGGGGAAAAGGGCAAGGAATTAGAAGAAAATATTTCTCACTGGAGCGAAGAAGTGCAGAAACTTGAGGAGTATAAGGATGAAGCCGAAGGTATAAAGTATAGTGCAACTGCTGCATCAACATTGGATGAGGAAGATAGAAAGTATGCAGAGAAGCTGAACGAGATGAACTACAGGATTAATTCTTTTCGAGGTGAAATGAAGGAAGTAGAACGTGAGGCGAATGGCATTCTGAAATTAAAAGAGCAATTATATTGTGAGACATCCGTAGATTTGAAAGTAATTAAAACCGAACTTCAAAGCTTTATACAGAAAAACGAAAATAACAAAGATAACGCATCAAAAGCTATAGAAATCTTTGAAGAAATAGAAAGGGAAGAAGAAGCAAAAGTTTCTGAGCTTTTCGGGAGTGAGAGTCCCATTTCAAAGTATTTTAATGAAATAACAAATGGGCTTTATGAAGAGGTGCTTTTGGATCAAGAATCAATGAAAATACAGGTCAAGCGGAGGGATGGCAAGATACTGGCAGCGGAAAAACTGTCAGGGGGTGCCTATGATCAGCTGTATCTCTCTATTCGACTTGCTCTTGGAGAAAAGCTCTTGAAAGGTAGGAAAGGGTTTTTCATCATGGATGATCCGTTGGTGAAAGCAGACCCAGGTAGATTGCAAAGACAAATTCAAACGCTAAAGAAAATTTCTGAATTGGGGTGGCAAGTTATGTATTTCTCTGCAAAAGGGGAAATTAAAGATGCTTTGAATGAAGATATCAAAGGGGATACTATTAACTATGTTGAAGTTCAGGGAATATTTTCTTGAAAAAATCTGACAATTTGTGATGAACTTAGCACTCATAATAACAAGCACAGTTTCCATGATAGGCAGCAAAGAATGAGAGGTAAGTAAGTATGGAATTCGATGTAGCTGTTTTACCCGGTGATGGTGTTGGTCCCGAGGTAATAACCCAGGCGCTAAAGGTTTTGCAGGCTGTAGGTGAGAAATTCGGGCATAGCTTTCACCTCCACGATGGCCTTATAGGTGGCGTTGCTATAGATACTCTGGGAACAGCCCTCAGCGGTGAGAACTTGAAGATGTGCAAACAATGTAGTGCGGTGCTGCTCGGTGCAGTCGGAGGTTCTAAGTGGGATGACCCTCAGGCCAAAATCCACCCTGAAGATGGGCTTCTGGCTTTACGCAAAGGACTGGAGCTGTTTGCTAATTTACGCCCCGTGAAAGTTTTCCCTATGATGGTGAATTCTTCGAATCTCAAGCCGGAGGTGGTTAAGGGGGTTGACCTGGTGGTGGTTAGAGAACTCACGGGTGGACTTTATTTTGGTCAACCCAAGAAACAGTGGCAAACTCCGGAGGGAAGGCAGGCCGTTGATACCATGGCTTATTCCGAGATGGAGATTGAGCGCATATTAAGAGTCGGTTTTGAGGTAGCTCGCAGCCGCCGTAAGAAGCTAACTTCAGTAGACAAGGCTAATGTTCTCCAGTCATCCCGGCTATGGCGGCAGATCGCCATAGAAATTTCTGCTGATTACCCCGATGTCGAGCTTCAGCACATGCTGGTTGATGCCTGTGCTATGAGGTTTATTCAGCGTCCTGCTGAATTGGATGTCTTGGTCACTGAAAATACGTTTGGTGACATTCTCACCGACGAGGCTTCAATGCTGGCTGGCTCCATGGGCATGCTGCCTTCAGCCAGTCTGGCAGGAATTCCCAAGGGAAAAACCTTCGGCATGTATGAGCCAATTCATGGTAGCGCTCCCAGTCGTGCGGGGCAAAACCTGGC
>Ga0315549_1001429_pt1 | contig 24898 bp, 23 predicted proteins | sample SalMarSW160200MG_FD_203101 | JGI IMG/M metagenome (GOLD analysis project Ga0315549, IMG submission 203101) | Salt marsh sediment microbial communities from the Plum Island Ecosystem LTER, Massachusetts, United States - Salt Marsh Sediment SW1601-200 ... | reverse complement strand
GGGGTATTTGCTGAGCGATATGAACAGGGCTCAATTGTGGTTACCACAAACTTAGAGTTTGGTGAATGGACAAAAGTTTTTGGTGATGAGAAGCTTACTTCTGCCCTTCTGGACCGCCTAACTCACAGATGCGAGATACTCTTGATGAACGGGGAAAGTTACAGGCTCAAGGAGAGCCAGAGGCGGCTGAAAAAGAAAAGGTTGTAAGATGTATCCTTTGACAGAGATCGCCCCTTTACGGACCTTGTATGAGTCTTCATTCAAGACCTAAACGGGGAAAAGTGGTTAAAATGGCACATTGGGATAACAATTTATCTTTGAGTAAGATGGGCTCTAGAGGCAAATATGAGGCTTTTAGGAGATATACCGAAGAGGCAACGGTAGCAAATCGGGTCAGCCTGCTATATATTTTAAACCAGGGTGGGTCAGTTTTGTTTTATAATGGTGGGTCTCTTTTACTTTATAATTGACACCTTTTTATCAAGATCATCCAATTTTACAGAAATTACAGGGCATAACCGCTTGATAAATTGTTATTTAGAAACTTGATTTTGGGACCAAGGTTTCCGAAAACGAACCTTTGGCCCTATCTGGAAATTACCATAAATGCACATGACGTTTCATCTCCTCGTATACAGTCCAAAATGAACTCATTTCAAAAAGTAGGCTAATCGGCTCTCCTCTGCTTTAAAAATTAACTCATAAGAGGCCCGTATAGGAAGTTTTAGAGGTTAAGACGATATATTTCTCCTCCTCGTGCTATTCTTTGAGAATTTGACTCTGGAGCCGGAACTTTCTATCCTATCCTCAGAGCTTGGAAACAGAAGAAAGAAAATCGAGTTTTTCCCTCAGCTCTAATCGCTATCGAAAGTGAGCATTTCTGACTCTATTGCTAAGAATTAACTGGCATACTCTACTTTAGTTAAAATAGTCTCTTCCCTGTATGTTGCTATGAGGAGGAAAAGATTCAAGAAGAAGAGTTTCCTCCTTTAGTGTATCTAAACCCTTTTCCAGGATGTTTTTCACTGCTTTATAGGAATAAGAGTGAAACTCAAGGGCTCGCCTTGAGGCTCTGTTGACTCTTTTGGCACCATAACGCCGGGATAAGTCAATTATTCGGAAGGCAAATCCTATAGGAGAGCTGCAGGCACCCTTTACTCTCGAATATTTTCTCAACCAAAGCCCTTGTCTCATCTCCGATCTGCTTAGCCCGAGTAATCATCTCCTCAGGGCTCCACTCGGCATAAAATCGATGCTCGGCAGGTATGTGCTCTTTTAAGGTTGTATAACCTCTCTTCTCTTTTCTTTGATGTAAGGCAATGCGGACTCCTTTACGATAGACCTCAATGGTTGATGCGGTATAGATCGCGGTCACATTCCTACCTTTATACTGCCAGGGCACGCTATAATAATGGTTATCTTCCCTTATTTCAATATGGTAGTTACAGGGTACTTTCAGGCGCCGAAACTCCTTTAACTCATATCGCTTTTTAGGAAGTGGCTTTAAGGTAGTTTTCTCAATCTCATCAAAGAGATCCCTGCGGCTCATCTTTATCGTTGAAAGGGAGTGTTATTATGCTCCTCCAAAAGATCTCCAATCGCCTCATTTAGCTCTTTCACTGAATGAAAGAGGTGATCTCTTAAAGGTGCGAAAACTCTGCGGTAAATTATCTTTACCGCATTCTCCACCATCGCTTTATCCTTCGGATTGTGAGGCCGGGCCGGAACAACTGCGGTGCCGTAATGCCCGGCAAAATTAGCATATTCAGGATTAATATCTGGCTCATATTTGTTCCCTTTAGTTACCGCTGACTTTAAACAGTCGGGTACTATTTGTCCGGGCACTCCGCCAAAATACCAAAGTGCATGTTCGTTGGCTTTGAGCCAATCTTCTTTTTTCTGAGTCTCAGTTGCTTCAACGTAGGTAAGCCCGCTTGCGGGGAGGATGGCAGCAAATACCTCCAATTCCTTCTCTTTTCCTTGAGTTCTCTCGCAAATCTTAAGTTTCTTACCGGTATAATCTACAAACATCTTCTCTCCCGCTTTGTGCTCGAGGTGCATACTCACAGAAGATAAGCCATGCCATACCCGAAAGTGATAACAGAACGGGTAATAGCTGTATCCTTGAGGATACTGCTTCTGGTATTCCTGCCATAAGAGCTCCAGGGTCACCCCAGGCTTTTTGAGTTCCTTTACGAGGCGAGGGAATCTCTCCGAAAGGATCCGGTATCTTTCGCACCTTTCCTTTCTCCTTGTTTCAAGGACTCTCATTACCTCATCATCGCTTATTGTAGTGATAGATCGATAGGTGAGCCCTGAGAGTTTGAAATTTACAAGATACTCTCCGACAATAGGCCGGGAGATGTTCAAGGCCCTGGCTATCTGACGATTACTCAATCCACACTCCTCATGCAAACGAAGCAGCTCTCTTAATTTTCCTCATACTAATTCTCCTGTTTGCCATTTCGATACCCCCTTCTTTATTCATTGATATGGGAGTATCGTATCTTTTTTGGGGGAAAATATGAAGGGTTAAAAGGGAATGCTCCTGGTCATTCTGGCATTTACCCAAAAAGTGGTAAACTTTCAACCAGAATGGATAGCAAGTTTCACCAGAATATCCACTTTTTTTTCTCTCTCTTTTTTTTCTTCTTTTTACCGGAAGGCTTCGTTTTATCGGGGCCGCCTTAGGCCCCATAAATAGTGATGAGAGGGCTCTTCTTTTCCATATTTTCCAGGATATAGAAAAATATCTGGGCAAGGGTAAGGTAGGCGAGATAATAGATAGCCTTACCCTAGATCGAGGCTATTGGGGAGGATATTTTTTATGGGAATTAAAACATAGGCGGGGCGTAGACTTTGTCACCTTAGTTAGAGACGATGATCTTGATTTTGTAAAACATGTAGAGTACTACTTAAGGGGAGTAGAGCCAACTTTCAAGGAAAGATGGATAACAGTTACAAAAAGAGGAAAAAAAGAGAAAAAGAAGATCAGGATCTCGGGGATCAATGGACTTTCCTTAAGAAGGTACCCTAAAGAGGGAAAAGAAAAGGACTTAGGTAAAGTCAACGCCGTCGTTGTCTATGATAAAAAAGATGGAAGGATGAGAAGAAGGATTTATGTTACTCCTTTAGATGCTAAAGAGGACCCTTTTAAAACCTACAAGTGCTACAAGGATAGATGGACCATTGAAAATCAGGGGATAAGGTATCTATCGCAAAGATGGAGCCTGCGTGATTTTGCCGGAAGAAGCCTAAATTCCATCCAGGCCAGAATCTAGACCATTCTTATCCTCTATAATGCAGTGAAAATTTTAGAGATGAAACATGAGAATAAGATGGAGAAGCTCCAGGATAAAATGAGAGAAAAAGGGGAGTGATCCTATCTTTCAGGCTCTGCCCTAATAGTTTATGGAAAAGATAAATACTACGGGATCTTTAGTGGAGTTGAATATGCTAGGCTTACCACAAAAAGAAGGAATAAAGAAATCGCCAAAGAACTGGAGAAAATGTTAGTGGAAAAGGCCTCAAAGAAGAAAATAGCTGAGTTTATAAAGAGACTAAAGGAAGAGTAGTTTTCCTCTTGCTTCCCTGCCAAATTTAAGGGATTATTACACCTACGATAGGGTAGGTATTGCTTTTTTCCTATCTTTTGCCTCTTGAGGTAGTTATAAAGAGGGAACCTTTCTAAATTCCTTTCCCTACTCCCCGTTTTCTCATCAAGAGCCTCTCATTCCAGTCCATTTTCTCCCTGAGCTCCCCAAATCGGCATCAACTTTCAATTTTTCAGAACAAGGTAACGTGGGGGATGATTTAATTCGGGGGGTTGACAAAATTTTTATTTTGTATACACTTAGGATGATAATGTCATCAGATGAGATGAACTATGCCTGAGGAATTCTCCATAGAAGAACCTGTTCATAAAAGTAGTCTTTCCAGCATAATAGTGAAAAAGATCATCCAGGCAATTAACAAAGGCGAGCTAAAACAAGGAGATAGGCTTCCCTCTATGCCTGATCTTGCTAAAGAGCTAAATGTGGGCCAGAGTTCAGTAAGAGAAGCACTGAAACAACTGCAGCTTACAGGCGTGGTAGACATTAGACATGGAAAAGGGATTTTTGTAAGCGAAGTTGATATTGGTTCTGTGCTAAAAGACCTTAGCCATCTATTGATCTTGAAAAAACCAGATATTTTATACCTTATGGAAGCTAGGAAAATTGTTGAATACGGAACTGTAAGACTTGCAGCTCAAAGAGCCTCCCAAGAAGACCTTAAAGAGTTGTATCAGTTGACCCAAAGAATGCAGTCCGAGTTAGACGAACCAGAGAGTTTTATTAAAGATGATTTAGATTTTCACCTAAAATTGGCTGAAGCTTCAAAGAACCCTATATTACCGACGTTTCTTAATTCTATCCGCAACTTATTCTTGCAGGAGCAAGAAGCAGTAGTAAGACTTCCGAGTGCAGCAGAAAGAGCAAGTAAATATCACATGAGGATATACGAGGCTGTAAAAGACCGTGATGTTGAAAAGGCAGTAAGGATGGTGGAGGAGCATTTAATTGATATTGAAAAAGCAATCTCAAAGTATCTCAATAAATCCATAGATAATAAGTCTGTTCAGCTAGAAACGAACTCCAAGGACAAAACAAATAAAGATAGGAAACTAAGAGGTCAGGGAAATAGATTGTAGTTATTAATAGCTGAAAAGGAGGATTTAGAGAATGAGTAAGCCCTGGGAAGCAGATAAGTGGTTTGTGAGTCCCTGGAATTTTGTCAGTGAAATAACTTCTCAATTTTCATTTGCAAAGAACATTAAAATCCACGATCTTACTTTAAGAGATGGCGAACAACAAGCTGGTTTAGTTTTTAACAAAGACGAAAAGGTTGAGATTGCTATAAAATTAGCTGAAATAGGTGTGCACAGAATAGAAGTGGGAATGCCTGCGGTTTCATCTCAGGATGAGGCAGCCATTAAACAGGTAGTAAAAATGGATTTGGGTCCCGAGACCTTCTGTTTTTCCCGGTGTATGATTAAAGACGTAAAAAGAGCAGTTGACTGTGGTGTCGATGGGATAGTAATTGAGATACCCTCCAGTGAACATATAATAAAGTACGCTTACAATTGGCCGCTTCAAAAAGCTATAGATTTATCAATAGAGGCTACCAAATACGCTGAAGAAAAGGGTTTATATACAGTGTTTTTTCCCATAGATGCCACCCGGGCTGAGATGGGTTGGTTTCTGGACCTAATAGAGAAAGTGGCAACCCAGGGCCATATGGATGCTCTGGCAGTAGTTGATACATTTGGAGTATGTTCACCTCACTCCATACCCTATATCATAAGCCAGATAAGGAAGCGAATCAACAAACCTTTAGAGACTCACTTTCACAATGACTTTGGTCTGGCAACAGCAAACACCTTGATTGCTCTGGCCTCAGGGGTAGAGGTAGCACAAACATCGGTAGCCGCTATTGGTGAAAGGGCTGGAAATGCAAGTTTTGAGGAAGTAGTTTTGTCTTTACTGACAATGTATGGCGTAGATGTTGGGATCAAATATGAGAAGCTCCGTGAGCTATCAAAGCTAGTAATAAGCAAGATTCCGGACTATCAAGTTGCAACAAATAGACCCATAATAGGAGATATGATATACAAAGTGGAGTCGGGTATCATTGCAGATTGGGTTCGTCGATCTAGAGAAGAGCATCCACTAGAAGCGTTTCCTTTTAAATGGGATTTAGTCGGCCATTCCATGCCAGAAATTGTCCTTGGCAAGGGGAGTGGTAAATCTTCAATTATTGAATGGTCGGAAAGGATAGGTGTAAAAATCTCGGATGACGATGTGAACACGATCCTTTTAAAAGTGAAAGAGCAATCTATGAAAAAGAAGGGTCTCCTCACCCAGACAGAATTTGAAGAGATTGTGGAACAAAGCAAGCGCTAGATATGGATATACAGGAGTAGCTTTACTATTTAGATGGCGGAAGCTAAGGTACAACTGATGTCGGAAAAAGAGAAGAAATATAAAGTTGTAATGACTGATTATGATTTTGAAAGTCTAGAAGAAATAGAGAAAGCCTTAGATAAAGTAGATGCTGAGTTCATTCCCGCACAGTGTAAAAGTGAAAGTGAAGTTATCGAACTAGCAAGAGAAGCTGATGCAGTAATAAATGAGTATTATAATCCATTAAGCAGAAAAGTGATCGAACATTTCAAGAGGTGCAAAGTGATAGTTCGCACAGGGATAGGATTGGATACTATAGATATTCAAGCAGCTACTGATCATAATATATGTGTGGTAAATGTACCGGATTATTGTTTAGATGAAGTAGCGGAGCATGCTCTGAGTCTAGTCTTTGCGTTGGCTAGAAAGCTTTGTATTCTGACAAATTCGGTAAAGAAAGGACAGTGGAATTGGCATATTATTAAGCCTGTTTTTAAGATAAAGGGACAAACATTGGGTATAGTGGGATTGGGCAAAATAGGCAGGTCCTTGGCAAAAAAAGCTAAAGGCTTAGAAATGTCCCTTGTTTGCTATGATCCCTATATTGATCCTCAGATAGCTGAAAAACACCGAGTGAAGCTAGTTTCTTTTGAGAATCTACTAAAGGAATCTGACTTTATTAGTATCCATGCTCCTCTTAATGAGGAATCACAGGGGATGTTCGGAGAAGAAGAATTCAAAATGATGAAAGAGGAAGCCTACGTCATAAATACGTCCCGTGGTCCAATAATAGAAAATAAAGCATTATACAAAGCTCTTAAAGAGGGTTGGATAGCGGGAGCAGGTTTAGATGTGATGGAAAAAGAGCCCCCTGATAGGGAAGAGCATTTGCTTGGTTTGGAGAATGTGATCCTTACTCCTCATTGTGCCTGGTATTCTCAGGATTCTCTAGTTAGGCTGAAAACTATGGTAGGAGAAGAGGTAGCTAGAGTACTAAAGGAGAAAAGGCCTCTTTCCTTAGTTAATCCTGAGGTTTTAAAGAAAGTTAATCTTAGATGAAATTAAATGATTTAGAAGAAAGAGAAATACTATGAAAGCATTAGTAAAAACTCAAAAAGGGAAAGGATTTATACAAATTCAAGAGGTACCCGTACCTGATTACTCTGCAGATGAGGTTTTGATAGAGGTCAAGGCAGCCGGCATATGTGGAACTGATATCCATATATATCATGATGAACATCCCTATTACCCTCCCGTTATACTGGGGCATGAAGTCGCAGGTACAATAGTGGAGGTAGGCCAAGATGTCAGGGGTTGGAATGTGGGGGATAGAGTTGTAGCTGAGCCCCACGCTAAAGCTTGTGGTACCTGTTACCTGTGCCGAGGCGGAAATATCCATATGTGCCCCGAAAGACGCTCCATAGGATGGGGAATAGATGGGGGTTTTGCCGATTATTTGAAAATGCCTCCCCACCTTTTACATAAAATTCCTGATGGAGTCTCTTATGAGGAAGCTGCCTTAACTGAACCTACTGCTGTAGCAGTTAATTCTGTTCTTTTAACCGCTAAAATTGAGCCAGGGGATGTTGTAGTAGTGGAAGGGCCGGGCCCTATTGGCCTTTTATCTGCTATGGTGGCCAGAGCAGCAGGAGCAGATAAAGTGATAGTTACAGGTATTGATTGCGATGAGAAAGTTAGGCTAAAAACAGCTAGAACATTAGGTTTTGAAGCGGTTAATGTAGAAGGAGCGAACATTGTTGAAAAAGTTTTGCGTCTTACTCAAGGTAGAGGAGCTGATTTAGTTATAGAGGCTTCGGGAGCAGAGTTTTCCATTAACAAGGCCATTCAGATAGCCAGACGGCTGGGACGAGTCCTAATTCTAGGAATAACCGGGAAAAAACAGGTCAGTGTTAGTTGGGATGAAGCTATTTTCAAGGGACTAGATGTTAAGTTCAGCTTTAGCACTACATATTTCAGTTGGGAAAGAGCTTTATCTCTTATAGCTAAAGGAAGTATAAAAGTCTCTGCTCTTATTACTCACAAGGTCAATTTGGAAGAGTGGGAAAAAACTTTTAATGATCTGAAGGAAGGTAAGGGACTGAAAGGATTATTTGTATTTTAGTTATGAGAAAGAGGAACTAAATTATGGATCAGTGTTCTAAGGAAAAGATAAGGTATTTAGAGAAAATGGCCCACCAGATAAGAGAGGTTCTCATAGAGATGTTCCGGGGAGCAGGAAGAGGCCATATCGGAGGATCCTTATCTGCAGTTGAGGTGATTGTAGCTCTTTACTTTCATATAATGAGAGTGAACCCTAAAAATCCTAAGTGGCCAGATAGGGATCGTTTTGTTCTTTCCAAAGGTCATGCTTCTGCTACCTGGTATGCAGTACTGGCAGAGAAGGGATTTTTCCCTAAGGATCTTTTGTTCACCCAGTACATCAAGATTAATGGCCTTCTTCAGGAACATTCTGAGATGCAGAAAATTCCAGGAATAGAGATGTCATCAGGTGCTCTCGGTCAGGGGCTCTCGGCTGCTCTGGGAATGGCCCTTGCTGCACGTTTAGCTAATAAAGATTATAGAGTTTATGTGATGATGGGAGATGGAGAGATGCAATCCGGCCAGGTCTGGGAGGCGGCTATGGCTTGCTCTCATTATAAAGCAAATAATCTAACCGCCATTCTGGATTACAACAAGCTTCAGGTTAGCGATTTTGTGAGTAAAGTGATGAATGTAGAGCCGGTAGTAAAAAAATTTGAGGCTTTTGGATGGAATACCTTGGAAATAGACGGGCATAATATGGCTCAGGTAGTCCAGGCTCTCCAAAAAGCCAAGGATAATTCCTCTTACTCTCCTACTATTATTATCTCTCATACTATAAAAGGAAAGGGAGTTCCTTTTATGGAAGGAAATGTTGAGTGGCACTCCCATAGTTTCTCTGGGGAGGACTACCAGAGAGCCAAACAAACATTAACAGGACCTTAAAGGAAACTCTTAAAATGGAAAATCTTAAGATGATAGATTTGAGAAATGCCTATGGAGAAGCTTTAGTTAAGCTAGGCAAGGAAGATAAGAGAGTGGTAGTACTAGATGCAGACGTAGCTCATCCCACTTGCACTCATTTTTTTGCTCAGCATTTTCCGGAAAGATTTTTTGAAATGGGTGTGGCGGAGCAGAATATGATGGGAGTCGCCGCTGGATTTGCTACTTGTGGATTTATTCCCTTCCCCACTACATTTGGTGTCTTTGCTTACAAAAGAGCTCATGATCAGGTAAGTATCTCCATTGCTTACACTAATCTAAATGTTAAGGTGGTGGGATCCTATTCAGGGCTAACCTCTCCTAATACCGGCGCAACACATCAGGCAATAGATGATATCGCCTCTATGAGAGCAATGCCCAATATGAGAGTCGTGGTTCCTGCTGATGCTGTGGAGATAGAGAAGGCTGTCTTTGCTATTACTCAGGAGCCCGGTCCCATCTATCTTAGAATAGCAAGATGCAAGGCCCCCGTAATTTTTAATGACAACTATGAGTTTAAATTAGGCGAGGCTGTTGTTCTAAGAGAGGGATCTGATGTCGCTCTGGTAGGCACTGGAATAATGACCCCGAGATGCCTTAAGGCAGCAGAACTGTTGCAAGAAGATAAAATTGAGGCAACTGTTTTGCATGTTCCTACCGTAAAACCAATAGATATATCCAAGCTAACAGAGGTAGCAGAGAAAACAAGAGCAGTTGTTACCGCAGAGAATCACAGTATTATTGGTGGGCTGGGTTCTGCTGTAAGTGAAGTATTAGGTGAAACCAGGCCTTGTCCTATGCAAAGAGTGGGAATTAGAGACACCTTTGGTGAGTCTGCTGAAAATATGGAGGACTTGTTTGAAAAGTACGGTCTCACCAGTGAGGAAATTGTGAAGGCCGCCAAGAGTGTGCTAAAACGCAAAGGTTCAGGATAGCAATGGGTTAGACGCAAAAAGAGTGAAAGTGAGTTGATGCATATGAGTGAAGATTATACCAGGACGTGGGAAAGAAAATAAAGACGATATGCGAGAAGTTGATGTAGAGTTCCTTAAGATTTTACGAAGATGAAGTTAGTCAGTTGGTAGGCCGTAAGAATTATGAAAAAGAAGGAAAGATAAATGTATAGGAAGCATAGGTTATTTAAATATGGTTGTCTCGCCTTATGGGTAGTTCTGGTTTTTCCTTTACTTGTATCTCTTGGACCTAGCGCTAAAATTGTAAATGCTAGTGAGCGAGTAGAAATCTCATTCCCATGTTGGTGGTGGGGTGAGCCAGGACAATGGATAAGAGAAATTGCGACCGGTTTAGGGCCTTATGATTGTGCGTTCCGGATGGAAATTCCCAGGGTCATAGATTTGCGCGGTAGGTTGTAAGACAATTTTGAATCTGGAGAATTTGATAAAGAAAACTAACCAAACATCAGGAGGTAAAAATGAGTTATGATTCCTTAATACGCGATCTCCAAGGTCTGAGATCACCGCTCATCGCAGACGCCTTGGATAAAAAGGAGATTCACAATCAGGTAATGAAAAGTAGGATCAGACCCATCTATCCGGACGCCGTAGTTGCTGGAAGAGCTTTTACATTTTTGGCTGCAGAGGTCTTCGAAGAGCCCAAAGAACCCTGGAAGATGGAGATAGAGGCGGTAGATTCTCTAAAACCCGGTGATGTGTTCATGGGTGTTATTAACGAAAGGGGTGAATCTGCTATATGGGGAGAACTCTTAACTAATGCAGCTATAGCGAGAGGGGCAAAAGGTCTAGTGGTAGATGGCCATATAAGGGATGTACAGAGTATAGTTGAGTTAAGGTTTCCTACTTTCTGCGTGGGATTTACTCCCGCCGATTGCAAAGGAAGAAGCAAGATTTTTGAATATAATGTTCCCATAAAGTGTGGCGGTGTAACAGTATTTCCAAACGATTTAATTCTTGGGGATTATGATGGTGTTGTAGTAATACCTCACAAAATAGCAGAAGAGGTAATATGTTATGCAAAAGAAAAAAGTCAAGGAGAAGATACTGTAAGGAAAGAATTAAGAAAGGGAAGAGCAGTAAAGGAGGTTTTTGACGAATTTGGGATCCTTTAAAAAACCAATATAACATATTTTATGAGCATTCATGCCGTCCAAAAGGAGAGTTTTGAATGAAAAAAGTTGGATTGCAAGGAGGGCCTGAAGTGAAAGTTCACTTTCCTGGTCCTAAGACAAAAGAACTTCTGCGACTTGTACGTACTTATGAGTCTCCGGGAGGAATTTTTTTTACAAGATACAAATATCCTCCTGTTGCACGGAGAGCGAAAGGAGTTTTCTTAGAAGATGTAGATGGAAACGTTTATTTGGACTTAACCTCAGGTTTCGGGGCCTTGAACGCAGGGCATTGTCATCCCCTTCTGATAGAGACTGTTATAGCTCAGCTGAAGGAATTGCATCACACTGCCTCTCTGCCCAATGAAGTTCGAATTAGGCTCGCCAGAGAAATAAATAATATAGCTCCAGGTAGCTTAAAAAACAACTGCAGAGTTCAATTTGGCTTGGGAGGTACAGGAGCAGTGGAAATCGCAATAAAAATAGCTAGAGCTTATACTAAGAGACCGAACATCATTTCTTTTTATGGGGCCTATCATGGAAAATCAATTGGAACTCTAGCTTTGACAAGCGACGCTTTTGCAAGAGAAGGGTTTTACCCCATAATGCCGGGAGGAATTCAAATACCTTATCCTTACTGTTATAGATGTTATTTTAATCTTGAATATCCAAAATGCAAGTTGAGATGTGTACAGTATCTGGAAAGAATATTGACCGATCCTAGCTGTGGGCTTAGAGATGGAGAGAAAAATGTCAATTCTGTAGCTGCTATTATAATGGAGCCCATACAAGGTAACGGTGGATATATTGTGCCACCTGAAGAATTTTGGCCACGAATTAGGAAACTTTGTGATGATTATGACATTCTGCTGATCGATGATGAAATCCAAATGGGATTTGGCAGAACAGGGAAAATGTTTTGCATAGAAAATTGGAATGTTACTCCTGATGTTGTCATAATGGGCAAAGGGATGACTGGTGGAGTTTTCCCTGCTTCGGCTGTTGCTGCTCGTTACGACGTTATAGACTCTCTTAAACCGGGTCAGGAAATGGTGACTTTCGAAGCTATGCCTCTCGGCTGTGCAGCTGCTTTATCCATGATTAAGATTCTAAGAAAAGAGAAACTCCTTGATAATAGTGTAGCCATGGGGGATTATTTTGTAAATAGATTAAGAAAATTACAGATTTCTCATTCGATAATTGGAAATGTTGAAGGTAAAGGTTTAGCCATAGGTGTAGAATTTGTGAGGAATAGAGAAAATAAAGAGCCCGCTTCAGAGGAGACTAAAAGAATTGTGGAGGAGGCTATAAATATGGGATTGATACTAACTCTTTCAGGAAGGCATAACAATAGAATCAATATAGCCCCTCCCTTAATTATTGAAAAGGAACAGGTGGATTCCGCAATTGAGATACTAGATGAGGTAATTACTCGTGTAGCAGGCCGATGATTAGAGTGAGGGCACAGAGGGGACGGAGGAATTGCAATGCAAGCAAAGCAAGGAGGACGTTTCAATATTCTAGAACGGGAGGATAAGGTTTTAAGTGTAGCTAATAAGGTGCGTTTTTACCCGTTGGTAGCTGAAGAAGCTAAGGGATGTACCATAGTTGATGATGTAGGAAATGAATATATCGATTTTACTGGGAACTGGGCTGTTGTAAACATAGGTTATGGCCATCCTGAACTGGGTGAGGCTATTTATAGCCAGTTTAAGAAACTTTCTTTCGCTTCTGTTACCATAATGGCAAATAGACCCACAGTAGAGTTGGGGGAAAAATTAATTACTCTCACACCTGGGCGATTTTCTAAGAAAGTTTGGTTTGGATTGTCAGGGTCCGATGCTAATGATTTTATAGCCAAATTTGTCCCGTTAGCCACGAAGAGAAAAAACATCCTTTCATTCCTTGGGGGATATCATGGTCAAACCTTGGGAGCACTATCTCTTTCCGCTCATCCTTCAACTTCATACTTTTTGGGGTCTTCAAATGTGATAAAGGTTCCTTATGCTTACTGCTACCGATGCCCTTTCAAATTGACTTATCCAAAGTGTGACATCCAGTGTGTTAATTTTATCGAAACAAATATTTTTACAAGCGTTACTGCATCTTGCGATGTGGGAGCTATGATAGTTGAGCCCATTCAGAGCGATGCAGGAGACATAGTTCCTCCTGACGAGTTTTTGATTAGATTGAAAGAATTATGTGAAAAATATGGTATTCTTTTTATAGACGATGAAGTTAAAGTTGGCTTCGGTAGAACAGGAAAAATGTTTGCAATTCAACACCTCGGTATAGAGCCTGATTTAGTAGTGTTAGGTAAATCTATTGCTTCGGGAGTGCCACTAAGCGCTGTGGTTGGTAGGTCAGAGGTGTTAGATGCGCTCCCAGGAGGGCATGCTTTTAGCACAGCTGGAAATCCTCTATCTTCCGTTGCCGCCCTTAGTACCATAAGGATTATAGAGGAAAAAGAGCTAACGAAAGCTGCTCGAAATACAGGGGAATATATCTTTAGGGAATTAAAACAACAGAAAGACCGATGTGATTTAATCGGAGATGTACGCGGTAAGGGATTGATAATCGGGATAGAATTAGTCGAAGATCCCAAAACAAAAAAGCCAGCTCCTGCAAAAGCAGGACAAGTTTGCCGTAGAGCCTTTGAATTAGGACTAATAGTCTCTTGCGTGGGTGTACATTCAAATGTAATTGAAGTAACTCCACCGCTTACATTGTCCAAAAAGGAAGTGAAAAAAGGAATTAGTATCTTAAAAAGAGTACTATCAGAAGTGGATATAAGAAGATAAGCTAAGCTTTACAAGGAAAAAACAGGCAAACTGAGGAACTGAGTAAACAAATTATCACCTGTTAGCAGGACCGATTGATAAGTTGGTCAAATTTTATATAGATGAAGTAAAAGATTGGTCAGTAATCCCGGGCTCTCTTAAGACAGAGCATACACATACAAAAACAGAATACTCTAAGCTTGATGGGAGAGCAAGATTGTCGAGTCCATCGGGGAATAAGAAGAGAAATACAAGGATCACAAGACTCAAAGAAATTATTGCAAAACGAAATACTTTCATTATATTAATTGGCTTCTTAATTATTATGCAGCTACTCAATCCCTTGTTTTTGCAGCTTGATAATTTGCAGAATCTGCTCCGACAAATTGCAATTATAGGAATTATAGGTATAGGCACGGTAATGGTAATTATTACAGGAAATTTTGACCTGTCCGTGGGATCGATGTTAGCATTGGGAGGAGCAGTGGGTTCCCAAGTCAGCATAACATGGGGCACGGGATGGGGGATTTCTGCAGCGCTTGGACTGGGATTGGTGTTAGGGCTTGTCAATGGTCTGGTGGTTGCAAAGTTCCATATTCATTCATTAATTGCGACCCTTAGTACTATGGGTCTCATTCGTGGATTGGCCTTATTGTCAACTAGCGAGAGCAATATATCCGGTATGCCTGAGAGCTATCTTTCCCTTGGAGGAGGCACCTTATTCGGTTTCATACCGACCCCTTTCGTTATTTTTATAATTATTGCTCTCATAAGCTCTTTTTGCCTAGCTAAAACGAGGTTTGGCAGACATCTGTACGTAGTTGGGGTGAATATGGAGGCTGCTTATCTGGCCGGTATCAAGGCTGATGCACTGATTATAGCAACCTATATGTATTCGGGCATGTTAGCGGTCCTTTCAGGAGTTTGCCTAACATCTTACTACTGGTCAGCTTCACCTCTGGTGGGTAAAGGGTGGGAACTGCAAGCAATCGCGGGAGTGGTAATTGGAGGTGTCAGTATATTTGGAGGAATGGGAACCATAGCTGAAGGCTTGGTTGGGATAGCTATTGTTAGGAGTATCTTGAATGGACTCTTTTTATCGAATATCTCTGTCTATTATGAATATATTGTTGTAGGTATATTACTCGTAGTGGCTGTTCTACTCAATATTTTGATAATGAGATGGAGAATCAAGTAGCTTTTCGAAAGACGAATCGGTCGAAACGTGTATTTTAAAGAGGGAGGGGCAAAATGAGTACAGGAGAATCATCGTTCAAGAGAAAAGCCAGCAGTGAAAGTTACTTGTTAGAGGTTGAGAATGTCTGTAAAAATTTTTCAGGAATTAGGGCATTGCGTGGTGTAAGTTTTTCTATGGAAGAAAGCGAAGTGATAGGTCTAGTAGGTGACAACGGTGCGGGCAAATCAACATTAATGAAAATTGTATCAGGAGCTTATTTTCCTGATAGCGGAAGAATATCTATAAAGGGCAAAGAGGTAAAACATTTAGGTCCGGGAGGGGTCAGAGAGCTAGGAGTTAAAATGGTCTATCAGGATCTAGCTTTGGCGGATATTCTGGATGTCCCAAAAAACATCTTTATGGGAATGGAGATCACTAAATTTGGAATACTCGATGACAGAAAGATGAACAAGCAGACTCGGGCAATTCTGAAAAGATTAAAAACTACAATTAAATCATTACGTCAACCGGTTTGCAATCTCTCTGGAGGCCAACAACACGCTGTAGCTATTGGCAGAGTCTTTATAGGTAAGGCACCAAGTCTCCTTCTTTTAGATGAGCCTACAGCGGGTTTAGGAGTGGAGGAGTCTGGTAAGTTATTGGACCTTATAAGAACCTTAAGGGAGCAAAGGATCTCAATCATTCTTATAAGTCACAACTTGGATCATATCTTTCAGGTAGCTGATCGTATTATCGTTCTGAGGAACGGGGAAAAAGTGGGGGAGCGGCTAGTTAAGGAAATAAGTCGTAAAGAAGTGGTAGAGATGATGTTAGGAGTAGTGTAATGTTTTTAGAAGATTTTTGTTGAGATTTCCTCCAGCAAATAACATCGAAATTTAAAAGGAAACTAATTGATACTGTTTCGTCGATTTCTGGAAGTGGTACAAGAACATAGTAGCTGGCTTCTTCTAGTAGTGCTCTCAGTTATCTTTACATTTTTGTCTGGCGCATTTCTAACCTTTCAAAACTTTGTGAATATACTGCAGCGGCCAGCTGTAATAGGGATAGTCTGTTATGGGTTTACCTTTGTTATAATCGGTAAAGGATTCGATTTATCGATAGCAAGCACAGTGGGCCTTACTAGCTTTCTTACTGCCAAGATCATCAGCATGAACGGTGGGCTAATTGAGGCTATACTTGCCTGTATCGGGATGGGTATGCTGATTGGTTGTGTAAACGGAGTGATAGTTACCAAGCTGCGTATTAACTCTATCATAGCTACTTTAGGGATGATGATGGCTCTCACCGGTATCAAGTTGATATTAACTCAGGGGCATAATATATACATCCATGATGTGCTGAGATCAAGGGATAAAGTCTTCCCCCTCTGGCTTAGATTTATTGGGAGTGGCACTATTGGACCTGTTCCCACCTTAGTGGTCATTAATGCAGCGATAGCCATCATATGCCTTGTGATTCTTAGAAAGACTAGGTTTGGAAGATGGGTTTATCTTGTGGGAGCAAATGAGAGCGCTGCTTTTCTATCAGGTGTGAACACTAAATTGATACGAATACTTACTTATGTAATTTGTGGCTTATTGTCGGGCCTTGCAGGATTCCTGTTAACAGCTGAATTGGAGGTATTCACTACTAGGAACGCGATGGATTATTTAATGCCAGTCATGCTTGCAGTGGTACTTGGCGGCACCAGTCCTTTAGGGGGAAGTGGGGGAATTATCTGTACGGTTGTAGGGACAGTTATAGTGGCGCTAGTTCGCAATGGTCTAATATTGACAGGTATGCCCTATTATATGCAAGAAGTATTGCTCGGGATATTTTTCATATCAGTGGTTGGTGTCGATGTATATTACCGCCGAAAAATATCTGGAGCCTAAAGAACTATAACCAGGATACGAAAAAGTAGAATGGGAATCTAGAATGGGAATCATAAAAAAGGAGGTGTTGCTATTTAATTCTTGAAAATATGGAGGAAGGGAGTAGACAAAAAATTAGCAAAGTAAGAAGGTAAGATAAAATCTAAGTAGGAGGTAATGATGAGAAAAACGATAATGGGTATCTTGATTACATTGGGTTTATTGGTGCTAGTAACAGCGGGGGCTTATTCGCTAAAATCAATCGACCTTACGCCAGAAAGGCAACTCGCTTCGGAACCAGTTTGTACCGTTGGACTGATTTCCCAAGGACTCGAGTCCCCTTACTGTACGGTTTTGGCAGAAGGAGCAGAAGAAGCGGCGAAAGGACAGAACATTAAGCTGATAGTCAAAGACGGTCAATTTGACATCACCAGACAAGTGATGGCAATGGAAGCATTTATCACTCAGAGAGTAGATGTGATAATTCTGCAACCTCAAGAATCAGCACCTCTCATTCCTCTGATTCAGAGAGCCAGGAGTCTAGGCATACCCACAATTTCTATAGGTATGGATATCGAAACTGACAGGGTCGCCTATATTGGTCCAAGTGATATCAGGGAGGCTTATGGTGCTGGGAAAATGCTGGCTGAAGTAATGGGTGGGAAAGGAAATGTTGTTCTGTTTGAAGGTGAACCAGGAGGCTCGTGTGCTAAACTGCGGACCCAGGGTTTTGAGATGGCTATTTCAGAGTACCCCGGAATAAAGATAATTGCCAGACAACCGGCCAATTGGCTGCGGGAAAAGGCATATCACGTCATGAAGGACTTCATGGGCAAGTATCAAAAAATTGACGGAGTGTTTGGCTCGAATGAGGACATGGCTTTCGGCGCTCTGAAGGCAGCCAGGGAAGCTGGACGGGCAGGAGAAATGAAAATAGTTGGCATTGATGGATCCAAGGAAGCCATGGATTCAATCAGGCGTGGTGGTCCGAATGAATTATGGGGAACAGTTGGAGACAGCCCATGGGAGCACGGAATGATGGCCGTTTCCTTCGCTATGTGGCTGGTGACTCAGAAAAATCCAGACCTATGGGATAAACTGGAGGGAACCATTTATGCTAGAGTCTTCGCAGCTGATCAGACAAACATCGGTGAGTTTTCGGAAGAAGTAGGATTCTGATAAGTTGGCGATGGCTAACATTCTAGACCAATGTCTACTCCCTTTCTAGTTAGATAGATTATCAAAAAGGAAATTGCTGCGCTGAGGAAAATGTTACACAACAAGGAAAAAAAATGACAGGAAAGGTAATCAGCACGAGTAGGGTGCTTTCCGACGGAGGGCCTTATTCGCAGGCAGTTGCAGCCGGGTCTTTCATCTTTGTCTCCGGTCAAATTGCCTGGGGTTCTGGGAAAGGCAGAGAAGTTTTAAAAGTTAAAGGAGGAATAAAGGAGCAGACTAGGAAGACCTTGGATAACATTAAGAACATCCTAAGAGAAGCTGGAGCGTCTCTTGAGGATATAGTAAGTACCGTAGTTTATCTAAAAGACCTAAGTGATTATGATGAAATGGATGAGGTATACCGTACCTATTTTCCTGAAGATTACCCTGCTCGTATTTGTTCTCAAGCGGGTGGAATGATGGATGGGATTTTGGTAGAGATTGGAGCAACAGCATATAAAGGAAGGAAGTAATTTCTGTTTGGACTTTGAAGGGACTGAATAGTGGGTGCAACGACAGCATCTCAAGAAATCCGAGGAAACTAGAAATTAGACTAGGTGTGACAACAAGGGTATTGAAGAAAGATTTGGAAAACAATTTAGTTGTATTAGCGGAAATTTTGCAGGGTCTAAGTGGTACTGTTATTAAGACGATAGAAGTGAGAGAAGGATGCACAGGCGAATTGGACAAAAGGGAACTTAGAAAGATAGCTTCTCGGTATGAAAATTTGGATTTTGTGTATGCAATTGATAATAATTGCCTAAATGAACAAGATTCAGTACAGGTAAAAGAGGCCATTGAATTCTCCTCTTTTCTTAGTGATAAGCCTATCCTGAGGTTGCTTGCTGCTAGTACAATAATTGAGAAGAAAAAAAGACGCTACACCTCAAAAGAGATAGAGAAGATTATAAAGAGAATTTCCGAATATACCCGTTGGGCCTCAAAATGTGGTGTTACTCTTGCTTTAGAAAATGATGCAGAACCTATGGAAGATATATTATACATAGTTACCAAAATAAAGTCGCCCTGGTTGGGAATAAATTTTGACCCTGGTAACCTATTATTATTGCCAAAACCCCAGGATCCAATACAGACTTTAGGGAGGTTAAATCTTTCTCACATAAAGTTTGTTCATCTAAAACAAATATTCAAAGGGGAAGCCCAGAGTTGCATTAAAGAAGGTGACCTTAATATCGATCGACTACTCAGCAAGCTAAAGGAGAAAGGGTATAAAGGTACAGTCTGCATAGAGTTCACGCCGGTTGATGACGCTATGGACGCTCTTAAGAAAAGCATAGAATACATTCCACATCGCTATTTTATAAGTTAGCAGTCAGTATTTGACATACCAACAATTGCTTGTTCGAAGTGGGTGCAAATACAGAAAGGGAGACTTATTTTGACAAAGCACGAACTTGATACCCCTGTGGCAATAGTGGATTTGGATATTATGGAAAGAAATATTCAAAAAATGGCAGAATATGCGAAATCGGCAGGAGTTAACCTGCGTCCCCATATCAAAACTCACAAAATACCTGCTATAGCTCATAAGCAGATAGAAGCAGGTGCGATAGGAATCACAGTAGCAAAATTAGGCGAGGCAGAAGTTATGGCATCTGCAGGAATAAGAAATATATTAATAGTTTATCCCATTGTGGGAGAAGTTAAAGTAAAAAGACTTATAGATTTAACTAGAGAAACGTCGGTAATTGCCTCCGTAGATAGCGCACAGGTAGCCCAGAATCTCTCTAAGGCAGCCCAAAAATCGGGGATAAGCCTTGATGTTGTCATTATCGTCGATCTTGGGTTCGAAAGCTGCGGCATTTCTCCCGGTATGGAAACTGTAAAAATGGCTAAGAGAATTTCAAAACTGAATAATCTACGTTTTAAGGGCATTATGGGTTATGCAGGTCAGGTTTATAAAGTAAAGAATCAGGGGGAAATTAGAAAAGTTGCACACCAAGAGGCATCTATAATGGTTCAAACAGCACAATCAATAATAAGCGAAGGAATACCTGTAAAAATTGTAAGTGTTGGCTCAACGCCCACGGCAAGAATTCTGGGAAACTTCGCTGGCGTCACCGAAATCAGGCCTGGTACTTACGTGTTTAACGATAATGTAGAAATTGACATGGGGGTGGCTGAAACGGATGATTGTGCCGTAAAGATCTTGTCTACAGTTATAAGTAGACCCACGTCTACTCGAGCAGTTATAGATGCTGGTTCCAAGATTCTATCCTCAGATAGAGGCCTTAAACCAATAAGAGGGTTTGGGCGCGTTATAAATGATCCGAACGTAGAGATAAACAGCTTACAGGAAGAACACGGAACAATAAATTTAAAGAAACCGAGCGAGAAACCAAGGGTGGGAGATAAGATTGAGATTATTCCGAACCATGTCTGTGCTGTGGTTAATCTAGTAGATAAACTCATTGCAATAAGAAAAGATAAAGTGGAAATAGCTCTGCCTGTAGCTGCCAGGGGGAAAGTAACATAAGAGAAGACAGATGGAAAAAAAGAGATCTCAACCGGTGAGAAAAAATAGAGGAAACTCAAAGATATATATCGAATCCAAGTATGTATATTCAATATAGTTATCCTTCTCCTCTCAAAGGAATAAATCTCATACAGAACAACACTTCCAGAGATTGAAAAAGGTTATCAAATCTTATCATAATATCCCTGTAAAGTCAATAGGCACTGATGCCCAAAACAATAAAAAAGGACTTTTCGATTAAGAAAGATTATTGCTAAACGCAAGCAGCTGAGTATTTAAACTATAGATTTGAGGGAGTGGAAGAAATTTTAACTCACTCTCTTGAGAGTGCGAAAATACAAGCTATCCATCACTTTATCTTCTGCAGGTAAACTCATCTACACTGATAAGGAGACATACAGGATTTGAAGAAAAAGCTTAGCTAGGATCAGCTTGAGTATATGGCTGATGCAGCAATAGAATCAGTAGACGAGATGTAAGGATAAAAGGCAAGTTAAAATGATTATAGGAGTCCCAAAGGAGATAAAAAAAGCAGAGTTTAGAGTAGCAGTTACTCCTGCGGGGACAAAGACTTTATGTGATGCAGGACACAGGGTGCTTATTGAAAAAGGGGCAGGAAAGGGAAGCGGCTTTTTTGATGATGAGTTTGAAAAAGTAGGAGCTGAGATTATCGATGATAGAAGAAAACTCTTTGATGAGGCAGGTTTTATTCTCAAGGTAAAAGAGCCGCTTCCTGAGGAATATCAGCTTTTCCATGAGGAACAGGTTCTTTTCACCTACCTTCACCTTGCGGTAGATAAGTCCCTTACCGAGGCTCTTTTAAAAGCAAAGATTGTGGGAATTGCCTATGAGACAACGCAGAAAGATAATGGTTCTCTTCCTCTTCTTGCCCCCATGAGTGAGATTGCAGGAAGAGTATCCCCTCTTGTTGGCTCTTTTTACCTTGCAAAGCACGAAGGTGGGATGGGAAAGTTCATAGGAGGAGTCCCCGGAGTTTCTCCAGCAAAGGTGGCTATTCTTGGCGGAGGAACAGTTGGAACTAATGCAGCCAAAATAGCAGCAGGAATGAGAGCTCAGGTAACTATTCTAGATGTAAACGTTGAGAGAATGAGATATCTTGATGATGTTATGCCCTCCAATGTTACAACTTCGATGTCGAACTCCTATAACTTGGAGAGAATTCTACCTGATACAGATCTTCTAATTGGAGCAGTACTGATTCCCGGTGCAAGGGCTCCCTGTATTGTTACAAAAAAGATGCTAAAGCTTATGCCACCAGGCTCTGTAATCGTGGATGTAGCAGTTGATCAGGGGGGATGTGTAGAGACAACCCATCCTACCACTCAGGATAATCCTGTATTTGGAGTTAATGGTGTAATCCACTACTGCGTTGCTAATATGCCCGGGGCTTATCCCCAGACCTCGACCTTAGCCCTAACCAATGTAACTTTGCCTTATGCTTTGAAAATAGCAAATCTTGGTTACAGGAAAACCCTTCGCCGGGATCCTTCTCTTACCAGAGGTCTTAATTTAGCCCAGGGTAAGCTAATCTGTGAGGAAGTAGCTAAGGCTCACAATATTCCCTACGTTAAAGCAAAGGAGATCATCGAGTAATTTTAAATCAACTTAACGGAGATGTTGCATTAAATGCACTTTTATAAAATGCCGTTCATATCTACATTAAAAGGAAAAATGAGATATCTTTTAAAAGATTAGGTCTTTGTATGAACTGATTCATATTATCCTAAAAGTCCACAATAACTTCAAAAATACACAAATTTTTAATAGACACCATGTGTATAATACCAAGAGCGATATCGGGTAAATTTGGATTCCTTGCGCATTCTTTCTAGGATGTGATATACCTCTTGCTTATATGGATAAGTCTGGTTTATCCTAATTCTACAGATATGATCCGTGAATTCTATACTTCCACCGTGGTTAATTAGTTTAGCTCTTGTGGTCTCCATAGTGTTAGTTTTCCAGGCTGATGGAAAAAGTTTTTTTTAAACCACGAGTATGAGTTGTAAGCAATGGCTACAAACTGAAGATATGCCTCATTAGCTCTAAACCTCTGAGATGGCATCTTGCCAGAGTTAAACGGGTTCTTTGACTCTCTAAAAAAGTTCTCTATGGTCTGTCTACCATGATAGAATTCGTATAAGGCAGATGCGCTAAGTTCAATTGCCAGGTTCTCAATTATAGCATAGCGGATATGCTTCTTCTTGACTCGTTTTTTTCCGAAAGGGTGTTGTCTGGTATCCACCAAAATGGCTCTGAATATAGCCTCTGTAGTGGAGATTATCTTGATTCTACCAAGATCGTATAGTTTGGTATCTGGATCATATTCCATCCATTTATCAGGATCTATCTTTGGCTTTCGGGACATAATCCAGTTGTATCTTTCTGTGGTCACAATCTGGTAGCCTTTACTTATTGTCCAGTCTAAGGTATCCGCTGAAAAATAGCCGCCATCTACGCGGATAATGGAGATGGGCTTTTCTAACTTGGCAGCAACTGACTCAACCATCTCTTTAAAACAGGATATACCATGACTATTTCCCTTATTGAGCTTTTGGAAGACAACCTCTCCTCTTACGAATGCGACGCTCCACTGATAGCAGGGTTTTCCTCTATTCTTCTTGTTACGTCCAACAACTGCCTTTTCTCTCTTTCTGCTCTCTAAGGAATGGGTGGTGCTATCTATGTCTAATACAAGGACATCCTGTCTTGGAGATTCACCGAACTCATGTATCAATTTATCATTCACGGTTTCCAGCTGCTTTACATGCCATTCATTGAACTCATTGAGAAACCGATGGACCGTGGATTGATCGAAAAACTCAGGCAGTCCCACAAGTTCAGCAATCTTTGTCTCTGTGCTCAGAACATCATTTATTCTTCTAAACCTTTCAACACCGAGAAGAATAGCGGTTATGATTCCCATACACATCTGAGAGATGTCAAATTTTGGCTTTCTCCTCTTTATTGGCCTCTTACGGTTGCGTTTCTTCTTTACGGTAAGGTCTTTGAAGTACTTAGGAAGAAGGAGATAATCCATAAGAAACCACGCAAATAGTGGAAATAGCCCATACTTTGTTAGATCATCGCCATCGAACTCAATGATAACGTCCTTGATATGTGCCTCTGGCATAATAGTACCTCCTCATAGAAGGCTGAAAAGTCCACATTACTATTATGCCAAAAACTTGGACTTTTGTCAAATTAAAAATTTCAAAGAGCAGCACACAACAGGTATCATTTAACAATAATACTTTTCATAAACACTTATTTTGTCAGTTATATTGCATTTTAGAGTTAATGCAACATTTCCGTTAATATTTGATGAGCCCACAACAGGAATGGATGTAGGCACAAAAGGATATTTTACCAGATTGATATGGGACCTTGCAAAGAAAAAAAAGTCAATAATTCTAATATCTTCAGATATGCCTGAAATAATAAGACTGGCAAATAGGATATTAGTTTTTTCTGAAAATAGAATAGTAGGAGAAGTAGATAACAGCACTATGAATTATAAGGAAGTGAGTGAAAAGATAGGAAATTATATTCTTGCTATATAACGAGTCAATAGAAGATCTCGAAGCAGTTTTACTTCCTCATTTTACAAAATAGGAACAGCTCAACAATACACTTAGTGGTCCATTTCATAAATAATGTGACGTATTATTGCTTGATTCTTAGGTGAAATTAAGGTATGATATCTCCCAGGATAAAGGGGGATATCATGCCGAGAAAGAGTCCATTTGAGATTATTCTGACTGGCGAAGAGCGAGATCGTCTGAGATCCCTGGCCAGAAAATATACGGCACCCTATAGGGATGTAATCAGAGCACAAGTAATCCTTCTGGCTGCAGATGGCCTGGAGAACAAGGAAATTGGTAAAAAGCTCAATCTTCCAAGAAAGACAGTTAGTAAGTGGAGGAAGCGTTTTTTCTACAAGCGGCAACGGGGACTGGTGGATGAACCAAGAGCTGACCGACCATTCTTTTTTTCCCCCTGAGGAAGTGGCAGAGATAAAAGCACTGGCCTGCCAGCTTCCCGCTGAGCGAGGTATTCCTTTAAGCCGGTTCAGTATCACTGAAATTGTTCGAGAGGTCATTTCTAGAGCTATTGTCCCTTCAGTAAGCGATTCTAGCATCTGGCGATGGTTGCATGAAGATGCTATTCGCCCTTGGTTTCATAGGTCTTGGATCTACCCAAGAGACCCTCACTTCCTGGAAAAAGCCAGCAGGATACTGGATCTCTACGCCCAGGAGTGGGAGGGTAGATCCCTCACCGCAGG
>Ga0315549_1001427_pt1 | contig 24922 bp, 25 predicted proteins | sample SalMarSW160200MG_FD_203101 | JGI IMG/M metagenome (GOLD analysis project Ga0315549, IMG submission 203101) | Salt marsh sediment microbial communities from the Plum Island Ecosystem LTER, Massachusetts, United States - Salt Marsh Sediment SW1601-200 ... | reverse complement strand
GTGAAAAAGTTTCTTATTTATGGCATCTTCTATGCTGCTTATTGCTTTTTTTTGATAAGGATTCAAGACTATACTTTTTTTCTTTGAGGTTTTATCCGTTTCATAGTCGTATCTGAAATCGCGCTTCTGTCTTTTTTTAATCACGGATATAATATTTCTCACTGCAAGAACAGCAATGCTTGCATTGCCCGAACCGGTATCCTTTATCAATCTTTCTTTTGATACTTCTCCATGCAAAATCAAATAATCGATCACTTTTTTCTTTGAATGATTTTTCTTCCAGTTTATCTTATCTTTTACCTGTTTATATATAACCTTATTCAGGATTATATAATCCTTGAATTTGAATTTTATAACTGAACCGCCGGCTGCATATCGGGATTTTCCTCCGGGAGGAAGAAAAAACTTAAAAACACTTCCGATAGGCTGGATATAATATCTGCTGATCCAGTTTATGAGTTCCAGTTTCTGCGGGTCGAATACTGGTTTCACATCTGCCACACCTGCGATATCTTTTATTTCTTTTTCTGCCAGTTCAGAATTATCTTTGGTTTTTACAATATAACCGGTCTCTAACCTATTTTTAAATGGAACCCGGACTACTTTTCCGATACTGATGTCTGAGGATAAATGAGCAGGTATTCTATAATCAAAAGCATGATCGATGTCAAAGGTTTTTATATCTATGTAAACCTCTGCATATTTTTTATTTCTGACCATTTATACAAAATAATTATTTAAGGCCCAGAAAACTCTGGATTTCGTCAACCTTATCCAGCTTTTCCCAGGTAAAATCCCTGTCATGCCTTCCGAAGTGGCCATAAGCCGCAGTCTTTCTGTAAATAGGTCTTAACAGATTCAAGTTCTTGATAATTGCTGCAGGCCTCAGGTCAAATATTTCCACTACCGCTTTTTGAATTTTTTTGACATCCACCTTTTCGGTGCCGAATGTTTCTACCATGACCGATATGGGGTGCGATACACCTATTGCATAAGCCGCTTCTATCTCTATTTTATCTGCGGCTCCGCTCGCTACCAGATTCTTTGCAACATGCCTTAATGCATAAGCGGCTGACCTGTCGACTTTTGAAGGATCTTTTCCCGAAAAGCAGCCTCCCCCGTGTCTTGCCGTTCCACCATACGTGTCCACGATTATTTTCCTCCCGGTAACTCCGGTATCACCCATCGGTCCGCCTATTGTAAATTCTCCCGTCGGATTTACGAACAACCTTAAATCTTTACTTAAATATTGCTCCGGAATGATTGGTTTTATTACAAATTCGCTCATATCCGGTTTAATCTGGGATTCTATGTCGATATTAGGAGCATGCTGGGCAGCTATAACTATGGTCTCTACCGAAACAGGTCTTCCGTCTTCATATTTTACCGTGAGCTGAGTTTTGCCATCAGGCCTCAGATATGGCAGTATTCCGGCCTTCCTGACTTCGGATAGACGGTGGGCAAGCTTGTGCGCAAACTGAATTGGGAAAGGCATAAATTCTTCGGTTTCATTAGTGGCATAACCAAACATCATACCCTGGTCCCCGGCACCCTGACTATCGAACTCATTTTCATATCCGTTTCCGGATCTGGCTTCATAGGCACTATTAACACCCTTTGATATGTTAGGAGACTGCTTGCCAATAGAAGTAACCACACCGCAGGTCTCATAGTCAAAACCATATTTTGCCCTGGTATATCCGATATTCTTAATCACTTCTCTTACGATATCCGGTATTTCCACATAAGTAGAAGTGGTGACTTCACCGGCTACTATTACGATCCCGGTTTTGAGCAAAGTTTCTATGGCTGTTCTACATCTTGGATCTTCAGCAATAATAGCATCAAGAACGGCATCGGAAATTTGATCAGCCATTTTATCCGGATGGCCCTCGGTAACCGATTCCGAAGTAAATAAAAAATTCTGTTTCTTTGTCATTGTCCCTCCTATCGATTCTTTACAACATTTAGATTTTCTATAATTTCATTCCAGATCCCTCTGGCAATAATTCTCTTCTTATCCCTGGCCAATTTTTTTACGGTTCCATCCTGTCTTATCAGGTCAACCTCATTATAATCACTGCCCATACCGATACCTTCTACGGAAATATCATTTCCAACAATAATATCGATATTTCTGTGTTTTAATTTTCCCTTCACGAATTCGACACTGTAATCGGTCTCAGCCGCAAAACCAACAAGGTACTGGTCTTCCTTCTTTTTTTCAGCCAGCAGTTCCAGAATATTTTCATTTTCTTTAAACCTTATTTTGGATAATATATCATCTTTTTTCTTTAACTTAAAATTATATTTTTTAATCGGTACAATATCGCTTACGGCAGCTGCCATTATAATAATATTACTGTCTTCCAAATACTCAAGAAGGGCTCTTTTCATCTCTGCGGTATCGCCGGCATATACAACTTCTACCCCGTATGGCTTCACGGATTTCTCTGCAGCGCTTATAAGAATCACTTTTTTGGCCCCTCTAAAATGGGCCTCTTCGGCTAAAGCATAGCCCATTTTTCCGCTGGATTTATTTGATATGAATCTTACCGGATCAATAAATTCTTTTGTGCCCCCGGCAGTAATAAGGATATTTTTACCCTTAAGATCAGATTTATATTTCAGAAGTTCTCCAAGCCTTTCGATAATAACATCTTCATCTTCCATCCTTCCGAGGCCTTCCTCGCCGCAGGCAAGTTTACCGCTTGCAGGACCCACAAAAAAATATTTCCCGCTTTCCTTTAAATGATTTATATTTTTTTGAATCACAGGATCGAGATACATGCTTTCATTCATAGCCGGAGCGATAAGCACCGGGCAGGTGGCGGAAATTACAGATGTTGTCAGGAAATTATCACCTATTCCATAAGATAATTTCGATACCACATCAGCAGATGCAGGTGCAATCAAAAAAACATCGGCGCTATGAGAGAGCGAGATATGATAAATTTTTTTTTGGTTCTCAAACTGATCCACTATTGTTTTATTTCCGGAAATCGAACTTAAAGTAAGCGGAGCAATAAAATTAAGAGCATTGGGGGTTATAACCGGTATCACCCCGGCACCCATCCCTGTAAGTTTGCTGCAGATAGAAGCTGCTTTATAAGCGGCAATAGATGCGGTGATTCCCAGAATTATCTTTTTTTTAGAAAATACTGATTTATTCGGGAACAAAATTACTCGGATTCCTTCTTCTTCTTTTCGAAAGTCACTTTTTCTTCTTTTATTTCGTTAAAGGCAATCTCAAGCGGGTCATGAGATTCCACATCTACCAGAGGTTTTACTACGCTTATTCTTTCCATATTTTTTTGTGCGGAAAGATAATCTCCCAGCTCTCTTGCTCTTTTAGCCACTGCTATACACAATTCGTATTTGCTGTCTATGCTCTTTTTATATTCATCTATGTATTGGACTTTCATTTGGAGTTATTTCCTTCCTTTTTGAGAATTTAGAACCTTTTTTAAATTAAGCAAAGCTTCATTATAATTATTATTTACGATTATGCAATCATAATGTTTCATATGATCCAGTTCATGCTTTGCGATCGCGAGCCTTCTCTTCATCTCTTCAGAGCTGTCGGCTCCCCTTTTCCTCATCCTTTCTTCCAGTTCCCTGAGCGAAGTTGTAGTGATAAAGATGAGATATGTTTCTTTTATTTTCTCTGCTACCTGCATGGCACCCTGCACATCTATTACCAGTATCACATTTTTACCTTTATCCAGATTCTCATTTACGAAATCTTTCAGCGTACCATACTGATAATCTGCATAGGAAGCCCATTCAAGAAGCATGTCTTTCTCTATAAGCTTATCGAACTCATCTTTGCTTATGAAATGATACTGATTGCCGCTGATTTCATCCCCTCGTCCGGGCCTTGTGGTAACAGAAACCGATCTTACGAAATCATTGAGTTCATTTACAATATCGCTTACGAGACTGCTTTTTCCTGATCCTGAGGGTCCTGAGACAATAAATAATTTTCCTCTATCTGCCATAAATTATAGAAAGTTCATCTGCCTAAACTATTTTAAAAAAGTGGTGAAAGCTGAGTTTTTGATTCTTGCCGAGTCCGCCCACTTTTTTGTTGGGGCTTATTTTTAAATCTTTTAGAATTTTTAATGCATTTACTTTACCGTTCCCGGGGAGTGAACTGACAAGATCTATGACTTTCATATTTATTATATACTTCTCAAAAAGCTTCTTATCTCTGAAAAGTGAGCGTATCTCCGTCTTCCCCTTCTTTAGCAGTCCTTTTATTTCTGCTCTCTTTTTTCTCACCTCAAGGGCTGCTTTCAGGCCCTTCCTTCTATCCGTATCACTTAAATTATTTAAAGTCATAAAGCCCCCACAGACGATAAAAAATTAGATATATTAAAGTATATAAATATATGTATTTAATATCAATATAATATCAATATTTTTTAAAAGATTATTCTTTATTTTTTCTTGCTGCCGGGATAAACAAGCGGTTGATTTTCCCCGCAAAGTCTGCACCGGGAAGGATCGTATTTATCGATTGCAAGCTTAATCAAATAATAGTACGGATATTCGAAGTCCGGTTTTTCCGAACGATCAACGATACTTACTATTGCTTTTACCTCTGCCTTACTTTCCCTGCATATTTCTATTACTTCCTTTACCGATCCTCCGGTCGTAATAACATCTTCCGCAACAATGACTTTGCTGCCCGGGTTAATCTCAAATCCGCGCCTCAGCTCCATTTTGTCGTTTTTTCTCTCGGCAAATATCATCCTGCACCCTAAAGCATAAGCAAGCATATATCCCCAGAGTATGCCTCCTATTGCCGGAGACACCACTGCATCTATACTGCCTGTATCAATATCTTTTTTTATTATATCAAGAGCCTTGCGGGCAAGCTTAAGTGCAATATCGGGATACTGCAGAAGGCGCGCGCACTGGAGATAATAATTGCTGTGGTAGCCGGAACTCAATTTAAAATGGCCCTCCATTATCGACCCGGTATCCTTAAGTATCCTGTAAACATCAAGCCCCTCAACCTGATTTATTATCTTAAGCATTGCTTATGGCCCTTTCTATTTCTTTTAGATATGAATCCACTGTTTTGCTGATATCCTTGCTTGTTGTAATTGGACGGCCCACAACAATGAAATCAGCGCCCTTCGATATTGCCTCTGCGGGGGTGCTTGTCCTTTTCTGATCCCCTTTTTCTTCTTCAGGTAACCTGACACCGGGAGTCGCGATATAAAAACCAGTGCCAAATTTTTTCCTTACCTCCTCCACTTCATTGGGCGAACATACCACTCCATCTATTCCTGCGTCCAGTGCAATTTTGGTAAGATTCAATACGGAATGATGAAAATCTCCTTTGAATCCGAGAGCCTTAAGATCACTGTCATCCAGGCTGGTAAGGATGGTCACCCCGAAAAGAAGGGGCCTGAATTTAGCATCTGCTTTTGCCTGTTCTTCCAGTATTTCTCTGGCTTCCTTAAGCATCTGCATTCCTCCGAGAGTATGTATCGTTACTGCGCTTACACTAAGATCCCCTATGGCTCTTGCAGCCTTCCTGACCGTATTGGGTATATCAAGCAGTTTTGCGTCAAGCATCACCTTATATCCAAAACTTTTTACGGTACCCACGACCTCCGGCCCTAAGCTGTATATCAATTCGAGGCCTATTTTTAAAGTGGAAACCTTTCCCTGAACCATTTTACATAAACTTATAACATCACTTTTTTTGCTGGTATCTACACTTATTATGAGTCTGTCTCTGGGAAAAATTTTTTTGGTCTTCAAGTTCTGATCCTCCCGATCACTTCATTGATATCATAAATCTTTCTCGATTCGAGAAAATTTCTTAAACCCTCTATTATCTTTTTTCCCGCATCATATTGTATAAAATTTACGGTACCTATACCCACCGCGCTGGCTCCTACTACCAGAAATTCCAGAGCATCTTCCCAGTTAAAAATGCCACCCATTCCAATTACCGGCAGGATTTTTTCGCGCGCCAATGAGTATACTTTTGCAAGGGCTATCGGCTTTATTGCAGGACCTGAAAGGCCGCCTAAGATATTGCCCAATCCTGGTCTGAATGTCTTTAAATCTACGGCCATACCTACTACTGTATTGATGATGGATACTGCCTGTGCCCCTCCTTCTTTTGCGGCCGCTGCCGCTTCGATTATATTATCCTGATTTGGACTCAGCTTGGCTATAACCGGAATGTTTAAAATATTCACGACCGATCCTACTATTTCCTTAACTTCATCAGGAACGGCGCTGAATGCCATTCCTCCTTTTTTGATATTGGGACACGAAAGGTTAAGTTCCGCAGCGATAATTTTTTCCTTAATGTCTTCGATTTTTAAAATCCTGTATGCTATTTTATCGAATTCCTGCTCATCCTGTCCGAATATACTCAATATAATTTTTATTCCCAGTTTTTCAGCCTCGGGCAGATGATCCTTTATGAATACATCTATTCCATCATTTTGAAGTCCTATGGAATTAAGCACCCCCGAAGCAGTCTCACAGATCCTTGGCGGAGGATTTCCTTCCATGGGTTCCAGTGAGTAACTTTTAGTGGTCACCGCTCCCAGAACGGCGGTATTATAAAACTGATTGTATTCCACTCCACAGCCAAAAGTACCAGAACATGCAATTACCGGATTTTCAAGCTTTATTTTTCCAAGCCGGACGGATAGATTAACTCCGTCTCTTGATCTTGTTATTTCCTCCGAAAACAAGCTTTTCTGCTCAGTCAAAAAGCACCTCCCCCAGATTGAATGCCGGCCCGTCCTCACAGACCTTCTGATAAGAAAATCCTTTGTTGCCTTTTTTTATTTTGACAACACATCCCGCACAGACTCCTACCCCGCACGCCATTTTTTCTTCAAGAAACGCGGTTACTTTATTTTTTTTATTCTTATAAATATTTTGCAGGGTTTTTAGCATATCAGAGGGCCCACAGCAGTAAACATCGTAATTTTCAAACGTTTTTGCATTTTCCCATATGTAATCGGAAACCAGGCCCTTTTCTCCCCAGGACCCATCTTCGGTCATCACGGCATAGTTTATTTTTAACCGGATCAAATCTTTTTCCCACCTCAGAAAAGTATTATCCTTGAATCCTGCCGCAAAGAACACATTATTTTTTATTTTGACAGCAATCCTGGCAATGAGATGCAGGGGGGCTATACCTATACCGCCCCCGATAAGGAGTATATTTGCTCCGCCGCCGGTCAGGTCCACTGGTTTCCCAAGAGGACCCGCAAAATCCAGCATATCTCCCTGTTCCAGCAGGGAGAGAAACCTGGTTCCCCTTCCTCTTAGAAGGTATAATATGGAAAAAACATTGAATTTTTTTTCAATATCGAAAATAGCAAAAGGTCTTCTCAGAAAGGGATCAAGCGACCCGTCGTAAGAGCATTTCACATTGACAAACTGACCCGCCTGTGCATTCTGGCATATATACGGCGAGAAAACTTCTATCCTGTAAAGATTATCGCCATATCTCTCATTAGAAAGTATTTCTCCGCTTAAAAGTTTCATCAGTAGTATTCCTGTATAGGTTTAACCTTGACTTTAGAGTTGTATTTCATTTCCTTTATCCCCTGGACCAGAGCAAGAGCCCCTGATATGGTAGTAACCGAAGGCACATTATGAAGAACCGCAGCTGTCCTGAGATAATATCCGTCGCTCCTGGCAATGCTTCCCTCCGGAGTATTAATGATTAGGTCGATTTCTCCATTTTTTATCATATCCAGGACATTGGGTCTTCCTTCTCTGATCTTTGGAACCTTCTGACATTTTATTCCTTTTTCTTCCAGCGTGTCACCGGTTCCCGTGGTTGAGATAATATTAAAACCGAACTGTGCCAGTTTACTGGCTATTCCGATTATAGCATCCTTGTCCTTATCATTTACGCTTATAAAAACCGAACCCGAAACCGGAAACACCTGATTGGTAGCGATCTGTGTCTTTGCAAATGCGATTCCAAAACTGCTGTCTATGCCCATCACCTCTCCGGTAGATTTCATCTCCGGACCCAGTATGGTATCTACACCCGGAAATCTATTAAAGGGCAGCACCGCTTCTTTGATGCTGTAATATTTTAGTGATGTGGGATCGACTTTTTTGAAATTTATACTTTTTAATTTCCTGCCGGTCATCACCAATGCGGCTATCTTTGCGAGGGGAACACCGATAGATTTACTTACGAATGGAACCGTGCGAGACGCACGGGGATTAGCTTCCAGTACGTAAACCACGGAATCTTTTATGGCATACTGGATATTGATCAACCCCACTACTTTAAGTTCTTTTGCCATCCGGTAGGTGCAGTCTTTGATCACTTCTATTATTTTTTTACTTAATGTAAAAGGCGGCAACACGCAGGCGCTGTCACCTGAATGTATTCCAGCTTCTTCTATATGTTCCATGATCCCGCCGATAAATAGTTCTTCTCCGTCATAGATTGCATCGACGTCGACCTCGATTGCCCGCTCCAGAAATTTATCGATAAGTACCGGCCTGTCATTGGATACCACTGTCGCATTTTTGACATAATCTATAAGAGTTTTTTCATTATAGACTATATTCATTGCCCTACCTCCCAGTACATAAGAGGGCCTCACAAGCACTGGATAACCTATTCTTCTGGCAATCTTCTTTGCCTCATCCACATTCATGGCAGTTCCGTTCTCGGCCTGGGGGATGTTTAATTTTCCAAGCATCAATCCGAATCTTTTACGGTCCTCGGCAAGATCTATGTTGTCAGGTGATGTCCCAAGGATATTTATACCAGCTCTATGGAGTCTTAAGGCAAGCTTTAACGGGGTCTGTCCCCCGAATTGAACGATAACCCCGAAAGGTTTTTCGGCGCCTACGATATTTAAAACGTCTTCAAAAGTCAGCGGCTCGAAATACAGTCTGTCCGATGTATCATAATCCGTACTCACGGTCTCTGGATTGCAGTTAATCATTATGGCTTCAAAACCCGCGTCATGAAGGGCAAAAGAAGCATGGACACAACAATAATCGAATTCTATGCCCTGACCTATACGATTCGGCCCGCTACCAAGGATTACTATTTTCTTTTTTTTGGAAGGTAAAATCTCATCCTCGGTCTCATAAGTAGAATAATAGTAGGGTGTATAGGCTTCAAATTCGGCAGCGCAGGTGTCCACAGTTTTAAAGGTCGCTTTGATTTTAAGTTTATTTCTTAAAGTCCTGACTTTATCCTCATTTGTATTGCATAAATACGCAATCTGGATATCGGAATAACCCAGTTTCTTTGCTTCATGCAGCCTTTCCTTCGTCAAATCTTTGATATCTTCGCATTTAAAACCTTTTTCAAACTCCACAAGCTGTTTTATATTGAATAAAAACCAGGGATCTATCTTCGTATAGTTAAATATTTCCTCGATACTCATTCCCTTCTCAAAAGCATATTTGATATAAAAAACCCTGTCCTGATTTGGAACGGACAACTTACTTTCAAGAAGTTCTTCCTTTATATCATTTTTCCCATCGGATCCCAGTCCGTATCTATCTATCTCCAGTGACCTTATTGATTTCTGAAGAGCCTCTTTGAAGGTCCTTCCGATTGCCAGCACCTCGCCTACGGATTTCATCCTGGTAGTAAGGCTCGGGTCCGTCCCCGGGAATTTTTCGAATGTCCATCTCGGAAATTTAACTACCACATAATCTATAGAAGGCTCGAAACATGCCGGTGTCTTTTTAGTGATATCATTCGGAATCTCGTCAAGCGTATACCCTATGGCAAGCTTTGTGGCAATCTTTGCAATGGGATAACCAGTTGCCTTGGAAGCCAGGGCACTGCTTCTCGAAACTCTCGGATTAAGTTCAATGACCGCGACTTTTCCGTCTTCGGGATCAACCGCAAATTGTATATTCGATCCGCCTGCATTTACGCCTATTTCTCTCATTATCCTTAGGCCCGCGTCTCTTATATTCTGATACTCTTTATATGTAAGAGTCTGAGCGGGCGCGGCACAAATACTATCTCCCGTATGAACGCCCATGGGATCGAAGTTTTCGATCGAACATATTATGACCACATTATCATTCTTATCTCTCATCATCTCCAGTTCGATTTCCTTCCAGCCCGCAACGGATTTCTCTACAAGGACCTCGGATCTTGGTGAAATATCAAGACCCCTTGCAACTATTTCCATAAATTCATCTTTATTGAATGCAACTCCCCCTCCCATTCCTCCAAGCGTGTAACTGGGTCTTACCACAAGGGGGAACTTTAATTTCCTGCTAAAACTTAAAGCTTCTCTCAGACTATGCGCATATCCGCTCGGAGGGACATAGAGGCCTATCTTCGTCATTGCTTCTTTGAATAGTTCCCTGTCTTCTGCCTTATTGATAACATTTATATCTACCCCTATAAGCTCTACCCCGAATTTTTCCAGCACTTTTTCTTTCGCCAGAGCTGCGGCCATATTCAATCCAGTCTGTCCTCCGAGTGCCGGAAGCAATGCATCCGGTCTCTCTTTTTTAATTATTTTTTCCACAAATTCGGGTGTCAATGGTTCGATATAGGTCCTGTCTGCAAATTCAGGATCCGTCATTATCGTGGCAGGATTGCTGTTTACAAGCACCACCTTATAACCTTCCTGCTTCAGGACCTTGCATGCCTGGGTCCCCGAATAATCAAACTCACAGGCCTGTCCGATCACTATCGGCCCAGAACCTATCAGGAGTATTTTCTTTAAATCTTTTCTCTTCGGCATAAATCCCTTTCAATTTCTACTGGTGAATTTTTTAATGAGTTCGGTGAACTTGCTAAAAACATATCTTGAGTCATGAGGTCCCGGTTTCCCCTCAGGATGGTTCTGTACGGTAAAAGCATTTATTCCGGTATATCTCAATCCTTCGATTGTATTGTCATTTAAATTTATATGGGTTATTTCGCAGCCCGCAATATTTTTTAACGATTTTTCGTCAACCGAAAATCCATGATTCTGCGATGTTATCTCGACCTTTCCGGTTTCCAGATTTTTGACCGGATGATTGCCTCCGTGATGGCCAAATTTCAGCTTATAAGTCTTTGCACCCAGAGCAAGAGCCAGAAACTGATGCCCGAGGCAAATCCCGAATATAGGCTTTTCTCCAATCAGTTCTTTTATTGTCGTAATTGCATAACCAACAGCCGAAGGATCACCGGGTCCATTTGAAAGGAAAATTCCGTCAGGATCATATTTTAAGATTTCTTTCGAACCGGTAGATGCCGGTACAACCGTTATCCTGAAACCCTCCCAATCCAGACATTTAAGAATGCCCATTTTTATCCCAAAATCCAGTGCCACCACATTATATTTAAAACCACGTTTTTTAGGATTATAGACATACGGCCTGTCACAGGTAACAAACTTAACGAGATCCCTTTTAATGATTGACGGATAGTTATTTAGCTTTTTTTTCAACTCTTTTTTATCAGAGGTTTCGGTTGAAATAATTCCTTTCATCGCACCCTCGAGCCTTATATGCCTTGTCAACTGTCTCGTATCTATTCCGGCAAGTCCCACTATATTATATTTCTTGAGATAATCTCCGAGACTGCCCTCTGCTCTCCAGTTGCTGTAATAATCAAAGAATTCTTTTACGATGATGCCCCTGACCTGAATTTTACCGGATTCTACATCCGTGCTGTTTACACCATAATTACCGATCTGGGGATAGGTCATTGTGATTATCTGTTCGCAGTAAGAAGGATCGGTAAGTATTTCCTGATATCCCATCATAGATGTATTGAATACCACTTCACCAATCGTTTCACCGCTGCATCCTATATTTGCGCCTTCGAATATTTTTCCATCTTCCAGCATTAAGATTGCTTTCAAGACTTTAAAACCCTTTCTATCTTTTTATATGCATTACTCATTCATATAAGCAAGTCTGCCTTTGCTTATGGTGCATATTACTTTTCCCTTTAGCTTCTGCCCGATAAACGCGCTGTTTTTACTTTTTGAGATAAAACTTTCCCTCTTTATCTCTTCTTCGGCGCCCGTATCTATAACCGTAATATTTGCGGTTTTTCCCACTTCTATTTTTCCTGCATCTATACCTAAGATTTTCGCGGGTGAGACTGTAATTAAGTTTACCAGCTGGTAGATACTCATCTTTTCTTCGAAGCATAATTTAGTAAAAGCTGCCGCAAACAACGTCTCAAGACCGATTGTTCCAAAGCTTGCGAGTTTAAAAGTAGTATTCTTTTCAGTATCCAGATGAGGCGCGTGGTCGCTCGCAATAGCATCGATAACTCCCTCTTTCAGGCCACTCAGGAGCGCCTGCCTGTCTTCCTCGCTTCTAATCGGCGGTTTAACCTTCAAGTTGGTATTAAAGGATGTAAGACAACTGTCATTAAAGAATAGATGATGTGGGGTCACGTCGCAGGTTATATGTAGTCCCTCTTCTCTGGCTTTTTTTATCATTTCCACTCCGCCCCTGGTGCTTAGATGGGTCACATGTATTCTGGCACCGCTTTTTCTTGCAAGCATTATATCCCTCGCTATTATAACGTCTTCGCCTAAAGTGGATATCCCTTCAAGCCCCAGCATGGATGAATAATGCCCCTCATGCATCAGGCCTCCTTCTGACAGAAAGTAGTCTTCCTCGTGCAATATCAGGGTAAGCCCAAACTGTGTGGAATATCTCATTATCTCATACATTATCCTGCTGTCGGCCACACATTTTCCATCATCGGAAAAGCCGATTGCACCGGCTTCGGAAAGGATTCCCATCTCGGTAATATCTTTGCCCTTGAGATCCTTAGTCATTGCAGCCACCGGTAGTATCCTGCAGGCTGCATCATGTGATTTTTCCAGAATATATTTGACGAGCGCGTCACTGTCTATGACAGGATTTGTGTTGGGCATACAGGCTACCGTGGTTACTCCTCCTTTTACTGCAGCAAGTGCTCCGGTTTCAATGGTTTCCTCGTCTTCGAATCCGGGGTCGCGCAGGTGGACATGCATATCCACAAATCCCGGAGAGACAATAAGGCCCTCTGCATTTATTTTGACTGTATCATCTTCGCCGGTTTTTATATTTTCTTTGATGCCGGCAACGATCCCGTCTTTTATATAAATATCGGAAACAAACTCCTTGCCCTTCCCGGGATCGATTATCGTACCCGATTTTATCAGTATGTTCTTTTTCTCATTTTTAACCATATGCTGTCACCCATTACCATTAATCATAATTATCTTTAACCTGATATCAACCAAGTATCAAATAAAGTATCGCCATTCTTATTGCAACTCCATAAGTCACCTGTTCTTCAATTGCAATCTTTTCTCCGAGCTTGCCCCCGACATCCATGACTTCATCAGTGATCTCTATTCCCCTGTTTACCGGTCCCGGATGCATGACCACCGATCCCGGTTTCATCATTTCAAGCCTTTTCATATCCAGGGTAAGAAACCGGTTATATTCCATCACCGATGGATAAAATTTCCTGTCCTGCCTTTCAAGCTGCATCCTCAGCATATATAAAATATCGGTATCCTTAATAACCTCGTCGATATTGTGTCTTACCTTCATTTCCGAGTAGTCTTCGGGAAGAAGCATTGTCGGAGCCACAATTGTCACTTCCATCCCCATCTTTTCGAATAGATCCATATCCGACCGTGCCACCCTGCTATCCAGGAAATCTCCTACGATAGCCACTTTGAGCCCTTCGAATTTTCCGAATCTTTTCTTTATGGTATAAAGGTCAAGCAGAGCCTGTGTCGGATGCTGGTATTTGCCATCTCCTGCATTTATCACAGGAACATCGACAAACCTGTCTATCATCTTAACGGTGCCGCTGTCGCTGTGCCTCATCACAATAAGATCGACATTCATCGAAAGTATGGTTTTAAGGGTATCGATTATCGATTCACCTTTTTTAAGGCTGCTGGAAGATGAGGAAAAATTAATTATGTCCGCACTCAGCCTTTTTGCAGCAATCTCGAAAGAAGTCTTGGTCCTGGTGCTTGGTTCGAAAAATAAATTTACGACTGTCTTACCCCGCAGGGTCGGAACTTTTTTTACATCCCTTCTTGATATTTCAAGAAAAGAATCGGCATTGAAGAGTATGAGTTTTATATCTTCCGGTTCAAGGCTGCCCACATCCACTATACTTTTTTTACTCAGCATATTTATTCCCCTTCTACCAGCGTGACGCTGTCTTCACCATCGGTTTCTTTTAATTTGACCTCAACGGATTCATTATGCGAAGTAGGAAGATTCTTCCCAACATAATCCGCTCTTATGGGAAGTTCCCGGTGACCCCTGTCAACAAGAACCACAAGCTGTATCGATTTTGGCCTTCCGAAATCTATTATGGCGTCGAGCGCTGCCCTTATCGTTCTTCCGGTATAGAGTACGTCATCGACCAGAATCACATTCTTCCCCTCTATGTCAAAGGAGATATCTGTTATCTGGGCAGTTGGTTTTATATTCTTTCCGATATCGTCACGGTAAAAGGTGATGTCAAGCTTTCCGGTCTCGATTTCTGTACCTTCAAAATTTTTTATATTCTCTGCTATCCTTTTTGCCAGAGGAACCCCTCTTTTTTGAAGACCAATAAAAACCAGGCTTTCGGAACCTCTGTTTCTTTCAAGAATCTCATGGGAGATCCTCTTTATTACCCTGTCGATATCATTTTCGCTTAATATTTGCGCCTTTTCTTGCATAACTTCTCCTCATATAAAAAAACCTCCTTACCATAAAGGTAAGAAGGTCAAAATAACTTCTTTATTTTTATATTCTAAAAATATTTTTTTCATTCCTTTTTAGCCTCTCCGGACTATTTTAAAGGTAATATTATTTTATTTCGTATTCTACCAAAGAGATACTATAGAAGATTACAGGCAAAAAAACAAGTATAAATTTTAAAACTTATCCCATGTTTTTTCTGAGCTGTCGGAGCTTATAGTTCAAGTCTCCTTTACCGCTGCCGCCTTCTCTTCTGTAGCCACCGCCGCCATTGTTATAGTTTCTCTCTCTCTGACCATTAAAATTTTCCCTGTTTTGCGTTCTGGCTTCATTGACTACAATGGTTCTTCCTTTGAAATCACTCTGGTTGAATTTTTCGATAGCTGCTTTTGCCTGTTCCTCGGTTTCCATCTCTACAAATCCAAAGCCTCTCGATTTTCCATCCATTCTGGAAATCACTTTGGAGTAAGTGACGGTTCCTGCCTGTGAAAAAAACTCTTCCAGTTCTTTGTCGGTAGTATTGTAATCCAGATTGCCTACGTACATTCTCTTGTTCACTTAAAAATACCTTTCCTCTAATTGTTTTATCTATATATAAAAAGAGACGTAGAGATATATTATTTAAAATTTAAAACGGAAAAAATAATAGATATGGAAAAGAAGACTGTATCCTATTTTTATTTACACACTTCTAATATAAAATCCCTACTACTCTATTTTAAAATGTAAAACTATTTCAGTAATACCCCAGTATTATATAATATATTTAACATTTGTCCAAATATTCTTTATTGCATTGAAATATAGACAGCATCTTTAAGGTTCGACGACTTTCCCCATGAAGAGAACGCTTCCGCTCCTGTCGTCTCCGATCATGAAGAAGAATGGCCTGTTTACTATAAATTCCACTATCTCCGTTGGTTCCATTGCCGATTCCACCATTTCAACCACTGTAGCAGCAGCTGCCTCGCTTCCTTTTTCATTTACTTCAATAACAGCCTTGTGCAGTACCTGGGATATGAATATACCGGGACTTATTCCACTGAAATCTGCATCCGGACCGAAAGCTATTCCCATACCCAGATTTGCAAGTACATCGTTTAAAATTTTTATACCGTACTCCATCTTATATTTGGGCATAACAAGGGAAATTTCTGTGCCGTAAAACGACTGCCTTATCTCATTCCAGCTTTCTTCATTCAGGGATTCGATAACCGAATCAAGTTCCACACCCTCATCCGGAAGGATTATATACATTGCCATCTTTTCTTCGCCGTATGGAAGTTTCGCTGCTGAAAAATTATCACCTTCGAAGTAAGCAAAATTTCCCTCCTGGCTCATCATTGGAACCGTTTTTGTGGTTCCATCAATAAGATAAAAATCATCGTCAACTGTCATGCTTTCTTCGAAGGGAGATGTCCAGTTTCCTTTAAAATAAATGGCATTTATAAGATACATCACCGCATCGGGAGGAATACCGGTAAGCATCTTTTCGATCTTTCCCTTTGTGGCTTCACTTATCCACCCGTTTATGGTATCCAGTGCCCCGGAACCGGTAAAATCTATTTCATTTACTTCCGAGGAATAATATTTTTCGTTTCTATCTATAAAATCCTGATTGACACCGTATCCCAGTTTATACCATATCGAATTGGCAATAGACAACTCTATATCGCTGTCTGCATTCTTGATACTTAGCAGAAGATCATGAAATCCGGAATTCAGTTCCTCGAGGTCGAACTCGTTAAAACCAAGAGCTTCTGCCATGGCAAGATTGGTATCGCCAACGGCTCCGTTATACGTCATGGCAAGAGCAAGAAGTATCGATAGAGGAGATATGAATACATTACTGTCCTTATCTTCCGCAGTAAGCTCTTTAAAGATTTCGAATCCGAAGCTGGTATTTGCGTCAACCAGGTTCTTGTCTGCGGAACCGGCTATTTCATCCGATTTCTCCGTGGAAACTTCTTCTATCTCTACTACTTCCTTATCGCCTTTTCCCGCACACGCTGTTAGCATGAGCGCATTGAAAAGAAATATAATCATAACGAAAATAGCAAGAATTGAAATAAGTTTACTTTTTTTCATAATAACTCCCCGATCATTCTTATAAATCTTTATATTATAAATCCTTATATATATACGAAAATACCTGTAATTTAACGGGGTAGGAAAAGAATCATCAAGCGTTCCTCGTTTAATAAGTGTTCCCGTTTACTTCCAGCTTTAAGCTGGTTTCTCCTGTCTTTAGGAAAATTGTATCCTTTTTAATCCGAGCCGGTTCAAGACTCTCCAGAGAAATAATTTTTGTCCGGGATACACTATTATTGGAAAAAAGCGTGGTAAGTGTAATGTTCCCGCTGAAACTCAAGGCGCTGCTTATATTTCTAAATTCGACCTGTAAGCTAACCCCGTCTATGCTTTCATATGAAAAAGATAAGATGTCGGCTATATTTTCATCTTCAAGCTTTACCTCTTCGATAAAAGAATAAGTATTTTCAAAACTGATTGCTTCTCCCTGATCCATCTCCATACTCAAACTGGATCCTTCAGCGCTCTCTTCTCGTGTTTCTCCGACCGCTTCTTCATCTTCCGCTGCTACCGGCGCTGCCTCTGCTGTCGTATCCGCGGTCAGCAGGTCAGCATTCTTCAAAGGAAGATACTGTTTGAAGTACCATACCCCAAAAATCGACAATACTGCCACTACGACCACTGCCATAGATGCAACCGACAGGCCTTTTAGCCAGCCAATTTTTACCGTCTTTGGTTCATACGAGTATTCCCTGCTGACCAGGATCTCATCACCTATTTCAAATACTCCCACCGGAATATTCTGCTTTAAAAATTGCCCGTCTTTTGTCATAACGATGCAATAGTCTTTATGTATTTCCATTATCACTGCTTTCATCTTCCACCACCCCTGCGGATATCCACATAGCTAAGTTTCCCAACCATAGCCAGCACCATAGCTATTATATATATTCGTCCCCGCTCCAGCTTTTTCCGGTGTACCGTCATGATTTCTCCCAGCTCTTTCAAGGGTAATCTCTTTGTTTTCATAAGTTCCCTCAGCATAAAGCTGTGTTTGACTATCTCTCTTGCAACTTCTTTATACTGTTCCCTCAGAGCCTCCTGACGGGGAGATATTTCTGCGAGCTGCTCCAGTGTTATTCCCCATTTCCGCAGTTCGGTTCTGTATTCCATGATCTCAAATATCCTCTTCTCATTCTCGTCACTGATCCTGTACTGCTCCATGGAACTCGAGTCAATCAAACCGGCTGCCTGACTGTCGTCATCATCCAGGCTCAGATTTTTACCCTTGCCCTTTTTACTCTGTTTCCTGTAATAATCGATAAGGCGCATGTTTATTACGAGCCTTGCGAAACTTAAAAACTTTCCCCTTTTTTTATCATATGAATCCATTGCTTCCTTGAAAGCGGAAAGCCCGACCGAAAGCTCATCATCCACTCCGTATTCGAGGAATTTTCCTGCTCTTTTCTGTGCCACACTGGCAATAAACGGTTTGAACTCAGAAATGAGCCATCCTGCCCTGTCATTATCATTTCTTATTTCTATTACTCTGTCTTCAAGCGACTGCCTGCGAAACACCGCTTCACTCTCTCCTGTATCTTCAAGTATGCATTTAAATATAGCTTTCTGATATTATAAAATAAGTTCGGCTTTTTATAAATCTTCGTAGTTGATATAATTAAAAAATAACTCTAAAAGAAAGGAGGGCTCCAATGGACGTAAAGCTTCTTATAACCTATGATCCGGCCCATACCGAAAACAGTATGGAAAGAATCGAACATCTATTCAAGGAAATAAAGGCAAAGCCGAAGTTTCTAAAATCAAAATATCACGGCATCTTCCTTCTGAATGTTTCAAAGCCAAAAGAACTGGTAAAAAAACTGAGAGCGCTATCCAAAAAGAACAGGGAACTCTTCGGAAAGACATACCGCTATGTTCCCATAGACAAGTGGGTCAAATCAACCGTTCCCGATATGCAGAAAGCAGTAAAGTCACTTGTTCCAAAAATCAAAAAAGATGAAAAGTGGATGATGGATATCGAAAAGAGATACTATGACAAGCTGGATTTCCAGGAACTCATAGTAAAACTCACCGATGTGGTTGACCGGGAAAAAATAGACCTAAAAAAACCCAAAAAGATAATAAAGGTTGAAATTGTTGGAAAGGAAGCAGGAATATCACTTCTTGAACCGGATGAGATGCTCCTGGTGTGATGAATTTAAAAAATTTTCATGGCAATAATATTTCAAAGCCACAATATTTTTATCAGATGATCCAATTTAGAAAAATCTTTATCTCCTGTAACAAGCACTGAACCTTTCAAAACGGCAAGCGCCGCAGTAAAAGCATCGGTATATGAAACCGGGTAATTTGCCTTAAAATGCGCAGCCTTTAAAGTTATTTCCAGATCAGCACACAATATCTGTATGGGCATCTCTTTTATTCTGGACAAGGCAAGCTGGGCACTGTTTATATCCAGTTCTCTTTCAACGATATATAATATTTCTCCCAGATTGATATTTGATAAATACAGCAGTAATTTGTTTTTAGCAGCGCCCATCAATAAATCTCTGACTATTTCCACTCCTTTCTCATTATTAAAAAAGGCCAGCAATGCATAACTATCCAGAACATAACCTGAGTATTCTTTAATCGGAAAGTATGGATTACTTTTCTCGCTCAATTTCTTCTTTCCTATCATCAAGGAGTGCTTTTGTAAGGGACTTTTTAGATTTAAAAATCCCAGCAGAATCTTTAATCACATTTTTAGAGGTCGGGATGATTACAATAATATTTCCATAATCAATGATATTTACTTTATCACCTTTTTTTATATTATATTTTTCCCTTATTTCATTCGGAATCACAACCCATCCTTTTTCGGAAACAGTTGTAGTCTTCATTTTGAATCACCTTGTAAGTTATACTAATAAAAAAATATTATATACTAATTTAAAAGTTATATCTACTTTAATTTGAATTTTATATATGAGATATACTGGCTGGATACTGATTTTTAATTACAAATCCATAAGCATTTAAGGCAGTAGATGAATTTTTACTTCAAAAACTCTCATCTGTGAAATGGTCTATAAAATTATTCCCGGAAATGGAGAAATTTATGAGGTATCTGGGGTAAAATAGTAGGAAGATGATTAATCACTGGCGGGATGCTGGACTGTTTGAAAAATTATAGTCATGAGTATACAATAAAAACACACATATTTATAAAATAATAAGTGCTATAAATTTTGATTGCCTGCATAGCATTCTAAATATTTTTTATACAAATGAGCAGTAAAAAAAATATAATAAAATCATTTATTTTTTCATTATTTATTTTTTTATTGGCTATTATCTTCTGGTATTTTCTGAAAGAATTGTTTATCTGGCAGGAAGGGAAAATAGTCAATAATCTTATATATGCTTTTATTTTCTTTAGCATACTTATTATATTTTCCCTGGTATATTTAGTTCTGATTGATAATAGAAAAATAGTTCTTGTCTCTTCGTTTTTTTTAAGCTTTAGCTTTTTAATCTTTTTTTTAAGGCAACATAGCAGTTGGGTTAGCAGAGCTGCCATTATAGGTTACATAGTTTCCGCATTTATTTTGTTTATAGGATATAGTACAACAAATAGAAATCTAACTTCTGATAGAAAAAATAGTATAAAGTTTTATCCAGTAAGAACTATAATGAAAACTACTCCAACGTTTATGATTATTTTTGTAATTTTGTTTTCGGTAATTTTTTACTTTAATTTTCCACTGATGGACAAAGATAAAAATATAGAAATTAAAGAAGAGCATATAAAAAAGATATCAGAGCCTTTCGGTGATATTATAAATAGATACCTTCCCATATATGATTTAGATATGACTGCAGATGAGTTTATAATCTTAAATTTATTTTTAAACCTTCCTTTTATCCAGGGAGAAGAAGAAGTTAAGCCACCGGTTGATATCGAAAAGGTACCTCAAGAAATAGCAAATTATTTAAAAGATAAAGGAGTAGATAACTTAAAAGAAATAAATTACATGCAGCATATGAGAGAAGATAAAGAGTTTAGAATATTGTTTTTTAAAGAAATAGGAAAACTAGTTGATAAGGCAGATCCTTACCTTTTAAATAAATACAGGGTTAATCTTTCAAATAATTGGGGAGTTGAATTAAGTGGTAAAGAGACAATGGACAGAGTTTATGCCCAATTAATAAACAATAAAATAAATCAATTTCCTGCAAGAACTAAAAGCCTATTTTTAATTCTATCTGCTGTAGCTTTATTTGGAGTATTGCAGATTGCTTTTATAATCCTTGGCTTTATATACTCATTTTTTTCCTGGTTGGTCCTAATAATCTTCTATAAAGCAAAGTTTTACCATTATATAAGAATTGAAGTCCAAAAACAGGAAATTGAACTTTAGTCTTCTAAAATAGGGAAGGAATTATGGAGCCTACAGCATGGGAAAAGCACCATATACTTTTCTGGGTACTTATCGGGATAGGCATATATATATTAGTACTCATAATAATTTACCTTGTTCTGAAGCATTTATTTGGGAAGAAATTAGGTCCCCTATGGTTATACTTATCATATCTTACATTTTCTCCTTTTTTCTGGCCATTTGCAGAAATTACAGCTCTTCCTAGAAAAAGAAAAACATGGCTTTTAAAAAGTGGCCTTAAAAAAGGACATATATATTTAGAGGAAGGTATTGGTATGGGTACTTCACTAATACTTGCCTCAAGAATAGTTGGAAAAGATGGAATTGTTTATGCACTTGATAACCAGCCGCTCCATATAGCAATACTATACGTGCGCTCAAAGATAAGGGGTATAAAAAATATTAAATTTATTTTTTCTGATTCAGCAGATACGGGATTGGAAGATATCAGTATTGATACTATATTTATCTGTGACGCATTTCATGAATTTGGAAATAAGGGAAAAACAGTGATTGAGATGTACAGGGTTTTAAAACCAGATGGAAATTTTTCCATCCTGGAAGAAAGTAAAAAATATACAGACTATGGCCAAAAAATTATAGAAGAAGCAGGTCTATTTAAATTTATCGAAAGAGATAATAAGTTTTTAAAATATACAAAGTAATAATACTATATAATCATCTCTTATGTATTCATCAAACTCATCAGGAACAGAATACAAAGTGCCTATGACCTAAAAAGATAATAAAGGTTGAAATTGTTGGAAAGGAAGCAGGAATATCACTTCTTGAACCGGACGAGATGTTACTGGTGTAGGAATAATTAAAGGGCTACTCTATCTTCCAATTCCTTTTCTAAAATATTTGAAAAACCTGTCCTGATACTGTTCGAACATTCCCCACCTGTCCAGTTCCTGTTTGAGGTCAAAGGGATCTATCTCTCCTTTTTCAAATAATTTAAAAAGGATCTCTATTTCATTTCTTGCTATAACCGGGATTCCCATACTATCCCTGGTGATTACCGGAAATCCTCCGCTTCCTACTCTGACCGAGCTGTTTCTCATAAGATCCGGAAGCTGAGAGTTATATGCGCTCTCATTTACAATCTCCTGAATGAATTTAGAAAGGGAGACATCCCAGAACTGGTCTATCCCCTTGATGATTGCACTATATGGGTCTTTTTTCTTATCTATATCTTCGGATATATTTATAGCCACCATCGCCAGCGAGTTGGAAACTATATCCATTTTTTCAAAGTCCTTACTTACCCTCAAACCATAAAGGATCATGGCGAGATCACTATCTTCCTGAGCAAGCATCTCGAAGGCTTTTCTGGCTTCCCCGCTGAATCCCTCTACCCGGAGCATATAGGAAGGAGTGATAACCTTCGGCCTCTGCCATGTTATCCTGCCTTCCCTTATAACCGTTTCTGATTCGGGGCTTCTACCCTCAAAATCAAGATACATTGGAACAGTAAGTAAGTAATAATGAATTGTTGTGGAATCAAACGAAGCCAGAAGTTTCCTGGGTGCCTTTATAATCTTCGTCCCCTCTATTGCCTGTACGATTTTTTCATCTATGTTCATAATTAGATCACCACCAAAACAGGTCATATTGTAAGGCTAAGAGGGCCAAATAGCAATTGAGAGATATATACCATTTAGCTTTTATTAAAATTTTAGGATATTAGTCCATAAACCTGGTTATAAACTAAAAATACTTAAAAAATGTGTTTGTACTTATGATAAGATAATTTAACTTTCAACAAACTAAAAAAACGCAAATACCTGGAGATTTCCACTTTTCCTATTGAATCACCACTTTGTCAAGCTCTGTTCCTGCAAGTCGGCTATTGACTGTAAGTCTGCTTTCGGATCTGAGCTCTGGCAAAGTCCCCTAAAGAGGTCAGCAGCCTGGAGAAACATTTTTCCAGCCTCCGCATAGCCAGCCTGTTCCAGTAAAGTTCCGAATTCTTTTCTCGCCCTGTACATATTACTACAATGTAGTAGTGGATCTATATTAGGATTGTCAGCCGCTTGTCTTATCTCGTCAGGGGCTTTGACAGCAAAGTCCTTATTCCATAATAGTAGCTCATCGGTACTCTTTGCCGTCCCTCTTTCGCCGAGAAATAGCATCCAGTAAGGACCAATACCAGCTCCCAGTTCAAAGGATTGGTGGTTGCCGTTTGCCCAGGCTTCCAGGAAATTACTTATATCTGCAGGAATATCCTTGCCCATGCCAGCTTTTTTCTCGGTTGGGTCATTAAGATAAACAAAATTTTGGTCATAGCCAGTAACAACGAAATAATGGTCAGCGTGCTTGTTTAGATAAGTCTCGTGATAATCAAAAATGGTTTGCCAATAGGAGGTATAGGTGATTAGGGCTTCTTTTACAAAATTGCAATCTAAGTGCACCTCTACTGGAATACCACTTGATATAAGTCGCTTTAGTAGATTGAACACCTCATCTTCAGTTTCCAGCGAAATGACCTCCTTTGCTTCCTTGGCGAAGTCGCTTGCCATAAAATCGTCGGTAATTCTAGCCCCCTTTAAGGCGGCGATGTAGTAATCGAACCCCTGATTCATTGCTGCATATCCAATACTTTGTAGGAATAAACCATCTGATAGTATATTTACCTCTGGAATATATAAAGCGTTGGTACCAAATCCTGAATTAGCATTAACGTCAGTGAATTCTATGCTACTGTCATTAAATCTAGCCAGCATAGCATAGCTGCCAAGATAACAAAGCCCTGGCTGATCAGCACCTGAGTAGATCAATTCTACATCGAGCATCTTTTCCGTTAAAGGCTCGGGAACCAAATTTAACTCAACTAATGTGGATACGGAAGGTGTTACATTATTTTCCTGAGCAGTTTCTGATATAGTGCTATCCGCCAGACTAAGTGGTGAAAATAAATCTATTATTAGATTACCTTCAAATGATTGGAGCTTCCCCTCTGCTATAACTTTAACACCAATCTTGAGAATAGTCTTTGTTTCGTCAGTCCAGGACTCCCATTCTTCCTGGTTTATCCAAATTGCTAAGCGACAGTTGTCTTCCTTGAGTTCGGCATATACCCCCTCCGGATTTTCCAGGTCGATAAATGTTATTTCTCCTATTACTTTGACATCCTGACCGACTTTTTCCATGGTAATACCACATAAAGATTCTGTAGGCTGTGAGGCAGTTTGCTCGACCGAAGCTTCGCTCCTGGCACATGCTGTAAACGACAGGATTGAAAGACATATGAATAATATCAATAATAACTTAATTGATACTTTACTCAATACTATAAGCTCCTTTAAAAATACACTTTTTCCTGCCGTATTGTAGCATAAATTCAGAATCTTTTCGAAGACTTCAGTATATGACAGCATTTAAGCATAATCCTTTTCTCCTCAAAATCAGTCCAGCTTGAAAGTTAGAATATAAGCTTGATGATCTAATTTGCTAAATTCTTCTAACTCTTCTAAAATTTTATTTAGATTTGTAGTGTTTAGGTCCAAGAATTTTATTATTTGTAAATATAAGGAGGATAAATGACTATTACAAAGAGCATATTGCTTGCTTTATTTTTAATAATACTTGTATTTGTAGTATCTTCTTGTTCTATTGCTAAGACAGAATCAGTAGAAGGGGAAGATGAGAAAGTCAGTGAAGAAATACAAGAAGAAGAGGAAGAAGAAGATACAGTAGTAAAGGAAGAAGAGGTACAAAAGGTA
>Ga0315549_1001423_pt1 | contig 24944 bp, 24 predicted proteins | sample SalMarSW160200MG_FD_203101 | JGI IMG/M metagenome (GOLD analysis project Ga0315549, IMG submission 203101) | Salt marsh sediment microbial communities from the Plum Island Ecosystem LTER, Massachusetts, United States - Salt Marsh Sediment SW1601-200 ... | reverse complement strand
CCTAATAAATCAAACGAGCGGGGAGTGTTCAGGGCGATACGGAAGGTGTTTGCCAGCTTTTATAATGAGAATGCTTATCTTGAACGTTTGCGCCGTGATGTGAACGAGGCCCAAGTTGGTATGGCGTTGTTAGTGCACCATTCATTTCCGGATGAGTTTGAGCTCGCCAACGGCGTAGCTACTATGGAAAAGAAACTCTCGCCGCCTCATTGGAACATCATGCTGTCTACTCAGAAAGGTGCAACTCCGGTAACCAATCCGGAGGAGGGGGCTTTGCCTGAGGAGGTGAGCGTCTATGCTGAGCCGGGCGGGGGTATGGCTATGACGCTGATTCGCCAATCGAATCTTGTGATTTTAGGTGAGACGGTAATGGATTGGCAGGCGGACTACAATGACTTGACTGCTCTGCTGGTTGTAGCGGCCCAGGAGTTTGAACAGGTGACCGGCAAGACAGAATATATACTGGACTTTGAGTATAAAAAGGTTGCACCGGGAGGGGCGGCGACGCCAGCGGGAGGAGTTGTCGTCAAACAGATTCGTGAGATTCCACCTCTTGATACCATTAATTCTACTTGTCCTTCTTTCGATTATAACTGCCCTGAGCCTCCTTATAGTAACAACTACTTTGTAGAACAATCCTATGAAGATGCGAGTGTGTCAATCGAAACTTCGTATTATCTGTACTGCCCGGCTGATTATTGCTTTAATTATGATTTCTATTCATTTTGCCGAACGGTTATACGTGGATATACAACCAGGCCAATCGTTATGTTTACAGGTGTTGCAGAACCTACTTATTGGGGTATGAGTCATTATTCATGGTTGGATTATTATTTCACACCATCCCAGGAACCAGGAATGGACCAGTGCCTCTTGAATCAGTTACGAGCGAAGGATATCCGTGTTATTCATCTGCATTTATTCAGCGTACCTAATTATGTTGAAACAACAGGTTTTGGCTCGGGGCCGTATTATCTTGGTGATTTTGATTGGAACGGCGACGTCGATTTTCTGGATTTTGCCGAGCTTGCCTGGAGGTGGATGGAAAATGATTGCGGCCTGTGTGGAGGAGTTGATCTTGACTGCGATGGATCTGTCGGGCTGAAAGATCTGGAGGGATTTATCGACAACTGGCTTGTGACCGATTGACAGAAGTCTTTTTTCTAAAATACTCGATTTACCGCTGGCTTATCTGCGATTGCGTCTTCGCAGAGCATAATATGAATTACTCTACCTTTGTCATTATCTCATCGGGTATATCGAAGTTCGAATAGACATTCTGTATATCATCGTGATCTTCCAGATCTTCCATCAGACCGATTATCTTTTTGGCCGTATCGAAATCTGAAACTGCCACGTCACTTTGAGGCAGCATCGATATCTCGGCGACCTGGACAGGTATCTCTTTTTCCTGCAGTGCGTTCTTCAGCCCGTCATACGCAGCCGGCTCACACGTAATTTCGAACACATCCGCATCGGTAGTTATATCTTCGGCACCCGCCGCCAGCGCCATCTCCATCAATTCATCCTCGTTGGCGTCGCTTCTGTTGACAGTAATCAGTCCTTTTTTATTGAACATCCAGCTGACGCATCCGCTGGTCCCCATCGCCCCGCCTCTTCGCTCGAATAACTTTTTCACTTCCGGCGCCGTCCTGTTTCTGTTGTCAGTCAGTGCCTCAATCATAATCGCCACTCCGCCCGGTCCGTATCCTTCGTACAGCACATCTTCGAAATTCTGTCCGCCGATCTCTCCGGTTCCCTTTTTGATTGCCTTTGCGATTGTATCTTTAGGCATATTGGCGGCCTTGGCCTTATCTATTGCGTACCGTAGAGAAAGATTAGTTGCAGGGTCCCCTCCGCCCGTCCGCGCCGCCACGATTATCAGCCTTGCCACCTTACTCCAGACCTTCCCCCGCTTGGCGTCATTAGCCGCCTTCTTATGCTTTATCCCAGACCAATGTGAGTGACCCGACATAAATCGCCTCGATAATTATACCTTATAGATACTCGTTTTTCCGAACAAAGTATTATACCGGTTCTGGCTGCCGGAGGTAAGTACTTTTTCTGTGCGTAGGGCGGTACTTTAGAAAGACAGACATTAACCGTCTATGAAAGTAATCCGGTTTCGATTTGCTGCTCAGAGTAAAATCTATGCGCCAAGGGCCGTAGCGGCTGCGTCGGCATCGGCTGATTCGACAATAACGATCATACCGTATCCGCCGTTGCAAACCATTGCCGATGCGGCAACGCCGCTGACCCCGGCGTTGGCTAAAGGCTTTAAGGCCTCCGCCGCGGCGCCTGGCGTGTCGTCGCCGGTCAGCATAAAACCGGCCAGCTCCGTTACCTCGATGCCAGCCTTGATTGCACAGGCCTTGAGGGCCTCCGGATTCTTTGCGCTGAGATAGGCCATGGCTGAACCTCCGCTGCATGCACAGGCCGACAGGCCGTTTAAATCGACGCCGTCGTCGGCGGCCTTGGACAATAGCTTTTGTAAACTGCCCGGCTTATCTTCGATTTGGACCGCGTGAATTGAAATCCGCTTTACTGCCATTTTCCCATTCCCTTAAAAAGAGTTATCCGTTCCACTAATCTGTAAATCTACAATTGCTCGCGGGAATGTCAAGGATTTAATAAGCAGTATTCCGCTTAATATTCGCGGGGGCTTGGTCCCGCTCTATTGGAACCGGCTCATGCCGGATATATGGGATTTAATACCGCTCAAGCGGGGGTTGTCCCTGTGACAAATGTAATGTCACTTATGGTTCTCATTTCTTGAAATTGACACTTGACATTTTAAGCAATGCACGATAGTATTTATCCGATTAGTGCCCTTTTTACGGCGAAGGAAGAAGCCATTGAGGAGGCATCACGGGCACGTTACCCTACTTAACTAACAACTGTTAAATTCGGTACGCGCGATGCGCATTGTTCATAAAAGCCCGTTTGTGGAGGAAACAAAATGAAACTCACACCATTACAAACAATCCTGCTATTGTGCCTGATGGTCTGCTGGCCTACGACTGCCGGCGCGGCAGAGCCGATGGGTTCGGCCTTTACCTACCAGGGCCATCTCTACGACGCCAACCACGTCGCAGACAGCCTCTATGACTTCCAGTTTAAACTCTATAACGATCCGTGTCTTGTCGGCGGGGGCACGGAGGTAGGGGAAACCGTCACGATAGGTGAGGTTGATGTAGTTGATGGCTACTTTACAGTCCAACTGGATGGTTTCTACCCGATACCGTACTGGGCGTTTAATGGAGATGCCCGCTGGCTGGAGATTGGTGTTCGCCCGGGCGACCAGAATGACCCATGCCAATATAGCATCCTTAGCCCACGCCAGGAGATAACGGCGAGCCCCTATGCATTTTATGCACTTCGTTCTGATTATGCTCAGAGTGCCGGAAGTGTTGCCGGTATGATTGACGGCAGCGGCACAACAAATTACATTCCAAAATTCACAGCGAGCGGCACACTTGGTGATTCTGTAATATATGAATCCATAGCCACCGGCAACGTCGGAATCGGAACCAGCGGCCCCGGCGATAAACTGGACGTTAACGGACACATCAATACATCCCAAACCTATAAATTAGATGGAATAACTGTTTTGACCAGCCCTGAACCAAATAGCATCTTTGTAGGTGAAGGTGCGGGAGCAAGCATCACCACAGGCCGTCGCAATACAGCAATGGGTTATAAAGCCCTCGCGTGCACAAACACAGGCGAAGACAACACAGCAGTGGGTTATTATGCCCTTGAGAATAATACCGAAGGCAACTACAACTCAGCAATGGGTTATTGTTCTCTTAGCTACAACACCAATGGATGGTACAACTCAGCAGTGGGTTATTGGGCTCTTCACCTAAACACCACAGGCGGTAATAACTCAGCAATGGGTAATGGTACTCTTAGTTCCAATACCGAGGGCGACAACAACACAGCAGTGGGTTCTCGGGCCGGATATAGTGTTGTAACTGGCAGTGGTAATGTCTTTTTGGGCCATGAGGCAGGATATGACGAGACCGGCTCAAATAAGCTCTACATCGCCAATTCATCTGCTGACCCACCGCTTATCTATGGCGAGTTCGACACGGGCAAGGTTGGTATTGACACGAACAATCCCGGCGCGAAACTTCACATCGGCGGGACAGCAGGCGTGGACGGCCTTATGTTTCCCGATGGCACGCTCCAGACGACAGCGGCGGCTGGCGACGGCGATATCACGGCTGTTAATGCAGGGACGGGCCTCTATGGCGGGGGAACTTCAGGGGATGTGACGCTCGATATTGAAGTGCCGCTTACTCTGACAGGCACCAGCAGTATCCCGCTTTTGAAAATCACTAATAACGGCAGCGGTTACGGCATCGAGGCACGCTCTTCCGGGCCGAGGGGCGTTTACGCAGAAGCGACCGGCACCGGAGGCACCTCTAATTATGGAGGATACTTTAAGGCGGCAGGCAATTTAGGCAGGGCCGTCTACGGTTATGCCACCGCCGTTACCGATGCCAACAACTACGGCGGATACTTTATCGCACAGGGTGACCAGGGCAAAGGCGTCTATGCATCGGCTACGGGCGCCAATGGTGTTGGTGTTTACGGTAAAGGCTCGAACGGCAGCAAGGCCGCTCACTTCGAGGGCGACGTGCACGTTACAGGCGAAATCACAAAGGCATTTACTGCAAATACAAACAATCCAGCGACACCGATTGCTTATGCCTATGTTGCTGCCAGCGGGGTCCATTGGGGAACGCCAAATGTGACCGGTATCGTGTGGAACTCAACGGAAAAACGATACGAAATCACTATCAGTGGCCAGACCTATACCGAGGGAAGCTATGTGACCAACGTTACAGCAAGAACCGACGTAACGCCGCCGTATATTGCCACCTGCTTAGGTCTTGACGGCAAGCTTATGGTCACACTGTATCAATTAACTACAGGCTTGAAGACGCAGGGATATTTCCAGTTTATTACGTACAAGCCATAAGGCCGGGCTCGAGACTCAAACTTTTTTCAGAGGTGCGAAAAATGAAAAATTTGAACTTAAAATTAATACTTGCCGTCGGCCTTGTCATTGCGTCAGCCCTGACATCGCCTGTGCGGGCCGAGATTCAGTTCGAAGGCACAGAAACCCAGCTAACCGCCGACCTCGCAGACCAGTACGACCCGGCCATCTCCGGCGCATACACCGTCTATACCGACCGCCGCGGCACTGATACAGATATCTACCTCTACGACATCGATGCCGCAATTGAAACCCAAATCACATCGGGTGGTGGGGACCAGATGCTCAACGATGTTTCTGGTGACTTGGTAGTCTATACCGACTATGGCTCAGGCAATGCCGATATTTATCTATACAACATCTTCACAGAAGAGACGACTCAACTGACCGACGATCCGAACGCTCAACGGAATCCTGCCATCAGCGGCAACCGAGTTGTTTTTGATGACAACCGGAATGGCAACTACGACATCTATATGATAGATGTGAGCACGATGATAGAAACCCAGTTGACAACTGACTCTAACCAACAAATCCGACCGGCTATCAATGGTTCGATTGTCGTCTGGGAGGACTTTCGCAATGGAAACTACGATATATATATGCTGGATATGGATACGAGCATTGAAACCCAGTTAACGGATGCGGGCCAGCAAAGAGACCCAGACGTCGACGGGGACGTTATTGTCTTTACTTCGAATGCGATGAGTGTTGGGGACATTTATTTGTATCGGATAAGTGCGGGGCAGACTACTGCGGTAACATCAGGAGCCGATTATGAAACAAATCCAGCAGTCTCGGGTGACTACATCTCGTATGAAGGCTATTCGACCGGCGACGCGGATATCTGGCTTTACAGTATTTCTTTAGGTGAAAGCCGGCAGGCGACGACAGATACAAACGAGCAGTACTTGCATGATTTATCTGGCAATCGGCTGGTTTATACCGACAACCGCAACGACAATCTGGACATCTACCTTTTCGAGTTCGTCTTTGATGAGCTGCCCGATGGGCCCAGTCGGTATGATTTGAGCTGGCGTACGATAGACGCCGGCGGCGGTACGAGCAGTGACGGACAATACATAGTCACCGGCACCATAGGCCAGCACGATGCCGCATACTCAGCAGGTGGTGATTATGAATTGCTTGGCGGCTTCTGGCCGGGCGCACCGTTATGTACGGTCGATTTCGAGCACTTCGCAAGATTCGCCGAATACTGGCTCGAAAGCGGAAGTGGCTTGCCTGCTGATTTATATGGTGACGATACCGTCGACCTGCTTGATTTGGACATCTTTGTTCACGAGTGGCTCTATTACTGCCCCTACGCCTGGCCGTTAAAATAAGCACTGGCGAGCAGGAGACAGAATAATGTGACTGCGAACAAACTATGAATCTGAATTGGTTATTCCTGCGAAGTATCTGCCCGGGCCGGCTTTTGGAAAACTCGGTAAATTCTCATCAATGTATGCCCACGGAACAGCACATTGTGTCCATATCTGGCGGCTTGGCTTAATCAATTCCGACTCATCCAGATTGCCCGCCTTGAGCCAGACAAAATGGGGATATTTTTCAGCCCTGGTGAACAGAGGTGAGCCGCATTGCGGACAGTACTGGCGAGTAATTTTCCTGCCGCTGTCACCGGTAGTTGTGTAGCCTTTAACTTTACCACTGATGATACGCAACCCAACCGCCTGCACGAGCACGCCGACGGTGTAGGGGCCGCCCGTGGCTCTTTTGCAGTCGTCGCAGTGACAATAGCTTGCGTCTTGCGGCTCGCCGGTATATTCGTATCGAACAGAACCGCATAAACATCCGCCATGCAAAACCTTTTCCATAATATTCTCCTTATCGTACGAATTCTTTACGAGGCGAGAAGTAAAAAAACTCTATTCTAATTCAGCCATACTGTCAAGATGATCAGAAGACAGAATACAGGAGACAGAATACCCAGCTTCGTCCCTACGTGACTTCGCCGTGGCAAGCGGAAGGCAGAGGACGGACAGCGGAGGGCAGAGAAAATCCGAAATCCTAATTTCTAAACAAATACGAATAACCAAAATTCAAAGGTTCCAAACCATGGAGCAAAATCCGTGCCAAAGGGGACAAAATCGGCAGTATTTTTTGCGTAGCAGAATAATGCAATAAAAGCGCGCAGGGGGGTACGGAGGTAAAAAATCTTTTTTGGAAAAAATTTCAGCCTTTATTGACAAGGACTTACGTCAAATTTTATCAGAAAATTTTTAAAAATATCGTAAAAACGCGCAAGTTCATCCAAAGGTGGAGGACGTTGTAATTTTGAATTTTCAATTTTTAATTCTCAATCGAAGCTACAAAGAGCAGACCACAAATAATTTAGAATTCAGCATTCATAATTCACAATTCGCGCCATCGTGCCTACGTATAACCTAAGAATCACCGTACCAGAACGTCTCGACCGGCTCATATCAGCGCCGCTGATTTTGTGTCGATGGTTATGGTACGGCTATACATTCAGGCGAATACGCCTGAACATCGGCAAATACGCACGCGTTGACCCCAGCCGATTCCATGAACTCAGCAGGTACACATGGATTGGGGTAATAAGCGGGACGAGCTACGTGGCTGTGCGATTGACGCCTGAAGGTTCCTGCAGATTTCCCGTATATATGCATCGCCAAATCCTCAACGCCCGCAAAGGGCAAATCGTCGACCATAAGGACCGTAATAGCCTGGATAACAGGGTTGATAATCTCCGCTTCGCTACCTACTCACAAAATGCAAGGAATAAACCGAAAATCAAGTTGAACAGTTCTTCGCGGTATGTCGGGGTGTATTTCGAGAAGCGATACGGCAGATGGACCGCCCAAATCAGCGTCGAGGGCAAGCACCTATGGCTCGGCCGTTTCGATTCCGAAATAGAAGCTGCTAAGGCCTACGACACCGCCGCAAAAAAGTATCACGGTGAGTTTGCCTGCCTGAACTTCCCGGAACGAAAAATAAAAGGACTGAGAGGATTGCTGATGAGAATAGTCGCAAGGACTATTCTCGTTCTGCGTACAGCGTACCGCGTACTGCATCTAAAGGCAGAAGACAGAAATATTTAACCGCGGATTTTGTCAGACATAAGACATCAGACCAAAGACTAGAGACCAAAGACTATAGACTAGAGACTAGAGACTAAAGACTAATTTTAACCGCGGTTTGCGCGGATTAACGCGGATTAAAGATTTAATATTGTTCGAACAAAATAAACCATTGAAATTGCTAAAATGGCAGCATAAAATCAGTAAAAGTCATTTTTTATATTTTTATGACCATATAGATGCTGAAATATATGAGCTACCTTGATGATTTTGAGCATTCGTTTATGCAACACACGCTTCATACGATGCGCACCTACAAAGGTCACTTTGACGCAACGACACTTATAAATTGCCTTCTAGGACTTCTAGTTGTTCCCAAAGAGAAATTCCTTGAAGCGATTCCCCTTGAGCCACTGTCCGAACTCTCCAAATGGGGAATAAGCGAAGACTCAATCAAGAACGTAGGAAAAAAGACCAAGAGCAATCATGAACCCGAGACGCTTAGAGGTCTCGTTTATAACCTTCGCAATTCAGTGGCGCACTTCCGCTTGAAGCCAATCCCAAGGACGCAAGAAGTTCACTCCTTCGAATTCACTGATCGGGACGGATTCCATGCAGTGATTAAGCTTGAAGAGATGCGTGATTTTGTTGAAAGACTGGCAAAATATTTAGACAAACAGTGAACAAAATCCGGGGATAAATAGTTGTTATTCACAAGTCGTTAGTCAATATAGAATAATAAATTGGTAGTATTAATCCTGTTATCCTGTCTGAATATAAACAGTGTTAATCAGTGTTAATCCGTGTAATCCGCGGAGAAGAATTTGTCCCGGCGCGCCGGGATTCGTGTTTAATTTTCTGCGTTAATCTGTGTAAAACGGTGTTACCGGCCTGTATCACGCATATAAATCAGTTAAGTTGGATTGATAGATAGATGTTTTTTCTCTTGCGAATTTTTCCGCTCTGCCTGTAACCAATTCTATTTCTTCCCTGACAAACTTGACATGCTGCAGTAATGCCCAGGTGCTGTTATTCCATTGCATCTGGAAACCTCTCTGGTGAGCCTCTTTTTCCATCGCAATGCGCTTACTTTGGCTGAAGACTAAAAAATCCAGTGCACCGGCTATTTGTTCCACTGAAGCTTCCCCTGGGTCGACCAAAATACCCCTGGCATATCTGCCGATGACAAGGCCACTCGGACAAAGTTTGTTTGAATGAATGAGCTCCAGAGCACAACTAAATTTGGTTGCTATTGCAACTCTGCTGGAGCCTAAAGTGTCAGCTAATACACCGCTCGATGTCTGGAACATGTTGAGATAAGGAAGCACCATAACGTTGGTTGCCGAATAAAGTTCCAAAAAAGTACTTTCATCTAAAAAGGCGTCGATAAAGACAACATCGTGCTGCCTAAAGTTGACACCCACGAGTTCTTTGGACTTGCACCATTTCAGTTTGGACTCTTCGAGCGCTTTAGTCAGAGTGACTTGATATTCTCGGTATTCTCTGCCTTGTGCTGCTCGTGCAAAATCCGGATGGTATTGACCTGCAATTAAATACACTATTCTTTCCCTTTGGCTGAGCGTACAGGACTCTCTTAAAAACCTTCCATAGGCTCTGATGCTATACTGGATTCCTTTATCAGGGGACAATAGCCCCAGTGTGGTAACGAGAAAAAAGTCTTTCAAGCCGTATTTTTCTTTAATTGCCAATCGGTCGTATTCAGAAGCATGTTGCATCCTGATTCCGTGGTCAATGTGCTTGAGCTTTGAATGGTCGATTTTATAAGTTGTCGATTCCAGTGTTTCTATAGCACTTTCTGAGGTCAGAATAAGGCTGTCACTAAACTTAGCCAGTTCCTGTAACGTCATCTTTTGATGTTCGTTCGGCTCGTCGAGTACAGTGTGAAGGTAAACCAGAGTAGTAAGCCCCTGACCGCTAAACGCTTTTGCCATATCTACAAAATTCGTTCCTTTGCTATCCTTTCCATCCTTATCAGGGTCAAGGCCATATTCGTGCTGCAATATAACAATGGTCGGGTTTGTACTTTCTTTTGCCCTGGTTATTATGTTTTTAATTGCAAGACCCCAGGATTCCGAGTTGTACTGGTCAATAACAAGGTCAACAGGAATACTATATGGTCCGTTATTTTTGTCGATTGCTGCAACTCTTATTTGACCAACTTCACCTGTAAAATGTTCAAGTGCGCCAGCCAGGTCACGCGAAAATGTACCGATTCCGCACCTTCTTGGCGGATACGTACTTACAATTCGGATATTATACGGCATACTTGACCGGCCTTTACCTATTATTCAACTCGCCACTTGTCAGGTGGCTGTATCTAATAACAGGCTATGATGCTGAGAAACAGACGTCAAGGCTTTTCTCCTATGTCAATGGGTTATATAGGGAACATTGTATCACCCTTAAGAGGGTTGTTTTTGTCAGTAAATTTTGTAATGTAAGGGAACAAAAAGGAGTTTATCGGCGTCTGTTTCAAAAAAGATGCCGGTCAATGGCTCAGCCGTTTCGACTCCGAACTCGAAGCCGCCAAAACATACGACACCGCCGCGAAAAAGTATCACCGCGAGTTCGACTGCCTGAACTTCCCCGAAAACAAAGAAAAAGGCCTCCGAGGTTCACTAATGAGAATAGCCAGTTTGGCAGAAATTTTAGCCACTAAGACCCAAAGGCACAAAGGCTTTTTGACTTGGTTTGACGGTCTTTTGAACGTCTCGGCAGATGAGGATTGACCGCGATGCGACCTGTATATATCATGTGACAAATCCGAACGGGAGACTCTGTAATACCGTGTGGAGGCTTATGGCATGGGCATACGTAAGAGGTTTAATGAAGCATTTGGCTTGGAAGAGAGTATTGAAGAGGAAAGAAAGCGGTTTGTTCAAAGAGTGAATCAGGCCATCTTCCACGAAATAGATACGGACAAGAGCGACATATTTGACTATCATACATTGTTCAAGTTGATTTGTTTCGAATTGGGTGTCAATGCCCATGATTTTCCGGAAAGAAAGTTGGGGGAGATAATGTATGAGTTTTATCTACCCGCTACAATAAGAACTCTGACAAAAAATGATTTCACCAAGACGCTCCGCGTATTATGCATCTTGTATCCTCGTATTGAATATAAGTCTAACAATGAGATGGGGCGAAGTTGGTTGTCCAACACCATCGAGACCGCCTTATCTCGATGCAGTTGCGATATCGGTATAAGATGGAAAGAGGGATTCTTCTATCCAGCCGGGGCCGAGGAACTGGATAAGCCTCTTATTGAGGAAACGCTGACTTGGCTAAAACAATATCCAAATGAAAGAAAAGACTACCGAACCGCTCTGCAAAACTATTTAGAAGGAACGTCCTTGAGTGACGTGATAAGTAATTGCTATTCGGCCGTGGAAGGGGTAGCGAGGGAGGTGCTTGGAAATGAGAGGACCTTAGACAATAACAAGGATGAATTACTATCTAAAATAAATTTATCGGATGGCTGGAAGTCACTATTAGCGAACTACATCAACTATGCTCATGATTACCGACACGCCTCTTCAGAAAGGCATGATGTAACGACACAAGAGGCCGAAGCGTACTTGTATATGACAGGTTTGATTATACGTTTGGTCATTGAATGCAAATAAAAAACTAGAGTCGGGCAACGTTTTCAAAGCCAATCAATCAAAGAAGCTAAATCTCCTTCGAACTGACCTCGATTTGCCTGTCGCACCTTCACTCCATAGTTGCACTTAGGCACTTATTTACCGCTATGTGCATAGTTATTCTATCTGTCAATTCTGCTATTTCACTAGCAATAACAGGTGCCGTCTGTGCTTGAATTTTGCTGATCTCTCCAGATCTAATATATTGTTCGGCAGAATCGACTGTAAGCAACTCAAATCCATCGTGGTCGAGAAGACGGAAAGTAAAATATACTTCATAAGTAGCTTCCTCTAATGGTAGAACAGTTACCGGCCCTGCTTTTGCTTCGATAATCCTTTCTTTCTTGTATTTGTCTGGAAGTTTGCTTTTGTCGAGGGGACTGGTCGACACCTCAATAATAAAGCCGAGAGGAAACTGACCATCAACAGTTGACGCATGAGGAAGAAACTTAGCTTTACCTGATAAAGAACTAACCTTAAGTGTTGGAATGTCTGAATCGAAGAGTACTGAGCTTGAATAACTGATATCGATGCGCCCATCCACATCAACAGAATTGCCTTTGGGAACGCTTGTATCAGAAATCGGATGTGTGAGCGTAATCCACTTGGAAGAGACTTTTGGTCTTAGTAGAACATTCGCAATAGCGAACCCAAAGACAATTCCCAGAAACGATGCTACTATAATTGATATTATCTGCTTTGCTCTCGCTCTCATTTTGCTCTATCCCCAACATTTATTCGACCGTGCTCTTGTAGTTTATTCTTATCAAATTACCCACAAATGTGCAACAATATGTCATAAAAAACCAATGAAACCAAGGCCAGCCACCGTTTTTCGCCCCAGCCTGTCAAAATTGAATTCTTCCATCGTAGTACGCATAACGCACAACGCAGTACTAATTACGAGCGGCAAGCGACTAGCGACGAACTACCGCTTTGCGACAAAACCCGCGCTTTTTTCTAATAATATCTGTCTTTTAGTTTGGTTCCAATAACCACAACCAAAATTACAACGGGTATACCAATAAGAAGTACCCAGCTAAAAGTGCTCATTAAAAGCATATCAAGCCACCTTTCTGTCCCCCATCTTGTTTATAATCCAATTCAAAATTCTCCGCGACGTTACCCCTGAACCCCGGCCGCTAATCGCTAATCCACAATTCTACCTGCCAATCACGCCCCTGAACATCAAAAAATCAACCACAAAACCCCAGTCCGCAGTTTTTAAGAACATTAAGAACACTTAGATTTGGCATTTTGAATTTGTTTCGGATTTAGAAATTAGGATTTCGAATTTGCTGTCGTCAGTCTTCTGTTCTCTGTTGTCAGTCGTCCGTTTTCTGTATCACTTCATATTTTTTATTTATCACGGCCTGGAACTCTTCGGAGACGGCGTTATAGTCGTGGACGTCAACGAGCATAGGCAAATCTGAGGCGGCGAAGGCGTCCTTGACGGCCTCTATCCTTCGCCAGTCCAATTTTTCTGCGGCCACGAGCACGAGGTCAAGGTCGGAAAATTTTTCAGCTTTGCCTTCAATACGCGAGCCGAACAGGCGGACCTCGCAGTCAGGGGCGTGCTCTGCTAAAATCCGGCGAATTTCACCAAGGTGTTCCTGTTCGATGTCAATCATTATTCATTTCTTTCCTGGAGCTTGTTGAGAAAACTTCTTGCGTCTTTTGCAAAATCCAGCGCCGTTTTATATACGGATTCGGCTGTGTCTTCGTCGTATGTATGGGCGGTGAGGTTTCGGGCGTCGCCGTAAGCGAACCATGCGAGTGGGTCATTAATCAGGCCGTATTGTGCCGCCAGGCGAAAAAGCTCCTTTCTTGCGCGGGGATGTTCAGCCTGCTCGGCGGGGGCGTTTTCCCGCAGCCATCTTCTCATAAACTTCCAGCACAGCTCGTAAGTGAACTCGAAGTTCTGGATAACACCGGCCTTTATAGCGTTCTGGGTGTCTGCGTCTAATCCGGCAGTGGAGCTTTTCTCGGCTACGTTCAGTGTCTTTTCGAGCGATTCAACGGCCTTGCTGAGACTGCTCAAATCAAGCTTCATTGTTAACTGTCTCCGAATTTTAAGTCAAGCTTGCGTGCTGAATTTCTGAGCATTCTGCGGCAAATCGGCCTACCTGTCAAGATGGCGTTTCGGAGGGCCTGATTTTGCCAAAAATGGCATAGGAACCACTATAGCCGAGGGCGAATCGCATTGTTTCAATTTTTTATAACCTCTTGTTACACAAAGACTTAAGTGGAAGCGGCGGGCTGTCGTTGCTTTACAGGGCCAAACTGGTATAAGTTTTGCAGTTCTATGTGGCACGAGACGGTATTAGTACAGGCTGATACGCCGGCCTGACCGCAGAAACGCGATAAGCAAAACGCAGAACGCGATACGAGTAATAAGGAGAAACGATACTATGGCAGTAAAAGAATTGGCATTTGAATCGGATGCACGGGCCGCATTATTGGCTGGTGTTGAGAAGCTCGCAGCGGCGGTCAAGACGACGCTCGGCCCGAAGGGCCGAAACGCGGTCATAGACAAAAGCTGGGGCGGGCCTACCATTACAAAAGACGGAGTTACGGTCGCTGAGGAAATTGAGCTGATAGATAAGGGCGAGGACCTCGGCGCGAAGTTAGTAAAAGAGGCGGCGAGCAAGACCTCAAAAATAGCAGGTGACGGTACTACTACCGCGACGGTTCTTACTGAGGCTATGTTCAAAGAGGCGTTTCGCAACCTCGCGGCGGGGGCAGACGCGATGAGCCTGAATCGCGGGATGCAGGCAGCGGCCAAGGCGGTGACGGACAAATTGGCGTCGCTTGCCAAGCCGATTGATATTACCAAGAAGGACGATATCATTAACATCGCGACTATCAGCGCGAACAACGACGCCGGAATCGGCAAGATTATGGCTGAGGCGTTCCAGCGGGTCGGCAAGGACGGCGTTATAACGGTCGAAGAAGGAAAGAGTATAGAGACGACCGTGGACGTTGTAGAAGGGATGCAATTCGACAGGGGGTTTTTGTCGCCGCATTTTGTGACCGACGCGAAGAATATGACGGTCGAGATGGAAAAGCCTTATATACTCGTCTATGAAGATAAAATCAGCTCAGTAACGAAACTTATACCGCTGCTGGAGAAGGCGGCTAAGGCAAATAGGCCTTTGCTGATTATTGCAGAGGACGTGGAGAGCGAGGCGCTGGCGACGCTTGTTGTCAATAAGCTGCGGGGTGTGCTGAAGGTGGCTGCGGTCAAGGCGCCGGGTTACGGAGACCGAAGGAGGGAGATGCTCAAAGACATAGCGATACTGACCGGGGCAGAGCCGATATTCAAGGACCTGGGTATCGAGCTTGAGAATGTCAGCGTTAAGCAGCTTGGCGTCGCCAAGAAAATTACTATCGATAACGATAATACGATTGTCATCGAGGGAGCGGGGTCGGAAGATGCTATAAAAGGTCGGGTCAGGCAAATCCAGGATGAAATTGAGACTACTACAAGCGACTACGACAAGGAAAAATTGCAGGAGCGACTGGCGAAGCTGACAGGAGGAGTTGCGCAAATCAACGTAGGGGCAGCGTCGGAAGCGGAAATGAAGGAGAAGAAGGCGCGAATCGAAGACGCTCTTCACGCTACACGCGCGGCAGGTGAGGAAGGGGTCGTTCCCGGAGGCGGAGTTGCGCTGATTCGGTGCATCGATGCAATAGACAAGCTGAAATTACAAGGCGATGAGAAGACCGGCGCGAGTATCGTAAGGCATGCACTGAGCCGGCCTTGCTACTGGATTGCTGAGAATGCGGGCGCGACGGGGAATCTCGTTGTTAGTAAGGTCAGCCAGGGCAAGGGCGGATTCGGATATAACGCGGCGAGCGATACGTATGAAGATTTGTACGAAGCAGGCGTAATCGACCCGGCAAAGGTGGTGAGAATCGCACTGCAAAATGCCGCGAGCATTGCGGGGTTGCTTCTGACAACAGATTGCCTTGTTACCGAGAAGCCTAAAGAAAAGGACGAGATGCCTGCCGGTATGCCCGGCGGAGGAATGGGCGGCGGCATGGGCGACATGGGAGGTATGGGCGGCATGGGTGGTATGCCAGGCATGGGTATGATGTAATAGAAAAAGAATGACGAATAGCGAATGACGAAATAATAGTGAAAAAGAGAAGTAAAGACAAATTTATCCGCGGATTTAACGGATTAAAGACTATTTTCTCCGCGGATTACGCGGATTAGCGCGGATTAAAAAAGTAGAGATAAAAACAAAGACTTAATAACGATTTTATCCGCGGATTACGCGGATTACCGCGGATTAGAAAAAATAGGAATAAAAAACAAAAGATTAAAAACGAATTTATCCGCGGATTAACGCGGATTAAACAAAATAGAGAATAAAACAAAAGGTAAAAGACGGATTTGTACGCAGATTAACAAGGATTATGAAAGGTAAATAGTATTGGCTGAGACGGATTTATTACATCATGAGCTGACCAGAGAGATTATCGGTGCGGCGATGGAGGTTCACGGGAATCTCGGTCATGGATTTCTTGAAAGCGTATACGAAGAGGCATTGGCAATAGAATTTGACTTAAGAAATATTGGTTACGAAAGACAGAAGGAAATTAAAGTCGTTTATAAAGGCAGAACAGCGAAAGAATTTGTGTGTGACTTTCTTGTTAAAGGAAAGGTATTAGTAGAGCTGAAAGCCCTAAGTGCTATTACCGGCTCTGAAGAGGCACAGGTCTTGAACTACCTCAAGGGTACCGGAGTAGAAGTCGGGCTGTTATTGAATTTCGGGCAGAGCTCGCTGAAGTCCAAGAGGCTTGTGCTGCAAAGAAAAAGAAAAGCCGCGGATTTAACAGATTAAAAACGAATTTATCCGCGGATTAACGCGGATTAGCGCGGATTAGAAAAAATAGAGATAAAGGCAAAGACTTAAAAAGACTTTCTCAGCGGATTAACACGGATTTGAAATAATAGAAATACAAACGACTAAAGAGAAAAGATTTATTGATGGCTAAAACAGTTTTCATTTTAGGTGCTGGGGCTTCTAAGGAAGCAGGTACTTGAAAAAATGGAATCCACGGATTAAAGACTAAAGAATAAATTTATCCGCGGATTACGCGGATTAACGCGGATTAAAAAAAAGAGAGGTTAAAAGAAACCACGGATTGCACGGATTAAAAAGAATAGATACTGGAACCACGGATTTCTCGGATTAACACGGATTAAAGAAAATGAATGAAAAAATAAGTCATCGTTTTGAAGAATTACTCAAAGAAGGTGAGAGTTTAATTAATTCGATTCCTTCATTAAAACGACAGACGCATGCTTCTGGTCCCATGGAGACTGTTTCAGGAGAATTAGCTTATTGGGTAAATACTTCCGAGATATCAAGATACCGACGGTGGTTAAATTCAGCGGCTAATTTGATTAGTCATGTCGTAAGTGAAGATAGCTATTATGCAAAAGAATGCACCATAATATTTGATAATGAACAACTCAAAAGAGGTGTCCCTTCACATTCTATCCAGCAAACATTTGGTTTATTAAAATCTGTTAAAGAGGAATGGGGACATGGGATGCTTGGCCAAATTGAATTTAACATAGCAGGTGCAACCTTTGACGATTTTCTTGACCATGCTGAAGAATTTCATAAAGGTAATAAGACAATAGAATCCTCAGTATTATCAAGTTTTGTTTTTGAAGATACAATAAAAAAGATTTGTAAAAAGAATGGAGTTGAGACAAATGGAAGGAAGCTTGATAATCTGATAGATGATCTTGTTAAGAAAGATGTACTAACTCAAGTAAAAGCTAAAAGAGCGAAGTCGTCTGCGGGTGTGAGAAATCATGCGTTACATGCGGAATGGGAAAAGCTTGATATAAAAGATATAGGAGCAATGATTAAAAACACGAGAGAATTTATTGAAGAATTTCTTTAATATATTTAATCCGTGAAAATCCGCGTAATCCGCGGATAGAAAGTCGTTAGTCGTTGGTCGTTAGTAATAAAAAAATAATCCGTAGAGTTAGTTGTTAAGGAAATTTAGAAGGAGAAGCCGATATGAAGCTCAGACCGTTGGATGATGGACTTGTAATAAAACAGCTCGATGCTGAAGAGAAAACAACAGGGGGGATTATCCTGCCGGATTCGGCGAAAGAGAAACCTCAGATGGGCAAGGTCGTAGCTGTCGGGCCTGGACGGACGCTGGATAACGGCAAGGTTGCCAAGATGGCAGTGAAAAAAGGTGATGAGGTTATTTACCCGAGGTATCTGGGTAACGACGTGGAAATCGACGGCGAGAAGTACATTATCTGCAAGGAGCATGACATCCTCGGGATAGTCGAGAAGTAAATTCAGAAATGAATATCCAATGCAGAATGTAGAATACTCAATATAGAAGGAAATAAAAATGGCAAAACAGATGATGTTCGAGAATGCGGCGAGGAACGAGCTAAAGGACGGGCTGGAGAAGCTCGCTGCGGCTGTGAAGGTGACACTCGGTCCTACGGGAAGGAACGTGATTTTGCACAAGAGCTGGGGCTCGCCGAAGGTAACCAAAGACGGTGTATCGGTCAGTAAAGAGATAGAGCTGCCGGAGCCTTTCAAAAATATGGGGGCCAAGATGGTCAACCAGGTTGCGAGCAAGACTTCCGATGTTGTCGGGGACGGTACAACCACATCGACCGTATTAGCTGAGGCGATTTACCGCGAAGGACTCAAGTACGTTACGGCAGGGGCAAATCCCGTGGCGATTCAGCGTGGTATTACAAAGGCGGTTGCAGAAGTGACTAAATTTATTAGGAATGAGAGCATACCGGTAAAGGGTCATGAGGATAGAGCCAAGGTTGCGACTATCAGCGCTAACAACAACGCAGAAGTAGGCGAGATTATTGCTAATGCTATGGATAAAGTCGGCGAAGAAGGCGTGATAGAAATCGAAGAAGGTAAGGGGATGCAAAGTGAACTGACCGTTGTCGAAGGGATGCAGATAGATAAGGGATACATCTCGCCTTACTTTATGACCAATCCGAATACTCTCGAAGCGATTCTGGAGGATTGCTATATCCTGCTGCACGAGAAGAAACTTTCGAATGTGCGAGAGCTGATACCGCTGCTGGAGAAGGTTGCGCAGCTCGGCAAGCCTTTGCTGATAGTGGCTGAAGACGTGGAAGGAGAAGCGCTGGCAGCTTTAGTGATTAACCGTTTGCAGGGAGTGCTGAAGGTCTGTGCGGTCAAGGCGCCGGGATTCGGCGACAGGCGAAAGGCCATGTTAGGTGATATGGCGGTGCTGACAGGCGGGACACTAATCAGCGAAGATTTGGGTATGAAGCTGGAAAAAATTGAGCTTTCGCAGCTCGGACAGGTTAAGAAGGTTGTAGTGGGCAAGGAAACTACGACTATTATCGAAGGGTCAGGGAAAAAGAAGGACATCACAGCTCGCTGTGACCAGATAAGAAGCCTGATTGAAAAGACGACCAGTGATTATGACCGGGAGAAATTGCAGGAGCGGTTGGCAAAATTAGTAGGCGGAGTAGCTGTGATTAACGCCGGCGCTGCGACGGAAACCGAGATGAAAGAAAGAAAAGACCTTCTGGATGACGCACTGCACGCAACACGCGCGGCGACCGAAGAAGGAGTAATTGCAGGCGGAGGAGTAATCTTCCTGCGGGCTATTGCGGAAGTTGAAAAGGCAAAATCGAAAGTCAAAGGAGATGAAAAAATCGGGTTTGATATAGTAAGTAGTGCGCTTAGTGCTCCGACGAAGCAGATTGTCGACAACTCAGGCGAGGAAGGTGATGTGATTGTGGCAAGGCTGTTAGAACAGTTGCCGACGAAAAAGACCTTAGGCTATAACGCGAACAAGGGTGAACTTGTGGATATGGTCAAAGCGGGGATTATCGACCCTGCGAAGGTGGCAAGGACGGCATTAGAGACGGCGGCTTCGGTTGCGGGGCTGATGCTGACGACGAATGTGCTGATAACGGACCTCAAAGACGAGGATAAGGACGAAGAGCCGATACATGGTTCGGTAAGATAATTTATAAGAAATCCGAAATACGAAGCACGAAATACTAAACAAATTCAAATAACAAAATTCAAATGACCAAATCTGTTCGGAACATTTGGATATTATGATTTTGAATTTGTTTAGTCCCGATTTATCGGGCTAGGATTTCGATATTCGAATTTATACAGGAGATTATGCCAAAACGTGATTATTATGAAGTTCTGGGTGTGAATAAAAGCGCATCCGCTGATGATATCAAGCGTTCGTATCGGCGGATGGCGATGAAGTACCACCCGGACAAGAATCCCGGCGATAAAGAGGCTGAGGCGAGGTTCAAGGAGTGCGCCGAGTCATACGAGGTCCTGTCCGACGCGGGAAAACGCAAGCAATACGACCAGTTCGGACATGAAGGCCTGCGCGGGGCTGGGATGCATGACTTTTCACGAATGAACGTCGAGGATATATTCTCGATGTTCGGTTTTGAGGACTTGTTCGGCGGAATTTTCGGCGGTCGCGGCGGACGGCGCACGGCTCGACGAGCGGGACCGACACGGGGATACGACCTTGAGACGGCAGTTGAGCTGTCTATGCAGGATGTGGCTTCGGGGACGGAAAAAACGATAGAGTTTACGAGACAGGACAACTGTACGGAGTGTTACGGCAGCGGTTCGGCGAAAGGCTCGTCGCCGTCGAAATGCCCGACATGCAGAGGTGACGGACAGGTGGCAAGGGGCGGCGGATTCTTTCAGATGGTTTCGACGTGTCCGCAGTGCCGGGGAACAGGGCAGGTCATTACCAATCCGTGCAGGGATTGTAAAGGTACGGGGCACGTGCCCAGAAAAAGAATCGTAACAATAAAGATACCGCGCGGGGTGCATGAAGGACAGAGTATCAGGGTGACTAACGAAGGTGAGCCCGGTCGAGACGGCGGGCCAAGGGGCGACCTTTACTGCTATGTGAGAATAAAAAACCATGAGTTTCTCCAACGTGACGGTAATAACCTTATTGCTATTGTACCTATAAGTTTTACGCAAGCTGCGCTGGGAGCGACTGTTGATGTGCCCAGCTTAAACGGTACGAAACAATTGAAGATACCTTCGGGGACGCAGTATGGCACTATATTCAGAATCAAGGGACAAGGGCTGCCGAATATGCGCACCGGAAGGAAGGGAGATGAGCTTGTGCAGGTGGCTATCGAGACACCGGTAAGGCTGAACTCGAAACAACGGGAGCTGCTGGAAGAATTCAAGAGAAATGAGAACAGCGGTATTTTCCCGGCAGCAAAGGGATTTATAGATAAGCTGAAAAAGTATTTCGGCAGCAATAATTAGTGTGAGACTATGACAGAAAAGAAACATAAAGACAGAAAAGAAATCAAGGCGCTCGAAAAGGAGCTGCAGGAGTTAAGTTCGCAGGCTGAAAAAATCGGGCAGGAGAACCAGGACCTGACAGCCAAGATGCAACGAGTGAGCGCAGACTATGCGAATTTTCAGAAGCGTTCGGCCAAGCAGATAAGTGAGTCTATCAGCTTTGAGAAAGAAAGGATTGTAAGATCGCTTCTGCCGGCAATGGACAATTTCGAGCATACACTGGCACATGCAGAATCGGCTGAGGATGTCGAGGCAGTAATCAAGGGTGTGAAAATTATCTATGACCAGATGCTCGATGTTTTAAGGTCGTACGATGTCGAGCAGATTAGCGCTTTAGGAGAGCAATTCGACCCGGCGCTTCATCAGGCGATGCTGCAGAAGGAAGATGAAGAAAAAGAGGAAGGTGTAGTATTGGAGGAGTACCAGAAAGGCTATAAGCTCAACAGCAGGGTTATTCGGCCTGCCAAGGTTGTTGTAAATAAAGTCACTGTCGAAACAGAAGTACCCGAAGCGACCGGAGATGAAATAGTTGAAGAAGAAACAGGCCCAAGCAGCGAAGACATTAATCAATAATCATTTGTCACCAGCCATTCAATACGATGCCTACTTACGAATACAGATGCGGTAACTGCAAGTATGAGTTCGAGCGGTTTCAGTCTATAAAGGCCCGCCCTTTGCGTAAATGTCCACAATGCGGCAAGAACGCTCTTAACAGACTAATCGGCACCGGGGCGGGTATTATCTTCAAAGGCTCTGGTTTCTACGAAACCGATTACCGTTCGGAAAGCTACAAAAAGGCCCAGAAGAAAGAGACCGAAGGCGGCAAAGAGAAAGCGGACGATAAAAAGGGCGAGACCACCAAGGCCGAAAAGTCAGACACTAAATCTGCCGATAAGTCTGACTCAAAAAAAGATACCAAAAAGAAGTCTGCATAGCATGGGGCTTTTACCTGATTAGTTTTGCGATTTGGCGGAATTTAGGGTGTTCGGCAGTCTTGAGCAATTCAAACAGGGCCATTTCGGTAGTGCTAATGTCAATTCCCACGGTCTGCATTTTATTAAGAGCGAAGGTTTTATTCGATTCGGTGCGTGATGAGACTGCGTCGGCGATTACCGTAACTTCATAACCGGCATGGCTTAAGTGGATAGCTGTCTGATAGATACACACGTGGGTTTCAATACCACACAGAAGGACCTGTTTTTTATTTAGTTGTTCGAGTCTGGAATTGAAGCGGTCGCTGTCGCAGCAGTTGAAGCAGAATTTGTCGACGGGCTCATTATCATCGAGCAGGTCTGCTATTTGGGGCAGTGTTGCGCCGAGGGCCTGAGGGGCCTGCCGGCACCAGAGGATGGGGACATTTAGAATCTTCGCGGCCTTGATGAGCACCTGAATATTGGAAAAGAGTTTTTCTTTTTCGTGCATTAACAGGGCCAGTTTGCCCTGCACATCAACGACTGCGAGACAGCAATTGTCTATACGAAGCATCTTATTGGGTATTGTTAATCTGAATCAGAAGCTCAATCATTTCAGTTTCATCGCCCAGGTCCGAAGTTTTAGGCGTTGTATCGCCTGATGTCAAGACCGGTTTTGGTATGGGCAACGAGTTGACTTCGGTGTCAACCGCAAGGATGGTTCCGGGCAGGTCCCTGGTCATAGAATTGAAAGCCGCGGTGTCTTTTGCAAGCTCTATCGATTTGGCGATGTCGGTTTGGGCAATAATATCGTTTAATTGTTTTGCGCTGACATTTGCGACTATGACGTCCTTACCCTGTTCGCCCGTTTCGACTCGAAGCATCACCGAATCGAATTTGTCCCAAATGGTAGCCATGTCGGTGATAAACATACCGGCGGCGGTACGGCTGCAACTGAGGTTGTACACTCCCTTTTCGGATTGGGCTACCGGCAATTCGATAAGTATGATTCCATTGTCCACTAGCGCGCGTTTTACGAATGCGTCAACGCCCGTGAAAAAAGCGGTATTCAATTCAAGACGGCCTGTGAATTGTTTCGGCAGGGGTGGTTCCTGCGCTGCGGCTATCGCAGGGCGAGACTCGGGCGGTGAGGTATCCGCCGGGGGCGTGTGTGCAATCACTTTGTTTGTGACGGATTCGGGCATAGGTATTTCTTCGTTAATCCAGTTTTCCGATACGAGGTGTTCTTCGTCGGATGGTTGCGGCCCGACTATGGTGAAGACCACGGCAGCCAGGGCCACAGCAAGAGTGACTATTGCGGCTATGGAAATCGCACGGCGCCAGAGCAGCTGCCTTGCGCCTTCTTTTTTATCGAATTTCTCATTACCTGAGCCGAGGAAGGTTCGCTGTTTGATCTTTGCTTTTACGTTCTCGAGTAATTCGGGTGGTGCTTCGGCGACGGGTATCGCGGCCAGGAGTGAACGAATCTTCTCGAGTTCGGTGAGTCTTGCCGCTATTTGGTGGTCGTGCTGCAGGATGCGTTTAACCTCTGTGCGGCGTCTCTCGGTCAACTGGCCGTCCATATAAGCATTTAGCAGCTCGTCTATTTTATCTTTATCGTACATTACAGTATTGCCTCAAGATTCGCTTTCAGATTGGCCCTGGCCCTTGCCAGGCGGCTCTTGACCGTACCCAGCTCGACTTCCAGAATCTGTGCAATCTGTTCGTAGTGCATGCCTTCGATGTCCCTGAGAATAATTATTACTCTGTGGTCCGTATCCAAACTGTTAATTGCTCTTACTATTAGATTCACCTGCTCTTTGCTTTGAGCAATATCGGCCGGTTCCCGAACGGTATCGTCAGCCAAGTAGCTTCGCAGAGCCGCCCTGGCTTGTTCGCTGTCACCGTCCGATTCGGCATCGAGAGAAGTCATCTCGGTGCGGGCCTGCCGGCGACAAAAATTCAATGTCAGATTCACTGCAATCCGAAAGGCCCAGGTGTAAAAGCTGCTTCTGGCCTGGAACCGGTGCAGGTTCTCTATTATTTTGACAAACGAGTCCTGAGTAAGTTCCGCGGCGTCCTGTGGATTTGGGCAGATTCTCAGGATTACGTTGTACAAACGGTCCTTATATTTGATTATCAATCGCTCCAGTGCGGCGGAATCTCCAGCCTGACACTGCTGAATTAGAGCTAAATCACTAATATTGATATTGGCCGTGTCCGGCTGCACTGCTCCTGTCCTTAGTTTAGACCCATATCCAGACTGAAAGTTCCATCGCGTCCCATTTTGCGAAATTCCGCAAAATGGGAATCTCATCACCACCCCCACAGAGACTCCATAAACCCAGTATGATGACAGATTTGGGCACAGCAGTCAACCTTTTTAGTAGTGGGTTGAGACCGAGCAAAAGGCGGACGAAAAGCTATTTTTTATCGAGGGTTATTGTGGCCAAGAGCCGCTGGCCGGACGGACGCATGCAGGTTACCTCGAGGACGTAGTTTTTACATTCGGGACAATTGTACCGGAGCTTGAATTCGTAGGCCCGCAGATAGTCCCGCCAATACCTGTTGTTTTCGTTAAATGCGTTCAGGCTTATATCTTCCCACATATAAAGACGCTTTCCTTTGGGGTCTGCTGAACGTGGCCTGAATTTATAAAGCTCAAAACGAAAGACCGCCGGGGCCTTGATTGATGAGCCGACGCTGTCCTGCAGGGCGATGTATGCTGTGATTGTATCAGGCTCAGTGGTTTTATCCGATGGTTGGACATTACTTAATGGCAGAAAGACGGCCTTGACCTGCTGGTAGGCTTTGTTGAAACTTTCAAACTCGGCGATGTCGCCCCTGACGGCGCCGGAAGAAGTTGAAGAGTCCGGCTCACAACCCGCCGACAACAAAAGTATCGTCGTAAAAGACAAGGAGATAAT
>Ga0315549_1001421_pt1 | contig 25012 bp, 19 predicted proteins | sample SalMarSW160200MG_FD_203101 | JGI IMG/M metagenome (GOLD analysis project Ga0315549, IMG submission 203101) | Salt marsh sediment microbial communities from the Plum Island Ecosystem LTER, Massachusetts, United States - Salt Marsh Sediment SW1601-200 ... | reverse complement strand
TCCCCCTGTCCCTTGGCCAGGGCCGGCAGTTCCCGGGTGAGCGCTTCCGCTGGATGCACCGGCAGGGCGGGCAGGTAGATGGTGAAGGTCGTCCCCTGGCCCACCTGGCTCTGCACGCCAATCTCACCTTCGTGCTGCTTCACAATGCCGTGCACCTGGGCCAGGCCCAGCCCGCTGCCTTCCCCAGGCGCTTTGGTGGTGAAGAAAGGATCGAAGACGTGCGGCAGAACGTCGGGCGGAATGCCGCTCCCGGTGTCCGCAACCGTCACCTGCACCCATTCGCCGGCCTTCATCCCCGGCAGGGGCGGGGGTACCTCCCCCCCGCTTCGGGGGGGCTGGGGGGGGTATGTCCCTCCGGGCTGAACCCGTATCCGCTCCAGCCCGATGCGCAGGTTTCCTCCCTCCGGCATCGCGTCTCGGGCGTTCACTGCCAGGTTCATCAGCGCCTGCTGCGCCCGCGTCGGATCGGCGTTGACCGTGTACTCGTCCGGCCCGTAGGCCAGGACGATCTGGATGTTCTCCGGCAGCGTGCGCTTCAACAACTCGACATGCTCCTTCAAGAGCGGCGACAGGTCCAGTGGTCGCCGTTCGAGCACCGCGCGCCGGCTGAAGTCCAGGATCTGCTGGATCAGGTTAGTCGCGTGCCGGGCTTGTCGGTTGATCGTGGCCAGCCACTCGCGGTTCCGGGGGGACACGTCTGGCGTCTGTGACAACATCTGGGTGTACAGGACGATCACCGCCATGATGTTGTTGAAGTCGTGGGCGATGCCAGCCGCCAGTTGGCCCACGGCGGCCAGTCTTTCTTGTTGCTGGCTGTAGCGTTGGATTTCGCGCTCCCGGGTCACGTCCCGGATGACCAGCACCCATCCTTCGGCAGGCTCAGGACAGGCCCCTTCGGGCGTGGGGTCGGTTTCCAGCGGCCGGGCGATGACCTCGAATCGGCGGCCGTCCGTCGCTACTTCGTGCCACAGTCCCTTAGGAGGCGAGGTCAACAGTTCCGCCAGTGGGCGGTCGCCCAGGTGGGTGAGCGTATCCCCCACGCCGGCCCCGGCCAGGACGGCCAGGTCTCCCTCTGCCACCGGGTTGGCCAGGATGACCTGCTCATCGGCATCCAGCAGAAGCATCCCTTCCGGCACCGTGTCCACAATCTGCTGCACCTGTTGGGCCTGCTCGTGGACCTGTGCCAGCAGGCGGTCCCGCTCCTCCTCTGCCTGCTTGCGCTCGGTGGCGTCTCTGAATGAACACAAACCCGCTACCTTCCCCTGGTATTCAATTCTTGTACCAACACAGCTTACCCATTTTTCCCTACCGCTCTTGGTGATTGTCCGAAACTCGTTGACCTGCCGCAGATCTTTTTCAAACATGTCTTCTGCAATAGTCCTGAGAGCCCGTTCTCTATCGTCTGGATGAATGTAATCAAATAGATTGATCTTACATACATCCTCTACAGAATCAAATCCGTAGATTTGCGCAGTGGGTTGATTAGCAAGCACTATCTTCATCGTTTCGGCGTCAATAACAACCAGACCATCAATCGTGCTCTCGAATAGGACTCTATAGTTATGTTCGCTTTCCCGCAGCGTCTCCTCCGCCCGCTTGCACTCGGTCTCTGGGGCTTCCAGCTCTGCGATCCGCTGGCGCATTTCTGCCAATTCGTTTATGAGTTGCTCTTTGGTCTTATGTTCATCTTTCATCTCGTGCACCTCCCGATGGCCCAAGTGCACGCGGCCTCCACCGGTTTGCCGATCCTTTCACCGGAGGGCCAGGTGCAGGCGAAGTGGCTCTTTCCGCTTGGCGCTGTGGCGCAGCCTGCGGACCTTTGCGGAGTGCACTTTCCAGGATGCCAGGTCGGAGGGGGAGCGGGCCACCCGCAGATATCGGGCCTGGATCCTTATGGCTGTCAGACACCTGTTTCATGTTTCACGCCTCGCGTTTCACGCCAAGCCAGGCAGTCAGCCAGGGTGTGGCTTCTACTACCGGTCACTGATCAGCAACTGCATATAGTCCCCGATGTCGGCGAAGTCCTCCAGCGCCCAGGTGGCCTCGATCACCTGCCTCTGCTTCTCCGGCGTGAGCACCGCCGCCGCGTTGGCGCGGAACTTGGCGACGATGTCGTCGTCACTCATCGGGTTCTCCGGGCTGCCCTTGGCGTGGTCCACCTGCTCCTCGTAGACCTCTCCGTCGGTGGTGGTGATGCGCACGATGGCCCGCTTCACCGCCGGAAAGAGCGCGTCAACCCCCGGGTCGGCCACGACCTTGATCTTTGGCAGAAGCGCCCAGATGCGCGGGTCGCGCAACTTCTCCTCCTCGAACGAACTGGGCAGGACGTTGCCATCGGCGATGGCGGCGGCGATGCAGTAGGGCAGGCTGTGGTCGGCTGTCTCCTTCGTCGTCGGCTGGTACTTGGAGGGGTCAGAGAGGATGTCGGCTCCACGGGTGGTGGTGCGCACGTGCACTTCAGCGACATCCTCGGCTGTGATACCGTGGGCGCGGCATAGGTTCAGCCCGGCAGTGATGGGCTGGTGGGTCAGCGCCTCGGTGGGGAAGGCTTTGTAGGAGCACTGGGTGATGAGGAACTTCTCCCCTGGTTCGACTGCGCTCACCACAGGTGGTTCGACTGCGCTCACCACGGGCAGGCCGTCCAGTAGCGCACCGGTGGACCACTCGACGTTGCTCAGCACCTCGTACAGCCCCTCTTTGCCCTCGATGACCTCGACCGGGCCGGTGTAGCCCTCGCGGGCCAGGAGCGCAGCGCGCACGCCGGCCTCGGTTGCCATCGGGTCGGCGGTGTTCTTCATATTCGTCAGGTGACCCGCCACGACACCGCCGAGGGTGAAGTGGGAACTGGCGGAGATGCCAGCCGCCGCGACCGTCTGCTCCTCGCTCAGGCCGAGCATACGGGCGGCGACGAAAGGGGAGACGAACTGCGTCAGGGTGGCGTGGTGCCAGCCGACCTCGCGGATGCCGGGGGTGGCGGCCAGACACCAGCGCATCTCCAGTTCATAGGCGATGAGGATGCCGACAAGGACTTCCCGCCCGTCCCGATGTGCCACTTCCCCGGCGGCCAGCGCGGCGGGGATGACGTCGGAGGGGTGGGAGGGGTCCTGTTCCCAGAAGATGTCGTTGTAGTCCAGTGCCCGCACCAGGAGCGCGTTCATCAGTGCGGCGTTGACCGCGTTGGTGCGGTGGTCGCTGCCGATGACCGTCGCTTCCTCCGTGCCGCCGAGCGCGACGACGTAGCGGTGGGCGGCCTGCATGTCCTCATTTAGTACGGCAGCCAGCGCGCAGCCGACGGAGTCAAGCAGGAAGCGCTTGGCCTCGTGTACTGCGTCGGTGGGGGCGTCTTCGTACTGCAGGCCCAGGGCGAACCGGGCCATTGTGTGGGTGATACTGTCCATCGGTACCTCCGTGTGGGTGAAAGGTAGTAAGGAGTAGGTAGGGAGTAATGCAGCATCTTCCCCATACTTCCTACTCCGTACTCCATACTCCTTCTTGACGTTTCGTGAAATCTGAGTACACTACGTCCATTCTTCTCTCGGAAAGGAGTCTTCTATGCACCAGTATCGTGCCCGTCAGTTTTTTGCCCGTATCCTGCCCGCCAGTTGGGTACCCTATGTGCTGCACCTTCGCCCCCGGGCCTGGGCCATCGTGACCGCTCACATGTCGGTCGGCTTCCTACTGGCCATCGGCCTCGACCTCTCCGGCGACCGTCTGGCCTGCTGGGCGCTGGCTGCGCTGGTCTGGGGGATACTGGGCAACGGCGGCACGCTGGCGCTCAACAGCGTCTTCGACAGGGACGAGGGAGACATCGGTTATTTGGACGATCCACCTCTCGTTCCGCGCTATCTGGCTCCCTTTGCCCTGGTCCTGACAGCCCTGGGCATCCCCATCGCCCTGGCGCTGGGTTGGCGCTTCTCCGTCGCCTACGGAATCTGTGTCGTGATGTCTCTCCTCTACTCGGTGCCTCCCTTCCGTTTCAAGGCCCGGGCCGGGCTAGACATTCTCATCAACGCTACCGGCTTCGGCGGGCTGACCATCTACGCTGGATGGGCTGCCGCTGCCCAACCCCTGGTGCCCCCCATCGTCAACGTGGCCGCGGCCTTCTTCTGCTTCTTCGTTGGCTTTTATCCGCTGACCCAGATTTACCAGATGGAGGAGGATGCCGGGCGTGGGGACTATACACTGGCGCTGGCTTTGGGCAAGCAGAACGCGCTGCGCCTGGGCATCCTGGGCGTGGGAATGGGCTTCGCCTTCCTGACCCTGGAGGTGGTTCAGCGGTATTGGGCCTGGCGGTCGGCGGGGCTGGTTCTGGCGCTGCTGGCCTGGGTTGTGGTACTGATCCCCTGGTACCTCCGCCGCCAGCAGGCGGACGTGGCCTACGAGCAGCGCGGCTTCTACCGTGCCCTCTACGCCTGGGCTCTCACCGACATAGCGGCCCTTGTGGCGATGATGCCGCTGGCTTGATGTCTGAAACCAGGTTTTTTCCTGAAAACCTGGTTTCTGGTTCTGAACCGCCTGCTGTCGTCTGCGCGGGGTGCCCATCGTCATCGTCCAGAGGTCGGTAGTGCAGATACTCTTCGTAAGTCCATTCCCCCCTGTGGAGGTGGCCATGTAGCCCCCTCCGTGGCAGAGGAGGTGTGCCGGGGCGCTACAGCCATACTCGCCCCTCCTGCGTCTTGCCTCCGGCCTCCTGACTACAATCGTTCTGCTACTGCCTGCGCCACCTCCAGCGTCGTATTGCTCCCCCCCAGGTCGTAGGTGCGCACTTTCTCCTCGGCGATGACGTCGGCGATGGCCCGCTCCAGTGCCTGCGCCGTCTCCTTCTCCCCCAGCCACTGCAGCATCAGTTTGACTGCCAACAGCATAGCGGTGGGGTTGACTTTATACAGGCCGGCGTACTTGGGGGCCGAGCCGTGCGTGGGCTCGAAGATGGCGAAGTCGGCGCCGATGTTGCCGCTGGAGGCGAACCCCAGCCCGCCCACCAACTGCGCCGCCAGGTCAGAGATGATGTCGCCGAACATGTTGCTGGAGACGAGCACGCCGTAGTCCTGCGGGTTCTTGACCAGCCACATTGCCATCGCGTCCACATTCGCCTCCCATAACTCGATCCCAGGGAACTCGGCTCCGATTTTGCGTGCCTCGCGCACCATCAACCCGGAGGTCTCGCGAATGACGTTGGGTTTCTCGACCAGGGTGACGGTGGGGTAGCCGTGGGCCTGGGCGTACTCGAAGGCACGGCGCACGATGCGGCGGCAACCATCACGGGTGAAGATGCGGCAGGAGATGGCGATGTCCTCCGAGGGCACGGACTGGAAGGCGGCCATGCGAGGGCTGTGGGCCTCCAGCGCCGCCCGCACTTCCTCCGGCAGTGGGTGGAACTCGATCCCAGCGTAGAGGCCCTGTGTGTTCTCCCGGAAGACGGCCAGGTCAATATCGTCCCGGAAGTTGAGTGGGTTGCCCTTGAAGGCTTTGCAAGGGCGCAGGTTGACGTAGAGATCGAACGTCTGGCGCATGCGCACGATGGGGCTGCGGTAGACCAGCCCCTGGCCCTGCAGTTCGGGGGTCAGTTCGGCCTGGGCCTCCTCCTTGGGCTTGGAGGTGATAGCGGCGAAGAGGGCGCAGTCGCAGGTCTTGAGGGTGTCAATTGTCCGCTGTGGCAGCGGGTCGCCCTCCTGGCACCAGAATTCCCAGCCGATGTCGGCGGGGACGTATTCGGCGTCGAGCCTGATTTTATCGAGCACGATCTGGGCGGCGTCCATCACGTCTTTGCCGATGCCGTCGCCGGGCATCAGCGCGATGCGGTACTTGGGCATTTGTCCTCCTCCTCTGGCTCGATCAGAGACCGACCAGAGCGTCGTGTGGGTTGGTGGGTCTATTCTACTCGATGGTTGGGGAGAAGGCAAGCGGGAAGGGTGCACCCCTTATCAGGCGAGCGGCATTGGGGCCAGCGGGCCGCCGGGCCGGGTCAACGCCGCTATCACGTCCACCATCGTCTGGCCAGCCACACCTGCCTGTCGCATCAGTTTCCACAGCGCCGATAACTCAGGAGGGTGAGTCAGCACGTAGGGAAGCATCTTCAGCGGTGGGGTGTTGCCGTGTGCGTCGGTGGGTAGATGCGTCACTGGCAGCGGCGACGTGAGTGGGTCGAGCACCACGCGCAGGTGCACGAATAGCACACCTCGCGCAACAGCCCAGCGGGCCAGTGGCCCGGCCTCCATCTCGACAGCCACTGCGCCTGCGGCCGCCCCGGCCCGTTTCTGCTCCACGCTCGCCAGCACCTTGTCCGAGGTGAGCACCGGCCCGACGGCTATCCGCCGCCCCAGTTCCTCCGCGTGGTGGCGCACCTGCGCCACCAGGGGGGCGGGCGGTGGGTGTGGGAGCCGCGCCGTGGGCCCGTCGGCTCTATTGGAGAAGATGGTCGCGTCGGCCAGCACCAGGTCACCGAGTCCCAGTTCCGGCGTCAATCCGCCGCACCAGCCGAAGAGCCACACCGCCTGGGGATCCAGCGGTTCGATGCGCGGCAGCAGGGCCGCCGTCAACTCCGGCCCCATACCCGGCTCGACGAGCAGCAGATTGTCCGTCCGCCAGGCGGGGACGTCCCATCCCGGATCAAGTGCAGCGCCGGGCAGCGATCTGAGCACCGTCTGGCTTTCTCGACGAGTCGGGGTGATCAGTATACGCATTTTGCCGGCCCTGTTACCCTCCCCGCATCTCCCCGGGTTCCTCCGGGACTGGCCACTTGCCCAACTCGACCTCGATCTCCCGCTCTCGACCGTCCTGCTCGATGGTCAGCATCACTGTGTCGCCCGGTCCGTGGGCAGCGATGAGGATCATCAGCGGCGTCTCCCGGGTTATCTCATCGCCGTCCACTGCCAGGATCAAGTCTCTCTTGTGCAGGCCTGCCTCTTCAGCAGGGCTTTCCGGGACAACCTCCAGCACCTCCGCGTCCTCCTCCAGTTGGTGGACACACACGCCCAGGTAAGGCCGCTGGTGGGGCCACTCCCACTCCGCATACAGTATAACGTCAGGCCGTGCATAACACAAGCGACGGGTCAGCAACCAGCAACGAATCTCCAATCCCCCTCGTCCTCTTGACAAACCCCAGAGATTGTACTATAATATTATTGAATTAATGATTTAGTATACTACGAGATATGAAGCTACGCATCGAATCGGAAAGTAAAGTTCCCATCTATGTCCAGGTCGAGGAGCGGATTCGCTCCCTCATCGCCGCTGGCCAACTGCGGCCCGGCGACCAACTCCCCACCATCCGCGAGTTGGCCGCCAGCCTGCGGGTGAACTACAACACCGTCGCCCGCGTTTACCTCGACCTGGACCGCGATGGCGTCATCTCAACCCAACGGGGTCGGGGCACCTTCGTCGCAGGTGTGCCAGATGAGGGGCAGATGGCCCGCATGCGGCAGGAGAAACTGCAGGTCATTGCACGCACGGCCCTCGGTGAGGCGCGCACGCTGGGGTATGCCCCAGGCGAGACCGCCGCGGCATTTGAAGGGGAACTGGCGCGCTGGCGAGAAGAGAACGGTGATTGATCCCTGTCTCCGGTTTCTTCACCACCCATCACCGTATGCGGACGGCGGCGACAGTCTTGGGGGAGTTGACTTTGCCCGCCTTCAGCACAGGCGGAATATTTCGTTCCTCTGGTGGGCGGGAGTTGGTGGTGCGGCAGACAAGCGGGTGGCGGAGTTGGCACGATGGGCGTGGCTCGTCCGCCTGGCTTTGGGCGATGTAAGATGGTCGTCGAGTTTGGGAGGTGTACGAGTTGGAGCCTGCTGGCTTCTGGTCCCGCGGCTGGCATTTGATTGACGAGGCAGGGACGACGCTGCTGGAGATCCAACCGCGGGGAATCTTCCGCCGGGGTGCCTACCTGACGATCATAGGTCCGGTGGACGCCGATCTGCTCGTCTTTGCCTATTACCTGGTCAACGTGCGCTGGCAAGAGCAGGCAGCCGTTGACAGCGCGGCGGCTGGGAGTTAGGCCACATCTCACACCTGGCGCTCACTCTCTTCATTTGCAGCGGCATCGCTGTGGGGACTGCGCTGGGGACACTGTGGCCCTGTTTCCCTTGACTGCCGTGGGTGGCAATGTAACACGTGAAACGTTGACATAACGGACAGGATTGGCAGCAGTGACATCGCCCGCTTCCGCGACGAGGGGCGTTGTGTCCTGCTCTCCACTCACCTGATGAGCGAGGCGCAGCGGTTGTGCGATCGCATTGCCATTATCCACAGGGGACGTTTACAGGCGGTGGGCACGCCAGCGGCCCTCATCGCTCGGACCGGCGCGGCCGACCTGGAGGAAGCGTTCGTGCGCGTCGTGGGCGAGGAACAGTTGTGGGCCGACCTGCGGGAACAGAAGCGCAAGCGCCGCTGGTACCAGTTCTGGCGGCGGGAGCACTCGGAGGATCGGACGGATGTTTAAGTGCTATCATCTTTGCCAAGGAGGCGCTTGATCTGCTGCGCGACCGGCGGACGCTCTTCTTCCTCTTCGCCACGCCGCTATTGATGCCACTCATCGGTGCCATCGGTTGTGTTTTTTGCCTAATGATGCTAATATGGCAGTATCGCAAAAGTCGCCCTGACGGCTAGCCGTCATTCTGAGCGTAGCGAAGAATCTCCCTCTGCTCTGGTGGAGGCCCTTCGCTTCCCTTCACTGCGCTCAGGGCAGGCCGCTCAGGGTGACGATGGAAGATTTTTTGCAGGACTTGGGGCTTGACCTGGACGAAGTGAAGCGAGCGTGAAATACAGGCGGCTCCCATCTTTCAAGAAAGCCTTTAGGCGGCTCCCCCGCAAGGTTCAGGTCAAGGCAGGGAAAACATTTCTGCTATTCCGAGAGAACCCCAACCATCCCTCTTTGCGTATCAAGCGCGTGCGGGGTGTGCCGGGTGTGTGGGAGGGCCGAATTGACATACACTAATGTCCTGAAACTCACGTTCTCGCCAACGGCCCCCGAGGAGGCGCGCAGATGAAACTCAACAGACGACACTTCGCCACTTTAATCTCCATCCTGGTCATCCTCAGCGCACTTCTCTCGGCATGCTGTGTGGGACCCCGACCAGCGCCGCCTACGCCGACGCCGGCCGCGCCGCTGCCGCCGCAGGTCGTCCGGGTGACGCCGGCCCGGAGCGAGGAGCAGCAACTTGAAGCGCCGGTGCAATTTGTATTTGACCAGGCGATGGACGCGGAGACGGTGGAGACCGCCTTCACCATCGAGCCCGCCGTTGCCGGCGACTTCGAGTGGCCCACCCCGCGCGTGATGCAGTTCAGGCCAGCCAGGGCAGGCTTTGAGCGGGCAACTCGTTACACCATCGCCCTCAAGGAAGACGCCCGCAGCCAGGCCGGCCTTCCGCTGGAAACCCCAGTGCAATTTCACTTCACCACCGTCGGCTTCCTGGAGGTGGCTGGAGTGCAGCCGGCCGAGGACACCATCGAGGTCGCCACCGATGCCGCTGTCACCGTCCTCTTCAACCGGCCGGTGGTGCCCTTGACCGCCATCGAGGACCAGAGCAACCTGCCGCAGCCCCTCACCTTCGTGCCGCCGGTGCGCGGCAAAGGAGAATGGCTCAACACCTCGATCTACATCTTCACTCCAGACGAGGGGTTTGAACCCGCCACTACCTACAAGGCGCGGGTCGCCGCCGGGTTGGCCGACACCACCGGCGGTGTGCTGGCCGACGACTTCACCTGGGAGTTCACCACGGTCATGCCGGCCGTCGTCGCCACCCACCCTGACGCAGACACCATCTACGTCAGCACCGAGCCGACCATCCACGTCGCCTTCAACCAGCCGATGGATCACGCATCGGCCGAGGCTGCCTTTAAACTGAAGAACCTGGCTACCAGCGAAGCGGTAGAGGGCACCTTCGAGTGGCACGACGAGGGGTTGATCCAGCCACGTGGGTACGCCTATGAACCCTACGGGTGGTCGTGGGATCGCGGCGAGGGGCCAGAGCGGGTGGGCGTGGAGACAATGAGTTTCACCCCCAACCAGCCGCTCGATTTCACCGCCGCGTACAGGGCGACAGTCGCCCAGGGCGCGAAAGGGGTCAGCGGACAGGCCGGCACCCAAAAGCCCTACGTGTGGACCTTCGACACCATCGCGTATCCGCGCATCGTCCGCACCGACCCGGCCGACGGCGAGGTGCGCGCCGACCCGTGGGGCGGGCTGGATATCACCTTCTCCAGCCCGATGGACCCTGAATCCATCAACGGCAACTTCACAATCAGCCCCCCCCCGCCCCCCCCCAACTCTGGGGGGGAAGCCCGCCCCACCGTCGCGGCGACGGAAGTCTTCACCTACTGGTGGGATAGCAACACCGAACTCGAAATCTCCTTCCCCATTGAGCCCAATACTGGCTACGAAGTGACCATCAGCGGCGACGTCCAGGGGCGTTACGGCCAAAAACTGGGCCAGGACACCACTATCCGCTGGCGCACCCGCGCCCGGAACCCGCTGATCTACCTGCACACCCCTGATCGCGTCGGCACCTACAACGCTTACACACGGACAATGGCCTACGTGACCGTCCGCAACGTGAGCCGGGTCAACTTCGCCCTCTACCGGATGCCGTTAGAGGACTTCTTGCGCGCCAATGGGGATCGCTGGTGGGACTACTGGGAGGACTACAGAGGCCCTGAGAACCGGGAGAACCTCATTCGCCAGTGGTCATTGGACGTGAAGCCGCCGCTGAACCAAAGCCTCATCTACGGCACCAAACTATCCGGCGATGCGTCGCCCCTACCGCCGGGCCTCTATTACCTGGAGGTGTGGGCTGACTCCGATGCCGTCTACCCCGAAGCGCAGCCGTTCACGCCGGTCGCAGTCGAGAAAGAGATGTTGGTCGTCTCCCGGCACAACCTGAGCCTCAAGACGACCGCCACCGAATCGCTGGTCTGGGCCACCGACCTGCGCTCCGGCGACGTGCTGCCCGACCTGCCCGTCGTGGTGATGGACGAACGTGCCAAAGTCCTGGCGGAAGGGACGACCGGCCAGGACGGTGTGTTCGTCGGCGAGGAGCACCGGCCGATAGACCCGTGGGATCCCATTTTCGCCTTCGCCAGCGACCCGGACAACCCGGACGAGGACTTCGCCGCTATCAGCAGCCGGTGGGCCGAGGGCATCACGCCATGGAAATTCGACCTGCCGGTGGAGGACTACCTGGAGCCCTTCACCGCCTACTTCTTCACCGAGCGGGCCATCTACCGCCCCGGCCAGAAGGTCTACTTCAAAGGGATTCTGCGGGAGGACGACGACGCCCACTACTCCCTGCCCACGGGGGACACCGAAGTCAGCGTCGTCATCTGGGATTCGCAGGGCACGAAAGTCTTTGAGGACGACCTGCCCGCCAGCGACATGGGCACGCTGGACGGCGAATTCACGCTGGGCGAAGAGGCGGCTCTTGGTTACTACTCCATCGAGGCCACCTACGAGAAGGAACACTTCAGCGTTGGCTTCCAGGTCGCCGAGTACCGCAAGCCAGAGTTCCAGGTGACGGTCGAGACGGACAGGCCGGAGTACGTCCAGGGCGACGAGATCAACGTCACCGCCCAGGCGACCTATTACTTCGGCGGCCCCGTCGCCAGCGCCGAGGTGCGCTACTCCGTCCTCTCCACTGATTACTTCTTCGACTACCAGGGCGAAGGCTGGTGGGACTTCACCGACTACGACTTCAGCCGCTACCAACGCGAAGATTACTACGGCTCCTACGGTGAACTCATCGCCGAAGGGACCGGTACCACCGACGCAGAGGGGCGCTTCACATTCAACCTCGAAGCCGACATCGCCGCATACGTCGCCAGCCAGCGCTTCACGCTGGAGGTGACCGTCACCGACGTCAACAACCAGGAGGTGAGCAACCGCACCGAGGCGGTCGTGCACAAGGGACTGTACTACATCGGTCTGCGCCCCGAGCAGTACGTCGGCAGAGTGGACAAAGAGAACAGCGTGGACATCATCACCGTGGACTGGGCCAGCGCCCCGTCGCCGGACCGGGAGTTGACCGTCGTCTTCGCCGAGCACAACTGGTACAGCGTCCGCAAACAGGCGGAAGACGGCCACTACTACTGGGAAAGCACCGTCGAGGACGTGCCGGTCTTCACCACCACGGTGACGACGGACGACGATGGCGAAGCAGCGGTGGCCTTCACCCCCAAGAAAGGCGGCGTCTACAAAGTGACCGCCAGCGGCCTCCCCCCCCTCATCTCCCCCAATGGGGGGGAAAGAGGAGGGGAGGTCCGCAGTTCCACCTACACGTGGGTCAGCGGACTCCGCTACGTCAGTTGGCGGCAGGAGAACAACGACCGCATTGACCTGGTGGCCGACCAACGGCAATATAAAGTCGGCGACACGGCGACCATCCTCATCCCCCACCCCTACCAGGGCCCGGTCAAAGCGCTCATCACCATTGAGCGGGGGCACATCTACCGCCACTGGGTGCAAACCCTGGAGACCAACTCGGAGCAGATCGAGATTCCCATCACCGAGGATCTCATCCCCAACGTCTTCGTGTCGGTGGTTATCGTGAGCCCCCCCTTCATCCCCCCCACTGGGGGGGAAAGAGGGGAGGAGACCTCCCCCCCCATGGGGGGGACTGAGGGGGGGAACCTGCTGCCCAGTTTTAAGATCGGCTACGTCGAACTGCCCATTGAGACCACGGAGAAAGAGTTGAGCATCGCGCTGACGCCTGACAGACCGCCCGACGAGCACTACCGGCCGGGCGAGACGGTGACCTACGACGTGAACGTCAGCGACAGCGAAGGACATCCGGTCGAGGCCGAACTGGCCCTCAACCTGGTGGACCTGTCGGTGATTTCGCTGGCCGACCAGCCGGGGCGGGACATCGTGGACCACTTCTGGCGCGAGCGGGGGCTGGGCGTGCGCACAGCCAGCGGGCTGACCCTCTCGGCAGAACGCATCAACCTGGCGGTGGCCTCCGAAGCCAAGGGGGGAGGTGGCGGCGGCTTGGGCGAGGAGTTCGGCGTCGTGCGGCGCCGCTTCCGCGACACTGCCTACTGGAACCCGACCGTCCGCACCGACGAAGACGGCCACGCGGAGGTCCGTGTGGAACTGCCCGACAATCTGACTACCTGGCGTATGGGCGCCCGGGGCATCACTGCCGAAACGCTGGTCGGTCAGGCCGACGTGGACGTCGTGAGCACCAAAGACCTGCTGATTCGCCCGGTGGCGCCGCGCTTCTTCGTCGTCGGCGACCAGGCGGAACTGGCGGCCGTGGTGCACAACAACACCGACAGGACACTGCAGGTGGAGGTCGTCTTCGAGGCAGATGGGTTGCAAATCGGCGCCCCCTCTCCCCTCACAGGGGAGGGGCCGGGGGAGGGGTTGCGAGTTAGCATTCCCGCCAACGATAAGGTCAAGGTGACGTGGCCGGTGACGGTGGAGGACACGCCGGAGCCCAGCACCGGCTCTTCAGGCTGGTGCACGCTGCGCTTCGGCGCGAAGGCGGTGGGGCAGTTAGCCAGCACACCCCCCTCCGGCTCTCCCCTGGGAGGGGGGGGAGTTCAACCCCCCTCTCCTCGTAGGGGAGGGGCTGGGGGAGGGGTCTCCGACGCCGTCGAAATCACCCTGCCGGTCTACCGTTCCAGCACGCCCGAGGTGGTCGCCACCGCTGGCCATTTCGACGCCGACGGGCAACGACTTGAGGCGGTGGTGCTGCCCCCCAGTTACGACCCCACCCAGGGAGAACTTTCGGTACACGTGGACCCGTCGCTGGCGGCCGGTATGGCGGACGGGCTCGATTACCTGGAACACTATCCCTACGAATGTACCGAGCAGACGGTCAGTCGCTTCCTGCCCAACGTCGTCACCTACCGCGCCTTCAAGGAACTGGGGCTCGACCGGCCCGACCTGGAGACAAGTCTCCCGGAACTGGTCAGCACCGGCCTGCAACGGCTTTACAACCAGCAGCACTACGACGGCGGCTGGGGTTGGTGGATCATAGACGAGCCCGACCCTTACCTGACCGCCTACGTCCTGCTGGGGCTGGTCGAGGCGGAGCGGGCCGGCTTCGTGGTGGACGAAGGAGTGATGGAACGGGCGGTGGTCTTCCTGCAAGGTAGTCTGGTCAAACCCAGGGACGTGGAGCATCATTGGCAGGCCAACCGGCAGGCCTTTATCCTGTACGTCCTTGCTGAGGCCGGTCAGGGGGACCTGGGGCGCACCGTCGCCCTCTTCGACCAGCGCGACGTGCTGGACACCTTTGGCCAGGCCTACCTGGCCATGGCCTTGGGCCTGCTGGAGCCGGATAAACCGGCTCGCGTGGACACCCTGCTCTCCGATATCACCACCGCCGCCGTCGTTAGCGCTACCGGCGCGCACTGGGAGGAGGCGCAGACGGACTACTACGCGATGAACACCGACACCCGTTCCACCGCCATCGTGCTGGCGGCCCTGGCGCGGCTGGACACCCCCTCCAATCCCCCCTCCGAGGGGGAAAGCCCCTCCTCCTCGCAGGGGGAGGGACGGGGAGGGGGTCTGGCCCCCAACGCTGTCCGCTGGCTGATGGTCGCCCGCCAGGACGGCTATTGGGAGACGACGCAGGAGACCGCCTGGGCTATTCTAGCGCTCACCGACTGGATGGTCGCCACTGGCGAACTGGAGGGAGCGTACAACTGGCAGGTGGTCGTCAACGGTGAACCGCTGGGCGAGGGGAGCGTGGCCCGCGAAAACATTGACCAGACGGTCAAACTGCAAATCGAGGTCGCCGACCTCCTGGCCGACGAGGCCAACCGTGTCGTCATCGAGCGCTGGGCGCCCGAAGGGCAGGACGAGGGGACCGGCCGGCTGTACTACAGCCTGTACCTGCGCTACTTCAAGCCGGTGGAGGAGGTGACCGCCCTCAGCCGGGGCATCATCGTGAGCCGAAAGTATACGCTGGCCGATTGCGGGTCGGAGGATGAGCCGTGCCGGGCGATAACGCAGGCACAGGTGGGCGACGTGATCCAGGTAAAACTGACCATCATCGCCCCAAACGACCTGCACTACGTGGTGGTCGAGGATCCCTTCCCGGCCGGCGCCGAGGGGGTGGACCAGAGCCTCAAGACGACCAGCGTCGTCGGCCAGGAGCCCGAACTGACTCGCACCGACCGGCGCGACCCGTGGGGCGGCGGCTGGGGCTGGTGGTGGTTCAGCCACACCGAACTGCGCGACGAGAAGGCGGTGCTCTTCGCCACCTACCTGCCTCGGGGCACGTATGAGTACACCTACCTCATCCGCGCCAGCCTGCCCGGCGAGTACGGAGTGATCCCCACCCACGCCTACGAGATGTACTTCCCCGAGGTGTTCGGGCGCAGCGATGGGGGTCTGTTCACCATCACCGAATAGCGCGACTTGACATTCCGTGCCCTGTGCTGTATAATGAATTGTGGATATTCCACATTCTGGAGGCATAACAAATGACTGGTTTATCTCTGACCCGGATTGTGCGCCCGCTGCGACGTGGGCAACTCACCATCCCGGCTGAGTTTCGCCGACGACTGGGCATCGGCGACGATACACTGTTGCAACTGACCCTGCATGAGGGCAAGATCGAAGTTGTGCCCGTGGTTGCTATGCCGGCTGTGGGGAAGGCCTGGGCGCGGGAACTCTACGCGATGTTCATCCCTATCCGCGAAGAGGCCCGGACGATGAACGAGGCCGAGATTGACGCCCTGATTGACGAGGCAATAGACGAGGTGCGGTTACAACACGATGATTAGGGCGGTTTTCGATACCAACGTCTTTCTGCGCGCTCTCATCAATCCTCACTCACGCTGCGGCCGGTTGCTGGACGAATTCGCCGACGACTACGACCTGGTCCTCTCGCCAGCCATTGTACGCGAGGTGCTGGGGGTGCTGCACCGGCCTCGATTGCGGGCCAAATTCCCTCAGATTGCCAACCTTGACGTCGCGTGCATCATCGCTCTCTTTGAGCAAGCCCGGCTGGTAGATCCACAGGACGTGCCGTCTGTCTGCCGCGACCCCGACGACGACAAATTCCTGGCCTGTGCCAGGTCTGCCGGGGCCAAGTATCTGGTGACCGGGGACAAGGAGCTGCTGGTGTTGGGGCACTACGAAGATACCCAAGTCTGCCAGCCCGCTGAATTCATCGCGCTGTTGGAGGCCGGGGGAGTGCAAGCAGAGTAAGTGCGGGGTAGGATCGTGGCCGATACGCGAGCCGTCCCTCGTTCTGCCAGTTCACTCTGGGACAGCGTCTATCGGCAGAGCGCCCAACACCGCCCGGCGCAGCCCCCAGGTATCGCCGAAGCGCAAGTGGTTGACCCAGCCCTGGACAGAGGCGGTCACTCGCTCTAGAGGGATCTCGTCGGCAGCGTAGGCTGCCAGCAGCCGCTTGAGCCGGCGCCGGTAGGCGATGCCCTTCCGTCGCTTCAGCCGCCGATGAGTGGGGAAGACGGTGAACCCCAGGAAGGGGATACCCTCCTCAACGCAGAGACGCAAAAGCTTAAAAATCTCTGCGCCTTTGCGTCTCTGCGTTAAAAATTGCCCTTTTTGCAGGGGAGTCATTCCCATGTGAACGGATCGTCAGGATGGCGCGGATCAAAGGGTTGCACATCGCCTCTCTTGACATCCCCTACACCACGCTATATAATAAACCGTGGGAGTTCCACAAGATGTGTGAGGAACTGAACTGGGATGACGAACGGCTTGAACACATCGCCACCCACGGTGTAACGATCGGCGACGTGCTGGAAGTCCTGGAAGGAATCTTCTGGTCGCCGAGGTGGGAGGGCGACAAACGTCGGGTGTATGGGCAGACGGAGAGCGGGCGGTATCTGTTTATCGTGATCGGACGGCGGCGGAGTGGTGAGTTGTGGTTGGTCACGGCCCGCGATATGACTATTGGTGAGCGACGCTTGTTTTTGAAGAAGAGTAAGGGAGCAAGGCGATGAAGATCGAAATCCCGGAGTTTGCTAATTGGAAAGAGGAAGCAGAGTTCTGGGACTATACGGATACGGTAGGTTTGATGGAGGAGGAAGATGGGGAGTGGATAGGCCCCGGTCGCATCAAACCCGCCCCCGGTCTATGCCGCCGCTGCGGCGCACGGATGGAGCGTCATTGCCTGGACATAAGCATCGCTCGTGGTCGCATCGTGCTTCACGAGGCGGAATTCTACGTCTGCCCACGCTGTGGGGCGCGCGCCTTACCGCCTGACAGGCAGGAGTTTGTCACCTGGTCCGAAGTAAGTTCCGCTCTAGAGACATCTCCTGCATAGAAAAGACTGTTTTGCTGCGTCAGACTTCGGAAGCCTCAAAGACCTCCGAAGTCTCTGGCCCCTCAGCGAGACGCGCGTCGCCACGTGAGCCGCGCCCGCGCCGCCCCGGTACGCTCGAAGTATTCCATCCGCACGTCGTGCGTCCCCTCGCTCAGCCGCACCGTCGCGCTGCGGTAGCCGCGCATCGGACACCAGGAGTCAATCAGCAGCCGCCCGTCTACCCACAGCCGCACGCCGTCGTCGGTGTAGGTCGTGAAGCGGTAGGTGCCGGCACGCAGATAGAGCGGCTGCGTCCAGCGGGCGGAGAAGCGATCCTGCGGCACGCCGGTCCCAGGCGAACCCCGACCCCAATTGTGGTCCAACACCGTCTCAACTCGCGTCAGCACCGGCTCGCCGCTCAGGTCGCTGTTAGCGAAGTAGGCCGCCACCCACGGGTCATCGGACCCCTCCCCCAGCCCTGCCCCTACGGGCGCAAAGGAGGGCGGGGCGTTGTCGTTTGTGCCGGGCTCCCACCAGAACCGCACGCGGGCGCTCCCGGTGTGTTCGTAGTACTCCAGCCGGATGGTGTGCGATCCCTGCAGATAGGTGCCGTCCACGTAGTGAAGTTCGTAATCCATATCCTGCCATTTGTCAATGAGGATGTCCTGGTCAATCCACAGCCGCACGCCATCGTCGGCCTGCACCGCGAGGCGGTAGTAACCCGGCGTGAAGTTCACCGTGCGCGTCCAGCGGACGGCGAAGTTGTCGTCGGGCATCCAGTCCACCGGCGGTTCCACCCCCCAGTCGAAGTTGATCCCGGCGTCACCGCGCACCAGCACCGGCCCGCCGACGAAGTCACGATTGTCGAAGTACTCTCCGTGCCAGGCAGCGAAGGAGTCCAGCACTTCCCACCAGACGTGAGCGGCGGCCTCGCCTCCGTGCTCGTAGTATTCGACGACGATCGTGTGCTGGCCAGACGCCAGGTGCACGTCGCCGGTGTGGGTCTTGGGCAGTTTTTGATCCACCCAGGCATCCACCACCAGCCCGCCGTCCACCCATACCCGCACGCCGTCGTCGGTGCTGGCGAGGAAGCGATAGGTGCCGGCTTCGAAGTCCACCGTGTGCGTCCAGCGCACCGAGAAGTAGTCGGCGGGGACGGCCGGGTCAGGACTGCCGTTGCCCCAGTCGAAGTCAATGGCGCGGTCGTTGCGCACCAAAACCGGCCAACCCTCCACATCGCGGTTGTCAAAGTATTCTCCGCGCCAGGTCGCGCCACCCACCAACCGGTTCCAGGCCACGCTGATGGTGGCGTCGCCGGTGTGGTCGTAGTACTCGACCCGCACCCGGTAGGTGCCGACCGGGACGTAGCGGTCCACGACGAGCGGGGTGGCCCAGCGGTCGCGCCACTCGTCCACCACCAGTTGATCGCCCACCCACACGCGCACGCCGTCGTCGGAGAGAATATCGAAGCGGTAGGTGCCGCCGGCGAACCACTCGTCGCGCACCCAGCGGATGGAAAAATCGTCGGATGGGAGGCCCGAGGCCGGGCTACCGCTGCCCCAGCCGAAGTGGATGTCCTCGTCCAGGCGGCTCAGAGCGGGAGTACCGCTGAGGTGGGGGTTGTCGAAGTAGTCGCCCCACCAGGCCCCCGATGCCAGTGGCGGGGCAGCCGTGGCGGGCCTGCTGCCCAGGAGCAGACCGATCAGCGTGAGGACGAAAAGCGGGACCGTGAGCAGAATGAGATTACGTTTCTGCATCATCATCGTCACACCTCCTCGAAGCACGTCACACGTAAAACGCGAAAACGCAACTATAGCCTGCCTCACTGCAATTATACACTCAAAGAACCGGGGCGGCAACGCGACGGCCGAACGCTTACATCAACGGCATTAGCGACATCCCTACCAGCAGCAGAATGATCCAGCGGCACCACCGTCGTCCCTTCACGTCTCATCTCCTGGGCTTCGCCGCACGCGCAGCCGCAGTCCCTCCGCGGCGACCACCTCAACCTGCTCGCCCTCGGCGAGGGGGACGTCGTCGGTCACCGCTGTCCACAGTTCCCCCGCCACCTGCACCGTTCCCTTGGGGTCGAGCGGTGTCTTGACGACGCCCTGGCAGCCGACCAGCCTCTCCACGCCGGTCACCGGCCGCAGCCTCTGGGCGCGCAGTCCTTTGGCCACGATGAAGGCGAAGAAGGCCCCGGTCACCAGCGCCGTCGCCACCACCAGCGGCACCGATACCTTGCCGTAGGGTGAGCCGATCGGGATGTTGAATAGGATCAGGGCCCCGGCGATGAGTGTCCCGATGCCCACAAATGTCAGCGCCTCCACGCCCGGCGTCTTGAGGTCGAGGAAAAAGAGGACAAAGGACACCCCGATGAGCACCAATCCCAGCCAGTTGAGCGGCATGATGCGCATGGCGTAGGCGGCCAGCGCCAGGCAGAGCGCGCCCAGGAAGCCGGCCACCCACCCGCCCGGCGCCGAGAGTTCCAGCAGGATGAGTTGGATGCCGAGGACCAGGAGCAGGAAAGCAACGTTGGGATTGACGAGCATGCTCAGTACCTGCTCGACAGGTGACATCGGCACCTCTCGCACCGTGGCGCTGGCCGTGTGCAGCGTCACCTCATGCGTGCCCAGTGGCACCGTGCGCCCGTCGAGCTTCGCCAGCAGGTCGTCCAGGTCATCGGCGACCAGGTCAATCACCCCCAGTTCCAATGCCTCCTGCTCGTTCGCGGTCTCGCTCTCGCGGATGGCTCGCCCGGCCCAGTCCACCGCTGCCTGGCCCCGCCGGGCGGCGAAGACTCCCGCGTGCTCTACCAGTACGTTGACGATCTTCTCCATCGCCTCAGTATCTATCTCCACATCGCCCGTGGTCACTGGGTGGGCTGCGCCGATGGTCGTGTGAGGAGACATCGCCGCTCCCGAAGCCGCCAGCGTGACCAGCGTCCCGGCCGAAGCGGCCATCCCGCCACGCGGCCAGACGTAGACGATGACCGGTACCGGCGCGTTCTCCAGCGTCTCCATAATCTTAAGCGTGGCGATGACGTCGCCGCCGGGAGTGTTGAGCAGGACAACCACGGCCTGTGCTTCCCCCTGCCCGGCCAACTCGATACCCCGGCTGATGTAGTCGGCGGTCGCGCTCGAGATCGCCCCGTCCACCGTCAGCACGTAGACCTCCCGCTCCACCTGTGCACCTGCGGGCATCAGCGTCAGCAGTGTCACAAGCACTACCCACAATACACCAACAACTCGTTTCACCTCGCACCCCCTCGGCAGTAAGACGTGAAGCGATAGGCTCCGCACCGCGCTTCACGCATCACGTTCCACGCCCTAATTATACCCCAGAAACCCTCTCCTTGCACCCGCGCCGAGCATCAAGTATCCAGCACAGACTAGCCAACTTGCCCCTTCCGTTGGGTGTGTTTCATTTCGGTTGGACGTCCGGCTTCAGCCGGAAAATCCCCGCTAAAGCGAGGTGCCCGCTCCTTTCCCCCAACTCACTTGAAACACACCCGTTTCAATTCCATAGAATTGGGTCACCACGGGGCGGACCACTCCGCCCGCTTTTCGTTCCAGACAACGCCGCAGACACACCCGCCCGTACAAGATTTTGACTTTCGCCCGAGGTCAAGTATACTGTAGGAGTTGATGAAAGTTTCCATCTATCCCCACAAGTCAAATACCCTCCCAGTGCTGGCCGATAATCACCTGCCCGCCGACGCCGCGTGGCTGTTCCCGGAGTATGACTTTGATACGATGCACCTCGAACGTCACAAGAGCGTCATCATTGAGCGGGTTCTGGAACGAGGCACGTGGGAACAACTTCGCTGGCTATTCACGACTTACAGCGAAACCAGCGTGGCCGAGTGGGTGCGGCGGCACGGGTTTCGTTTGCTGTCCAGGCGCTCGTTTGCTCTGTGGCGGCTGGCGCTAGGGGTAGCGGATTATGTCGCGCCAGAGTGGGCCATACAGGCCAAAAGGATGGAGTTATGGTAGACTTCTACGAGCAGGTCACCACACCCGCCTGTCACCAGGCACTGAACTACCTGCGCCAGCAACCCTTTATCGGCGGTTTTTACCTGGCCGGTGGAACGGCGCTGGCGCTGCAAATTGGGCATCGTGTCTCCACGGACCTGGACTGGTTCAGCGCCAGCCATCGTCTTCTCGCCCCCGAACGTGAGGCGATTCGCCAGGCACTGGACGATAGCGGGCAGTTCGTGGTTGCCTCGGAGCAGGATGGTATGATGTTCACACAATGCAAAACCTGGAGGGAAGGCCAAATCGTGACCTGCACAACCAGGGCTGCCGAAGTATAGCCGCTGGCGGAAAAGGGCAAGGCACAAAGACGACGGGGCGGGGTGATCCGCCCCGTTTTCTTGTGGCCAACTCGAAAGCCCAGCGTCGAGCGGGACATGACACGGAGGGCTTAGCCGAAACGGGGGAGCACACGCCGATGCCGCCGTGCGGCGGACTGTGCTTGACCAGAGAGGACGGAAGATTTGCACAGAGCGGGGAGAGTAGTATACTAACAACACGAAAGCCTCGGCGCTTTGCCCGAGCCCGAGGCTATGTCCAGGACGGTGGCGGACACCCTGGCGATGTTATCATAGCACAACGCCCGCCCACCGTCAAGCCGGGGGCGGGCGTTCTGTTTCGACAGTACCGCGCGAGTCAGAAGGAGTACGCCCCATCCCCAGCCTTGCTGGGCGATCCGTTGGGGGAAGAAGGGCGATCGCTGGTAGGAAGATTAAGGCTGGGCACTCAAGCATACTCATTGTGACCACTTGGCCTGGCAGACAGCGCGCAAGATATCCAGTGACGGCCATAGGGGAGCGACAAGAGCAATATGCACAACGCAGTCACTGACTTTCTGAACACGTCCCATGCCTGCCTGCTCCTGGTGCACCCAGAGATCCGGAGGCTGGAGGATGCGGCTGACGAGTTGTTATCCACGTATGGCTGGCCTCATCTGTCTTTAGGCCGGGAACTCAGCACCGTATTGCTTTCCCAGACACCCCAACGCCGGCCCCGTGAAGCCCGCCAGTGGATGAAAGCCCGTCTCGGCGAGATATCCCCTGGCCCCGTGCTGTGCACCGAGATAGACCTGCTCTTCGACTCAACGCTCGAGTTGGATCCCCTGAGCTTGATGCGTGACGTCAGCCGGGTGTCCCGGATGGTGGTTACCTGGCCCGGAAGTTACCGGCGCGACGTACTGGCCTACGCCGTATCTGACCATAGCCACTACCGCACCTGGCGCAAGCCGGAAGTGCCCATTGTGGTGCTCGAATGATTAAAGTTGGAGTGGCGACTTCAGTCGCTCTGGCCCCCGTCATGAACGACTGAAGTCGTTACTACAGAAAAACTGCCGATGCCCAGGAACGTACCAAGCACGAGGAAGGAGCCTTATGCGCTACCGCGACCTGGTCCAATTTGAGCCGATTGAGACCGTCATCCAATTGCGCGATGCGGACCAAGAGGACGCTGCCCGCCATCTCGTCCAAACCTGCGTCATCTCCGACCGCATGGCGGATCAGCTCGCCAACGTTGTGATCCCCCAACTCCAGTTCCTGACCCCCCGCGACAACAAAGGCGTGCTCATCGTCGGCAACTACGGCACCGGTAAGTCACACTTGATGGCAGTCGTCTCGGCCGCGGCCGAACACACTGACCTCGTGCCTGTCTTGAACCACCCCGACGTGCAGGAAGCAGCCCAGGCCATCGCTGGCCATTTCAAGGTGATCAGGGCGGAGATCGGCGGCGTGACCGGCAGCCTGCGCGACATCCTGCTAAGAGAATTGGAGATCGCCCTGGAGAACTGGGGAACGCCCTTCACGTTCCCACCGGCTGACCAGGTCACCAACAACAAGGACGCGATCATCGCCGCCGTGGCCACCTTCCAGCAGCGCTACCCCGACCACGGCATCCTGCTGGTGGTGGATGAGCTGCTCGACTACCTGCGGACGCGCGAGGAACGCCAACTGATCCTGGACCTGGGCTTCCTGCGCGAATTAGGCGAGGTGGCTGCGCTGACGCCGTTCCGCTTCCTGGGTGGCTTGCAGGAAACCCTCTTCGACAACCCCCGCTTCGCCTTCGTCGCCCAGCAACTGCGCCGGGTGCGTGACCGCTTCGAACAGGTGCGCATCGCCCGCGAGGACATCGCCTACGTTGTCTCCCACCGGTTGCTCTGCAAAACCGACGAGCAGTTGGCCCGCATCACGGAGCACCTGCGCCAGTTCACGTCCCTCTACAGCCGCATGGCCGAGCGGCTGGACGAGTTTGCACAACTGTTCCCCATCCACCCGGCCTACATCGAGACCTTCGAGCGTGTCTATGTGGCCGAAAAGCGAGAAGTGCTCAAGACCTTGAGCCTGGGTATGCGCGCCCTGCTCGACCAGGAGGTACCCACTGACCAGCCAGGACTGATCTCCTACGATCATTACTGGGACGTGCTGCGCGGGAATCCCAGCATGCGCGGGCTGCCCGGCGTGGCCGAGGTCATTGAGAAAAGCAACGTATTGGAGGGGCGCATCCAAAACGCCTACACCCGGCCACACCTGCTCCCCGTCGCCCTGCGCGTCATCCACGCGCTCAGCGTGCACCGGCTGACCACCAGCGACATCTACGTGCCGCTGGGCGCTACGCCGGAGGAGTTGCGTGACGATCTGTGCCTGCACGTGCGTCTGCCCGAACCCTCGGCTGAGTTTCTGCTCGACCAGGTACAGGTAGCGCTGCGCGAGATTATGCGCACCGTCAGCGGCCAGTATATCTCCTACAACGAGGCCAACGGCCAGTACTATTTGGACGTCAAGAAGGACATTGACTTCGACGCCAAGATAGGCGAGCGCGGGGACTTCTTCGACGACGTTGACCTCAATCCCTATTTCTTCGACGCCCTGCGCCAGGCCCTCAACCTGAGCGACACGACCTACATCAACACCTATCGCATCTGGTTCTACGAATTGCCCTGGGCCGAGCACAAGGTGACGCGCCCGGGTTATCTCTTCTTCGGCATGCCCGACGAGCGCAGCACCGCCCAGCCTCCGCGTGATTTCTACGTCTACGTGCTGCCTCCCTTATTGGATCGCGAGTGGCACGACGAGGAGCGATCTGATGAGGTCATCTTCCGGTTGACCGGGCTGGACCAGACCTTCGCGGACCTTCTGCGCCAGTACGCCGGTGCCCGGGCGATGGCCAGCGAGGCGGCTTCCCATCGAGAGGTCTACGCCGAGAAAGCCGGCAATCACTTGCGGCGGCTCTTGCGCTGGCTGCGCGAGCATCTGACAGAGCACCTGCAGGTGACCTACCAGGGCGTGACTGAGCCGATCGGCACAGTGCTGGCCCGCACGCGCAGCACCGCCAGCCAGACCATCGAGGATCTGCTGCGGTTGATCGCTGCGCACTTGCTGACGCCTGACTTCGAGGAGCGCTACCCCGCCTATCCCGCCTTCCGCCGCCTGACCCAGCCCGTCAGCGAGGCCGCTCGACCTACCAGTGCTATGGAAGCCATCCGTTTCCTGGCCGGGCGGGGGCGCACCAATCTGGCGCTGGGCGTGCTGGAAGGACTGAAACTGGTGGACGCAGAAGGCACCATCCGGCCCTATCAGTCGCGCTATGCCCGTTGCTATCTGGATCTGCTGCAGAAGAAACCTGAGGGCCAGGTGGTCAACCGGGGCGAACTGATCGAGCAGGTCGCCGGTGGCCTTCAGCCCGTCGAAAAGGACATCCCCTTCCACCTGGAGCCGGAATGGACGGCCGTGGTGCTGCTGGCTCTGGCCTACAACGGCGACA
>Ga0315549_1001418_pt1 | contig 25048 bp, 37 predicted proteins | sample SalMarSW160200MG_FD_203101 | JGI IMG/M metagenome (GOLD analysis project Ga0315549, IMG submission 203101) | Salt marsh sediment microbial communities from the Plum Island Ecosystem LTER, Massachusetts, United States - Salt Marsh Sediment SW1601-200 ... | reverse complement strand
CTTGGCCACGGCCACGATCTGCCTCTGTTCCCAATGACTAACTGGCGGTTTTGTCCGGCCAGCCGGCACATCCAGGAAGACGTGGTGCGTCAGCTCGGACAGGTGCCGCTCCAGTTGCTCCCGCGACTCCTCCCAGGCGAGGTTGATCCGCACCACGGCCCCGGCGGGCACGACATTGTACTCGGTGAGATGCCGCGACATCAAGAGCATGGCTTTTTTTCCGTTAAATTCTTGGAATAGTTAGGGTAAGAGCCCACGCCTTGTGGTTATACGTTATATGCTTTGCTAACTGACGTGTCGCGGCAGCGACGCCCTCCCTGACGCTTTGCCGTTGCCAGTCGTCGCCGACCAGCGTCGCAGCCGGAAATAGAGTGCCGGCTCCTCGCACGTCGTCCTCCACGCTCTGGGCGTCGTGCGCGCCGTCCACGTAGATCATGCCGGGCCGCAGGCCCGCCCGGTGGACGATCCTCATTCCATCGAGCATCTTCGTTCTCCGCCCTCGCCATGGCCCCGATGATCACTCGCAGGCGATTGGCTAGCCCGCTCTGGGGGAAGATTCGCAGCGTGGTCATTCGGACCCTTTCTCGACGGCGATCGCCGACGGCATCGGCGGGTATTTGTGCTCGGCCGAGCGGTAGGCCGGGCCGTCCCATGTATAGCCGTATCTCTCCAGCAGAAAGGCGTCGTTCTCCTGGACGTACCTTCGCATCTCTGGCGTGTAGTAGTCCTGGTGAGGGCCGTGCGCGTGCTGGTTGCGGTAGAGGCTCTTGTCTATCACGAGCGGCCGGCCGAGTATCCGCGCGAAGTCCTCGTAGTAGGTGTGGCATCGCACCCAGTCGTCCACGCGTAATAGGCTGTCGTAGTCCCTCTCCACCTCTGCCATCGACCGGTACTCATCGAACACTTTCAGCGCCTGCGGCAGGTGGAAGTGCAGGTGAAAGAACGTGCAGGCTCCCGGGCGAATGTGCCTCGGCTCGGGCGGCCAGTAGGCCACCGTCAAGTGCCGCCACGGCTGCCTGTTCAGATCCCAGAACCACTCCTCGAAGCCTACGGCGTGAACGCCCCTCTGCCTCTGGAGGCAGTGCTGCTTGTACCAGCCGCCGACGTACCAGCCGAACGGGTTCCGCAGCATCCCGATTACCGCGCGGCCCTTCAGCCACTCGGGTTTTGCAACCCGGATCGGTGCGTGCCTCGACTTGCCCTTCGTCACAAGCCGGCCTCCGCACGTATCCCTCAATAGCACCCAGCCGTGGCTGCTGCCGCAGTTGTTGACGCACAACAGGATGTGCCGGTCGGTCATAAACATCGCGGATACTCCCAGCCATCCAGGCCGCGGTGCGGATTGTCGTCGCGGTCCCGCGTGGGGTCGAACAGCTCCATCGCCGAACGAACGGTCCCGTCGCCGATGCCGTAGTCCTGCACGCCAAGGGCGCGGAAGAAGCTGCTAGCGCTGCCGTCCGAGACGGCCTTGGCTATCTCGGCCTGGTATATGACGTACTTGCCCGCTGGCCACAGCTCGTATTGACGCTCGGCCGCCCGCACCCAGTCCGCTATGCTCCGCTTCATCCATCCCAAGTCGTGGTCATCGTGCTTCCGCCGCAGGTGCGTGGATCGGCGAATCAGGTCGATGTTTTTCTCATTCAAGACCAGCGTCGTGTCCGGCTCCACGTCCAGGAAGATGTCGGTGAACTTGTCGAGGCACCAGGACAGGTTGTGCTGCTTGGCGATCGCGGGCTTGGCCGCCGCCTCGAAGCCATCGCGAACCGCTCGCCTCGCCTCGGCCACCTTCTCCGCGTCGTCGGTCCTGGCGCATACTTGGGACGCGCGGCTGAGCCAACCGAAGTGCATGAATTTGGCCTGTACCTCGTGGCTCTCTTGGAAGTTCCAGCCGAGCGCCTGGTACAGCTTCGCCGCGATGCTCGTGCCGCTATTCGGCGCGCCGATCATCACGATGCTTGGTCGTATCTTCATCGCTTGCGCCTCAGGAACCCGCCGTGGCAGGTCGTGTGGTGGAACTTCTCCCGCGACCAGTCGATTTCCCAGCCGGGGTTCGCCTCGATGAACTCGCGGACCGCCCGCCAGACGCCGCTAGAGTCCTGCCTGTGCAGGTCCGTGTCCTCGACGACGTAGTAATGACCGCGGGGCACCAGCGGCGCGAATGCCTCCACGCAGCCGAGGGTCATGCCGTGGGTATGGGCCGCGTCCTCCACCACCATCAACGAAAACCCCTCATCCCGGACGAGCTTGGAGATGCCGTCCACCAGGTCCCTCGGGTCGCCCTTCGTGAATTCCAGTCGTGGATGGACTGGCCGTTGCCATTTCGACTGCGTGTCAAACGACAATACCTGCCCGGTCCCAAGGGCCTCCATCACTGATGCGAAGAACAGCCCCGAGCCGCCGGCGGCGCTACCGATCTCCAGCAAGAGATCGGGCCGCGTATCCGTGATTATCTCCTGGTAGACCCACATGTCCGCCGGCGTCTTCTGCACCTTGTAGCCGCACCAGCGCATCGTGTTCTCCAGGTTCTCCCGGTCGAACAGCCCGCTGTAGGCCAGGGCCTCCTCCGGCAGCGGCGGCACTTGCATTGCTAGCTCCCTATGCTGAACAGCGGATAGGCCGGCGAGATCCAGTCCGCCTTGTCCATCTGATCGAAGGCCGACGGGGCGTAGAGCACGTTTCGTCCCTCCAGTAAAACCGACGATCGAATTCTACCATAGATTCTGCCCCTGTTCCAGACCAGACAGTCCTCGCCCACCGCCACGGTGATGTGTAGGACGCCTCCGGGGCGGAGGATGTCGATCAACCATTGCATCGCCTTTAGGTCTGCGTTCGGGTCGACCGGGTCGCCGTAGCGGCCGAGGCCGTCGTGGTCCAGCATCGACATCGACACGACCGCGTCGAATCGCTTGCCCTCCCACTCGCCGCGAGTGATAGCGTCCACCTGCCGGCACTCCGAGACGATTCGGTTCCGGTCGATCACCGTGACGTTCCTCGCACCGAAGGCGAGGCAGAAGGCGGGATAGTCCGGCCGCTCACAGCCGACCACGGCGACGCGCATCCCCGCAATGGGCCATCTGGCCAAAGCACGGCGAAGCTCCATCGTGGCGTAGCTGTAGCCTATGCCGCCTCCATTTCGCGTTCGCTCGATCTTGGCGTCCACTCTCTCTTGGGTCAACACCAGGGGCTTGCGCGGTACGTTATCGTAGTAGCGGTACTGCACGGGAATTCGTCCGCCCATGGTGAAGGCGTCTCGCATCCCATCCGGTATTTCTCGGCAAGGTTTCATTGTCGGTTCCCTACCATGGGTCCATGAGGCGGCAGACGGCAAAGCCTTCCGCGTAGTCTCGGCCTATGAGGTGGCCCCAGTACCGCTCCTGATCGACGATCTCCCGCTGCCAGCGACCCTTGCGGTAAAGCCATTCCGTCGCGTGAAGTTGCAGGGTTCGTGTCTTCTCCTCGTATCGTTCCGAGGAGAATCCACAGAATACGTTGGGTCGGAATTCCGTCACTCCGTCGGTGTACCCGTTGCTTCGGTAGCAGAGCAAGGTTCGGACGTTGCGGAAGGCGACCCTCGATAACTCCCAGGTCGCCCTATGGTCGGTATTCACGTCGCCCGGCCAGTGAGTGAAGACGCAGTCCACCGCCTTTTCTGTGGCGGCCCGGTCTATCTGCTGCATCAGGCTCGCGCTGTATCGCAGCTCGTTCGTCGCCTCCTTTCTCACTAGCAGCGGCTCGATGCCGAGCGCCTTGAACGCAGCCAGACCCTCCCGGTTGGCCTCCTCCGCAGACCTAGCGTGCCGGACATTGGCCTCGGCGGCGTACCTGGCGTGTCCCGCGTGCGGAACGAAGGTCTCGGAGTCCGTCAGCACCACCCCGTACACCGTGGCCCCGCGCTCCCGCAACCGCCCGATCGTTAGGCAGCAGCCCAGTTCGATATCATCCCAGTGCGCGCCCACCGCAAGCACGTTCATCGTTTGGCACCAATCACTCCAAGATCGCTATCGTCCGGAGGTACGGCCTGGTCCTCGTACAGTCCGCCCCGCGTGTTCGGGGCCGCTGCCGAGGCCGTCCTCGCCGAGCCTATCTTCACCGCGCCCCGCATCAACGCGACCAGTTCTGAGTAGGTCGAACGCTTCGAGCCGATGACCCAGTCGCAATGATCCGCCAGCAGGTAGAGTTCGGCGGCTACGTGGAGGATGCCGGACCGATTGTAGGTGCCGACCGGGCGGTCGTCCTCGCGCTTGGAGATCGACACGCGGTCTCCGTACCAGGCCGCGAACCAATCGGCCACCCGCTGCGACTCTGTGCAGAGCCGGATCGGCCACGCCGGCCGCTCGGCGATGGTCCTGCGGTACCAGTCGAGGTCGGGGGCCCTCTGGCTGCCAGGCTTCGCGTCCCGCACGTGGACGCCGATCAGCGGGGACGGCAGGTTCGAGGTCAAGGCTACTATTCTGTTCGCCAGCATCTCCGTCGGCAGCATGTATCTCCGGAACCAGTACCCGAGGTTCGGCACGTTCCAACGGCCGAACGCCAGCGCGCTGTCCGTGCGTATCCGCAGATCGCCGTCCCCGTCCAGGGCCGCAGCCAGCTCGTCGCGGGGCGTCCTGTACGTGCCGTTCCAGCTTTTCCCAGTGTCCGTCACCTCGTAGGGCCCCTCCCATAGCTCCTCCAGCGACACGTCGAACGTCCCTAGTTTCTGCGCCTTGTCCTTCTTCTTCCAGTCGACCACCAGCCGCTTTCCCGTGCGCTGAGTGTAGGCGACGGCTGCGATCACGCATCGCACGCGGCACGCCAGGCCGCCGATAACCTTCATGTCTAGTGTCCCCCTCATGGCTTCCTGGCCTCCATGTTAAGGCTCATGTGTTGACCTCTCGCAAAGTCCCCTCGGGGCAGGTAGGCCGACGCGCAGTCGATTATAGCCGCGTGCTCCGTTTGTCGCCAGTCGTACGATTGAGCCTCCACGAAGCCGGCCGTCTCCAGCAAGTCCGTCAACGTCTCCCTGTCCCAGCATGAATGGTGAGCGTCCTCGGGGTAGTCCGGGTACACGCGGCTTCCATAGAGCAGCCCCCGCAGTTCTGGCAGGTCGTTCGTCGCCGCGTATCGCGACGTGATCGCCGCGAAGTCCGGGATGGCCAGCCTCAAGGTGCCGCCTGGCCTGAGCACACGGTGCCACTCTCGCACAGCGACCCCTGCCTCGCGGGGCCAGAAATGCTCCAGCAGGTGGCTGGCGTAGACGAGGTCCACCGATTCATCGCCGTACGGCAGGTCGCGGGCGTCAGCCGTCTTGTCAGTCAGCGGGCGGACATCAACGTTGACGAAGCCCGGTAGCCGGATATCCCCGCAGCCGAGATGGATCTTCACGTCACTGCCTCCTATCCCTCGAAACTAATCATCCGCTTGCCGCCCAGCGGTATCGGTTCGGCGGGCGGTGGTTTGCTCAGCGGTTCTGTTTCGGCCGCAGCAGGAGCGTCTGTAAAGATACCGGTTGGCTCGGCCCACTGTCCCCGTCACTCGATCCGCTCCACGACGATGGCGCTGCTGACGATCTGCACCTTCTTGCCCGTCCGGTCGTCCACGAACGTGAACCGCGGCTGCTCGCCGAACCGCAGCAGTTGCCCCATTCGGAACGAGTCGGTATAGCCGATCAGGAAGTGGCCGACGTGGAACACCTTGGGGTCTGCTCGGAGTTGCAGATGCCAACCGCCGACACCCGCCGAATCGCACCCCATGAATATGCGATTCCCGCTCTTGACTGCCGCGATAGCTGTCATACTTTGCTCCGTTGTTTATTTAGTGAACTTGAATCCGAACCGCTTGATCTCGGCCTTCCGCCATGCGGCTACCGCCTGCCTGCACTCGTCATCGTAGTATTCCCGGTAGTGCAGCCGGGGCGATTTGCCCACGTAAGGCACCTCGGCCTTGCGTGTCCCCAATATCTTATGGGCGTCGTCGGCGGCGTCCTGTAGCTGCGGGAAGATGTAGACGCGGTCTAGCAGGATCTCGCCCTCCTTGTCGGCGACGAACGCGAGCTGATCGAGCGCGTTGACCCGCGCGATGCCGCCCCAGACCTTCAGGCCGATCCCGCCGTCGGTGATCCATCGACGGAATGCGGGTATCTCGTCGCGAACATCCGCAGGGTTCCCCCGCCCGTGCGAGCAGAGCCACATCGAGACGTAGTGGTCCCAGGGGTTACGCACGACGGCGAACTTCCAGAGCGAGTCCCACACGTCCTTCGGTATCCGTCGCCGGTGCTCGGCCGCCGGATAGTGCGACGACGGGCAGTTGAATACCCGCAACAAAGAGCGGCCGCCGGTCCGCGGCACGTGGACGAACAGCCCCTGCCGCTTCGAGCCGGGGATCACGTTTCTCCACTGGTACGTCATGCCTGCTCCGGCGTATTGCTAGAATTCATACTGAAAGGCGTCGATGTCCGACTGGTAGAACCTGCGAATCTTTTCTCGTGTATCCGTCTCGTAATAGTCCCGGTATGGTCGCTTCATTTTGGTGACATTCACGCGACTGAGCGGAGCGTAGTTCATGCCCGTCATTTCACACACGCGCTCCCAATCGTTGTCCAGATGTTCGTACCGCAGGATTAACCTGACCGCTTGTTGCCCATCTGCGTAGTGTGTCCAGTCCATCTGCGGTCGGCCGAAGTAATGACCCGGGTATTTTCGCATGGGTGTCGTCCGCTGAGGGTCCAACAGAAACGACGCGACGAAATCACCAAATCCGTTGTGCCTAAGATGGTATTTGTAATATATCGATACGAAGCGGTCCCAAGGGTTGCGAACAAATACGAAGCTTAGCGAGGCGTCAAGCTCTTTTCGTGTACGCCACTTCTTCTTGAGCAGATCCCGAAAGGGCCAGTGCCCATGGCTAAACACAGCGACCCTCGATGGATACTCAGTGCAGCCAATCAGAGCATCTCGTTCGCATGGCCGGCCGCTACCGGACAAACGGTTGTGGATCGACGTACCCGCCGTTTTCGGTATCCAGCTCCACAGTATCATCGCCGCCTCACGAGATTGTACAAGATTCGGTTGATCACGCCCGCTCCCATTCATGGACCCAATTCTGTTCGTGGCGGACTAGCACCAGCCCGGCTCCCTCGGCCACGCGCCGTATCTCGCGGCAGTATCGGTCCTGCCCCGACTGCTCGCCCAGCCGGTTCGCCACGATCAGGACGTGGCCGCCCGGAATCAACCGGCGTTCCATCGCCTCGAACGCCGCCTGCCAGGCGGACGACACGTGGTAGTCGAACCGCCACCGCTGCTGGTGAACGTCGTGGTGCAGGTGGTGGGGCGGGCCATCCACGAAGTCCGCGTAGCACTGGGCCCACGAGCCGCGGAAATTGAGGAGGTCCACCTCCAAGTCGCATGGATCTGACGCCAAATACCTGACGAACTGCTGCCAGCCGCAGTACCGCACGTCGATCCCCTGTCGCTCGTGCATCAACCGGGACAGCCCCAGGTAGCCATCCCCCATCCCGCCCTCGCCGCAGAGGGCCTCGACGCCGAGCGTCTTCCGGCCGAACTTCCGGCACCACTCCAGGAACTCGCCCGGCCCAGGGCCCGCGTCGACGACCAGCCCGGAGCCCCCCCCGGTAATCTCCGGCACGTAGGTCTGGATATACTCCAAGTGCTCCAGGACCCTCGCATCGCGGGAGTATTTGCGTTGCAGGTACGGGTCGCGCATCAGGCGGTCGAAGTCCTGCTGCCAGTCCTCTCGGGGTACCGGCCTAAGCGGCAGGTCATTCCGTCGGTCAGTCATGCTCTCTATCCGGTGGCTCCGGTTCCGTCGCCCTCACCAGTATCGGCGATTCCGCCACTGTGTCAACCCGCTTGTAGCCCACCGGGCCGAACGTGAACATGAAGTCCCGCGGGTGCTTGCAGATCGGCACGTAGATCAGCGGCGGGCCCTCGCGGACTTCCATCACCACATTTCCATCTGGCCCGCCTGCACCTTGGGGGCCGGGGCGGGCTTTCGTTCCTTCAAGACAGCTTTCGGCTCCAGGGGCGCGCCGTACTTCCGCACCCTCTCCAGCCACCATTTCAGCCGGGCGTTGGCTATCGCCACGTAGTCCCGCTCCCGCTCAATTCCTACAACCTCGTCCCAGCCGGCCAAGAGGGCACCGATCATCTCGGACCCACTGCCGGCGAAAGGCACAAGGATACGGCGAGGCATCTCGCGTTCGGGCGGCAAGAGCAGCGTGGCAAGGTACTTGCACAGCTCCAGAGGCTTGACCGTCGGATGAGTGTTCTGCTTGCCGTCCAGCCCTGCGCTGCGTTCCTTCCGGTGGGCCTTGGCCTGGTAGAAAAAGCGGGCGGCCGTGCCGGTGTCCGCATACGCTTCAGTTACGTCACCGTCCTTATGGGAGCCAAAAAAACGACTTTCAACTCGCGTATTGCGTTGCTGTTTGTGCTCCCCCGGCCTTTCCCCGCTCTGCTCCGCCAACTGCCGCACGGGGCACTCGGGCACGCAGTCCCAGTCCTCGATCTCCTCCAGGCCGCCGGCGTCGGCGTGGCCAGCGGCGGGGCGAGGTCGATGATCTTTACCAAACACCTCGTTCACTCGGCCCGTTTCGGCGCCCTCAAAGTTGCTACCCTTCACCTTCTTCTTCCCCCTCCTGACACAATCGGGCGAGTGAACCAAAACCAGATTGGCAGGCCAGCGGCCACCCGAACCAGATGTCAATTCATTAACGCCAGTAGGCTTCCCTAGCCCCATCGCACCCATAAACTTGCCACTCTTGAACCCCCCCCCTGCTTCTCCCTGCTGTTTTTTCCATGAATGCTCACCTATCCGCCCCCCATCCACATTCAGCCCCGCCACGCCCCACTTCAAGGCATTTTCGGCAAACGTCCCGTCAAGCGGCTTCATGGCGACACAGACGGGCTCCCAGGCGGGCTTCAGAGATGTTCCGTATCCGTCCCAGCGCTGGGCCTCGGGGGCGGCGGGGGCGGTGATTTTCCGTGTGTCATCCGCTCCCTTACGTCCTTGCCCCATCGGCAGCGAACTGCTATTGCCACCTTGATTGATAGGTGGGCGTGGATGGTCCGGGGGATATTGATACCGGCCCACCACCTCCCTCCACGTCCCCCACGCCGCCTTGAACTCCGCCTTCGTCGGCGGCCTGCCCAACTTCTCCTGCAATTCCCTGCGGCACGCCTTCGCATCAAGTTGTTTCGAGATGTCCGTAGATTTCGGGAAGCCCGAGCCGTACAGCCAAGCCACGCCGGGAACCAGTATCGAATCCCTAATCTCAAACCCCGCATCCTCTATCGCACAGGCCAGACGGTGATAGGTCCGTGTGGCGCCGAAGGCCAGCAGAAAGCCACCGGGTTTCAAGACGCGGTAGACGGCCTCGGCCCATTCCTGGTGCCATTGCTGACCTACAATTCCACCCCGATATTCATTCGGCCCATGTGAATGGCGACAAGACGGGAAGCCAGCATTTCGATCACGAACAAGCAACCTATCCCATTCCTTTCCCATAAATTCCAACCCGTAAGGCGGATCGGTCAACACAGCGTCAAGGCTGCAATCAGCCATACGGCTCAGCTCCTCGATTACGTCGCCGCAATGAACAGTACAGTCAGGCATAGTTCATCCACACACACTCCGTCATCCGCCGCGAGTCGCCCTGGACGATCTCTGGCTGCGGATCGCCGAACGTCTGCCAAGTGCTGTAGTGGAGGGCGAAGTTCTCGTTCGCCTGATCGACGAACAGACCACCTTTCCACGAGCCGTCATAGCAGTTGTGCCAATCCATGATCTTGGCTTCAGCCATCTTTCTATTCGCACCCCATCGACTTTAAGGTCCGCTCGATCTTCGAGCGTTTCATTCGCTGGAATGCTTCTCTCCAATTTGACACCTTATCGAGTCCCAGCAACGCCCCGAGTGCTTCGCGTTTGGTGACCGGCCAATCACGACTTCCTCGCAGCACTTTCTCTCGCCACCGCCGGTCGGCCCGATCTAGGACGATATCCTCCCGGGTAATACAGAATCGCCGCTCGACCTTGTTGAAGTACTTGCCCTCGGGCCGAGTGCGGTACGTGCAGGCAACCACGGCCCCGTTGGAAAAAGACGTGACTACCGGTCTGTACCCCGCATACTCGAAACTGAGACCTACCGCCAGGCGCTCTCGCTGGCGACGAATCCGCTCGTAGCCCTGCGCCCTAACGTCATCCGCCAATATCGGCCCGCGACCTCTGAAAGACTCGAAAGCCTTGCAGGCCGAGAGGTTCTCGGCCACTACTGCCGTCGTGTAGAAATACTCTCCGCCATCATCCGTGAACCAATAGCCGCCGCGGCAGGCGTCGTAAATGGCGCCGAAATCACCCTGGGCGAATTCCAGGCCCAACTCGATGGCGAGGTGCAATGTTCGCCGCATGGTCTGATTCACGCGCGCCCACGAGTGCGGGCACGCGCTGCACTTGTTTCGCCACGCCAGCATCACGAACTGGTGGGCGGGCGATTCCTGCTTTCGTTTCGCCATGGCGTTGCTCCTTGTGTTATAGGTTACTCGTCTATGTAGCTGAACGGCCCGATAGCCCCGGCCCCCTGCTTCGCGATCCGCTCGAACAGCCGGTAGAATTCCCTTGCCCGCTCGCTCCAGTCCCAACCCGACAGGGCGTCGATCCCCGCCTGGGCGATCTCGACCCGCCGCTTCCTCGCCTCGAACAGCTTGTCTAGGAACGACACCGGGTTGTGCTCGGCCAGCAGGCAGTTCTCGCCATCGCGGCCCCACTCCAGCACGTTGCCGGTCCGGGTGGTCACGGCCACGCAGCCGCAGGCCACGGCCTCGGTGACCAGGTTCGGCGTCCCCTCGTAGCCCAGCTCGCTCGCGCACAGGACGTACGAGCCACGGTTGTACCACTCGGCCAGCTCGGGCGTCGTCATCGGCGGGGCCCCGGGCCGCAGCTCGCGGAAGTCGTACGTGAAGCCGTGCTCGCCCAGCAGCCTCGTCAACGGCTTCAGCACCTCCCGCAGCCCCTTCCACACCTTGCCGGCCCGGCCATACCACAGGCACTTCTCGCCCCGCTCGACCAGAGGCGTGGTCACGGTGAACGTCTCCAGGTCCACGCCGTTGCTTATGCAGCACCTCTTCGGGTACTCCGGCCACGAGTCGTACGTCGCCTGGCTGTTGCAGATCACGAAGTCGGCCGCGTCGTAGACCCGCTGCCACATCCCCCGCCGCCGCATCGGGCCGGCATTGAAACTGACCACCAAAGAAGACGATGCCCCGTGTTGTTTGATTCGTTGCCGTATGCCAATAGCCCTCGCGTAATCGCAGAGAAAAATTACGTCACACGGTTGACCAGAAAAATCGGTGGCGATCTCGACTTCGTAGCCTGGCGGCGCATGTTTCCGCAAAGCACATACTCGCCGCCAATAAGCATACCCTGGCCTGTCATATAGCGCTAAAATTTTCATTCGATGTCCCGCAAGTGTTTCCATTTGCGCCCCGCAGCGACAGCAGAAACGTAACTTGAGTTCAGGCATGAACTGCGGTAGAAAAGCTCGGCAGCCACGCGCACGGGGACTTGCAGCTCAGGAGAAAGCATTCAACAGCTCCGAAAGCTTGGTGCGTTCAGCGGCTGCTGAAGGCGCAGCGAGTTTCACGTCCAGTCGGCCAAGAGCCGAATGCAATCTCTCGGCTTGATCGCCTTTGCAGCAACCCCGTTCAGCAAGCGTTGAAAACAGCGAAACAAGCTCCTCCAGAAGTTGGCGGTCGTCCTCATCCAGGTCGTCTAGCTTTGGCTTGGTCTGAGTTAGCAACGTCAGGCTTTGTTGGATCGCTCTTCGAACGCTCTCATCCCGGACCGCCTCCTCCGAGATTTGACCCGACGTTGAAGCCGCGTGAAGCTGGCGGGAATAGTAGTCCCGCAGGAGGAGCGCGGCCTCCTGAGCTTCCTCGTCGAGGTTCTCCACGCCTCGCCGTGCGCGTAGCGCAGCTAGGTCCACCGTGGCCAGCGCGAGGTCCACTGCCAGTGGACTCGGCGCACCACGTCCGCTACGAAGACTTGCAGTTGCCATGGTCATTCTCCTCCCCGGAAAAATGGAGTCGCCTCCGACCACATAGCCAATGGCCTCGGCAATCAGACGATAATTGATCCCTGTCCGAACTGGCAGAGGGGGTAAATCACAACTATTCTGAGTTGTCATTTCTATCTATCCTTAATATTTTCCACGCCCGCCGCCTGGCCTCGGTCGTCAGCGGGCCGTGATCCTTCCGGCAGTACAGGGCCACGTCGTCGTCGCGGGCCAGCGGCAGCTCCTCCACGTCGGCCGGCACCACGTTGTGGCGGCGGTTCAGCAGCATGGTGAACAGCCGGTCCGCCTTCCGCAGCAGCACCTTGTCGTGCCCGTGAACGTCGATGTAGCGTTGCAGGGCCGGATCAACCATCCGCCGGTTGAATACCGAGCCGAAGCCCAACAGGACCTCGTGGCAGCTCCCCCATCGGTTGCTCCGGTCCGCGTTGTAGTGGCCCGGCGTCAGCCCCGCCGTGACGACCTCGGGGTGATTTAGGTGCTCGGCCAGCATCTCGGGCCAGTTGCGAACCAGGTAGTCGTCGTCCACCGTCAGTACTGTATCGTGCCGGCAGAACCGCAGGGCAAGAAACCTCCCGTAGACGTACTTGTTCACGCCGGAGGCGAACATCATGCACCTGCCGCCCATCGGTATCGTCGGGCTCTCATACTCTCCGTTATGCCAAACCACCACGTCGTCGACGAAGCGGTGCTTCAATAGGCCGGCCACGATCCGCTCGACGTTCCGGGGCCGGCGGTAACTCAATACCACGGCGGAGGCTTTGAGGTTTATGCCTACCATTATACCGTGATTCGCCCGTGGGCTAAGAGCGAGGCGTCCTCAACGAATTTCCCCTCGTGCCGGGCGGGAATCCACGGGCGGATGATCGGACGCTTGCCGGGCCGGGCCAGCGAGGACTCCCGGCCGACGTGCCGGACCAGGCTCGGCCTGTGCTGCCAGAACCGCAGCCCCGCCCGCTCGCAGAAGGCCCCCAGCCAGGTATCGGTCATGCGGCCGTTGCCCCTGTGCGGCGGCTCGTCGACCAGCCGGCGGGCCACATCCGACCTCATCACCACGCCGCACGCCCCGTAGGGCACCCGGTCCGGGTCGAGGGCGGACCATCCGGCCGGCCGGCCCTCGGCCTGGGTCTCGGAGAGGTACAGCGACACGACCCCCGCCTCTGGGGGCCACGGCTCGGCCTCCAGCCACCATCGGAGGTTTCGGGCGACCAGCACGTCGTCTTGAAAGACCGCGAGAGACGCCCCATGGCGGCCTGTAGCCAGGAGGCTACTGAGAGCCGTCCAGAAGGCCAGCCACGGCCCCAGGCGACGCTGGGCGACGATGCTGGGCACTCCCGGCGGCACCGGGGTCCCGGGCTCGGCGAAGACCTGTACATCCGGCCAGCCGGCCTCGGCCAGGCTCTTGATCGTGGCTGGCAGGTAGTCGGTCGGCCGAGGGGCCGTAGTAATGGCTACTTGCCAGCCAGCCATCGCTCGCTCCATGACCTAATATATTTATTAGGTCTCCCTGTGGTACGGCCAGAGCTTGTTCAACCGCCTCTGTCTCTTCTTGCAGCCGCGGCACGGCCTGACCCCAAAGAACTTGGTCACCTTGGCTATCGTGTCCCCGAGGCCGCGGGAAGGTGACTTAGGGCAGTTGCGCCGGGGCGGCTTGTCGGACTTGATCGGGTATACCCAGCCGCAGCCCTTGCGGGTGCATTGCCAGAGGCCGTCGGGATTCAGATTGAAAAGGCAATCCATCACGGTGGCCACAATGCTGTTATAACACACGTCGCTTCTTCAGAGACATTGCATTGGAACCGAAATTCTGCCGTTGAATAGAGGTTGCCAATCGCCTCTTCGACGAGTGCAGTACATGGCACAAGCCCCGCGTAATCCTTACGAAACTCGAAGTGAGGCGGCCCGAATTCCGCTCCATGCAGCCCGGCGAAAAGTTGGTTTCCCTCACTTCCCCAAGCCTGAATGCTTACTTGAACACCGTTTATCAAGGAACACATCGTCGCCGGGAATTCATAATACCAATAGCAAGTGTAGATTTCTTCAATTTGCGTGTCGTAGGGCACAACAAAAGGCCCGAGCAGGTCACTACAATCACTACAAGAATTGTTTGTCAATCCAGTGAAAAGAACACTGAAGGCTGGTGCACAATTATCAACACAGCGAGTACAGTCGCCACAAGGAGAAGTACAACACGGATACCACCCTCCCCGCTCGTCCCGATGCAGCCGCTTCAGAAACGGGGGGACGTAGAGGCCGCTCTTCAGGCGTTTCCACTTGCGGCGTATCACGGGCACTCCATGTTATCTACGCTGTATTGATCTGTGGCGGGATCGTACTTGGCGAAGCCCCTATCGTCGTCGTTGCCCTCGAAGATGTAGGTATCTGCGGCGTGCTCGCGTTCGTTGTGAACCGTTGTCACAGCCGTGTCAGGCTCATATCCGTCGTGGTAGGTGACCCCGTCAACCGCGAAGGACGCATCGCTCGTAGCGAAACCCGATCCCTCGTTGACTATAAAGCGAATCCAGCGGGCCTGGTGCTCCATCTCGATGATCTCCCAGCGGTCCGCGTCCAAGAAGTAGCGGGCGTAGCCCCTCGCCCCGCCCTGCCCGGTCGGCTTGCAGTTCTGGTTGAACTTGTTGAATGCGTCGTAGACCTCGAACGTCGTGTCGTCATCTGCGGCGTAGTCGCTCTCATCCGAGTCCCAGTAGAGGAGCTTCGCCGTGGCGTGCTCGCCGAACGCGAGGTTCTCGTACAGCTCGAACCTGTAGGTCAGCTCCGTCGCCACGGTGGCGGGCGTGATGATCTCCCAGCGGCCGCTCTGCCTGTTCCAGACGGTGTAGACGTACATGCCCGCCCGAAGTGTCGGCAGGCCGATGTAGTTGTCGTCTGCGTCCCGCAGCGCCAGCGGGTGGTAGATCCTCTCCAGGACGGGGTTGCTGCCGAGCCCGCGTAGGCCGGTGACCGGGTGCAGGTAGACGCGCTTTGCTTCAGTGTACGGTTCCTGCTTGGCGTTGGCCGGGTACGTCAACGGCTGGTAGACCTCGAACAGAACCGGGGGCACCACGATTCGGCTCGACGTCCTGGAGCCCGTGGTACTCAGGCCGACCGTCGTCGCCCCGGCTCCGGTCACCTTACCGGCCAGGTCGGCCCTGAACTGCATCTTGTTCAGCCGGCCGTGCGTTATCAGGTCGCCGGCCTGCCATCGCTTGAGTGGACCCACGTCACTCGCCCGTGAATAGGTTATTGAAGTTGCCCTGCGGATAGACCTGGTCCGTGCCCGTGGTGGGGTTCCATAGCTTCTGCCACGGCGGATCGGCGTTCGGCCGCCAGAAGTGATTCCAGCCGTAGATTGTCCCACCCGGCACGTCGGGCGTCAGGTCGATGTACTTCTCGATGAACGTCAGCCCCAGCTCCCAGAGCGTGTCGCCGTCGGCGTTGAACTCCTTGTTGGCTGAATACCCGGCGAACAGCAGCGTCTCGGCCTTGGCGTTATTGTAGGGTGTCCCTTCCTTATTTACTGAGCCCAAATACTTGCGGAGGTTCGTCCAAGGCGGGTCGATCACGTAGTGCCAGGTCCACTGGTGGGTGATCGTGGGGATGATGATCCCCGTGTCGATGTCATCGCCCACCGCGTCGCCTGCCGCGTTCTGCCAGGTAAACCCGTGCCCGGGCAGCGTCATCATCTCGGCCGTCGCGGTTCGCGTGTGCGTCAGGTGAGTGCTGCCCGGCTCCTCGCTCGCGTCGCCAAGCCCCCCGGAGATCAACTCGCCCCGGTAGGTCACCGTCGCGTCCATCAGGTCGTACTCGCTGTCAGCGGCCGACGGCGGGTTCTCGGGGTCGCCCGCCTCGAAGCTGATCGTGTCGGCCAGCAGCCAGTCATAGGTCGGGTGGGCCGCCCGCTTGCCGATCGAGTAGCCGAGGTTGGCGATGAAGTGGGCGGAGAACAGCTCCACGCACAGGGCCTCCAGGTCCGTGCCGGCGATCTCCAGCACGCGGGTGGCCGTCGCGCCGCCGCGGCCGATGCTCAGCCCCCGCTTCTTCTCCTTGTACGATACCGTCATTACTGGGCCCTCACTATGCCCTTCTTTAGCGCCTCATCGATTGACTTCAGGCGGTTCTCCTGGATCTCCCGCTGCTTCTTGAGCTGTTCCAATTGCTTCTCCTGCAAGTCCACCTGCTTCTTGTCATAGATCCGGCTCTGGATCGACTTGGCGAAATCGGCGATGGCCGTGAACTCCGGCGTGCGGCGGCCCCTCGCAACTTGCTCCCGGGCCTCCTCCGTGCGGCGTTCCGTGTCGCGGATCGCCCCCATCGCGCGCCACCGTTCCCGGCCGAGCCAGAGCAACCCGGCCGCCTTGCTTTGCGCTCGCCTCAAGCCCGCCACGAACTCCTCGACCTGCGCCTTCGTCGCCTTGCGGCGCTCCCGCTGCTCCTGTATCCTCCCGGGTATCCCGGGCACGGCGGCGGCCGCCCCCATCATGCCAGGGTAGATCCGCCCCGCAGCCGCCCCGAGCCGCTCTCGCAAGCTCGGCGTAGGCGCGCCCTATCGTATCGCCGCCTGAACGCTCTCGGGCAGCATCCCCAAGATTTGTCGGCCTAGATACTTGGGCGCAACCTCCCGCAAATAGTGTTCCTCTCCTTCCTTTGTCAGCCTTGCTACCCGCAATTCCATCTGAGGCCCTCCCATCTTTTTCCTGATGCGCCGCTGTGTCTCGGAGATCATTCCAGTCAGATCAAAGGCGGCAACATTCAAAGGTGTGCCTGTCTTCTTTTCGAGCCAGCCCGCGATGCCCTCTTTGGTGTATCGCAGGAAGATTTTCTCCGCCTCCTTAAAGCCGCCACGCCCCAGCCGAATTTGGCCAAGTTTGGCGAGGTCGGCCTCGAGGGCCGCCATCCTATGTGCCGCCCCTTCTTTGGCCGCCTCGGCCTCCTTGATCGCCTTCATGGCGAAGGCTACGTCTTCGGGCGTCCCCCGGAACTCTTCACCGCCGTAGGCCCGGGCTAATTTCGCTTCCCTCGCTTCTTTGCGGCTTCTCTCAATACGCTTATTTATCTTCTCATGCTTGTCGAGTTCGTCGCGCAGTCCAGCCAAAAGCTTGATGTTGTCGTAGAGGACATCGCCGAACGTCTTTCCAGTCACGGCCGCCTCCGCGTGGGCAAGCGCGATCATGCTTAGCCCGGCGGCGACGGCGGTCAGGCCCAGAGCCAGGGGCCCGCCGACGGCGGTCAACATCACCAGCGACGACATGAGCTTCATCACCTGCGGCAACACGACCAGGAGGACGCCTAGCTTCAGCGCCAGCTCCGCGACCGCCGCGGCCGTCTCGAACGCCCCCTCCGACGCCCCGCCGAGCATCGAAGTCCACGCCGTGATCCGCTCCGTGATCTTCTTCAGCGCCGGGAGCACCTGCTCGCCGAATGCGATCGCGAGGCCCTCGACCGCCGACTTGAGCTTGATCAGCTGGCCCTGGAAGGTGTTGAGCTGTATCGCCGCGATCCTCTGGGCCGTGCCGGCCGCCCCCTCCAGGCGCTTCTCCATCTCGCGGATCGCATCGCCGCCCTCGGCCATCATGGAGCTGAAGGCCGCCATCGCCCGGGTCCCGGCGAGGGCCACTATGATCGCCTGCTGCTCCGTCATCGTGTATTTGTCGAGGCCCGCCTTGACCTCGTCGATGATGTCCCCCAGGTGCTTCATCTTGCCCGACTCGTCCGCAATCTCGACGCCGAGCTTAGCCAGCGCCTTTCGCACCTCGCTCGGTGCCGCCTGGAGCCGAATCAGTATGTTGCGCAGCGCCATACCTGCCGCCGCGCCCTGGATGCCCGCGTTGCTCATCACCTGGACCGCGGCCACCAGCTCCTCGATGTCCTTGCCCGATGCTTTGCCCACCGGCCCGACGTGCCTCATCGCCTCGCCGAGCTGCACCAGGTCGGTGTTGCTCGTGGTGAACGCCTTGGTCAGCACGTCGACCGTGTGGGCCAGCTCCCCGGCCTCCAGCTTCATGCCGGCCATGATCTTCGCCACGATGTCCGACGCCCTCGCCACGTCGAGCTGCCCGGCGGCGGCGAGGTTCAGCGTCGGGGCCATCGACGCGAGGATCTTGTTAGCATCGAAGCCGGCCAGCGCGAAGTAGGACATGGCCTCCGCCGACTGCCTCGCGGAGAACACGGTCGTCCGACCAAGCTCCCTCGCCTTCTCGCTCAGGGCATCGAACTCCGGCCCCGTGGCTCCGGTTAGGGCCGCCACCCTGGCCATGGCCTGCTCGAACGACGCCGCGGCCTTCACTGCGAGCACGAACCCGCCGGTGGCCAGCAGTAGGCCGATCTTGGCCTTGGCGGCGACCTTCTCCATCGACGCGATGCCGCTCTTGAACGATGTTTGCACGCGCTTCATGCCGACGTCGAACGGGCCCGTTCTCAGGCCGATCAGAGCGAACGCCTCGCCTAGCTTGAGCGCCATCAGGTGAGCCCCCTTAGATGGCGGGACTCCTGGATCTTGAGGGCCGCGTCGGCGGCCTCGGCCGAGGACACCCGGAACGTGCCCGAGCCCAGCTCCTCCGTCTTCGCCAAGTAGGATCGTATCTGGTAGAGCGTCATGTCAGCCACCTGCGCGGCGGTGAACCCGTAGGCCGAGGCTAGGTCCCGGCAGATCCTTCGCCAGGGGATCGGCTTGTATCTTCGGTCGGTCGGCCCGCCCTCGTCGGCGGGCCAGTCAAGTTTCCCAGGTCGTCCTCCCCTGAGATCGCGTTGATCCTGTCGTGTACTCGGTCGAGCACCTGCCCGGCGGCCTGGTCCGCCGCGGCGTCTTCCGTCAGCCCCGCCTGTTCGGCCAGCTTCACCGCGACCGACTCGATCTCCTCCAGCATCCATGCCTGCACCTGCTCCCTCGTCACGTCGGGCGCGCCGTCCCGGATCGACAGCCAGGTGACGAAGACCGTGCCGTCGATCGAGTTCATCCACTCGGCCAGCTCACCCCGCGTGACCGCCTTCGCCCGGCTGGCCTCCGCCATGGCTAGGCGAAGCAGCTCTGTCTGGATGTCGGGGTCGCCCTCGAACAGGGCCATGCTGTCCTTCGCCACGGCGATCGGGTTCGGCCGAAGCGACAGGATGTGCTGCTCCATCTCGCCGTAGTGCCGGGCGATCCTCGGGTCCGCCCGGAAGCGGCGCCCGCCCAGGGTCAGCTCGGCGGGCGCCGCGAACATGCGGCTCGATCCGTCCATAGGTGATGCCCTTTCGTTCTATTAGCTCGGCGGCGTGATCTCCCCAGTGCTCTGGAAGTTCGCCGACCAGGTCACCTTCTCGCCCGTGTCGCCGTCCACCTCGAACGACAGGCTCGTGATCTGCGCGGGGACCGAGTACTTGCGCTCGGTGCCGCCGGCCGCGGTCGAGAGGTACAGCGTCAGCGTGACCGCGGTGCCCTGTACGATGGTGTCCTCGACCGGAGACGCCGAGTCGTAGGCCCCCTCGATCGTGCCCGACGCGGAGAACTGACCGACGTTGCCGGTCTTCCAGCCGCCTCCGCCGAACGTGCCGAACTGGCTGGCGTCGGCGACCAGCTCCATGGTCCAGTGATTGCAGTCAGCGAACGTGCTGGAGCCCGCGTCCACCTGCCCGTACTTGCCTGATACGTTGGCCATAGGTCAACTCCTTACTAAACGAGACGCGGGCGCCTTTACACGACGCCCATAATCACGATGTCATAGTCGATGTCGTCCCCCGACGCCGCCGACCCTGCCCACTCCATCTGCAAGATGTCGCTCGTCCCCGCCACCACCCTTCCGCCATCCTCCGGTGCCGTCCATACAAACAGGCCTCCGCTGCGCAGCCTCACCTTCGCGCTGGCGTCGTTGTCCAGGAAGGCCGCCCAGGCATTCGTCGCCCCGCCGACCAGGATGTCCTGCCCGGCCGTCTGCACGTAGGTCGAGCCGCTTCTCATGCCCTTGTTCTGGATCAGCAGCACCTTGATCTTGGTGAACGTCAGCGTGTTGCCGAACACGTCCGTCAGCCCGCCGGCCAGGTCGAGCAGGTCCGTCCCGCTCGGCTGCGACAGCCGCCGGCGGTCGTGCCACATCCGGTTCACCTGGTCGCCGCTGGTGCCGCTGGTGAGCGACTTCAGCAGGGCGAGCTGGTTGTCGTCCTCCGCCGTCGCCAGATCCAGGGCGTTCTGGTAGGTCCACTCCAGCCGCGCCCGTATCTTGGCTGTCAAGCTCAGGGTCATCGCGTCACCTCGCCTTCTCGTACTCGGCCGTGTACTCCAGCACCTCGTCCCACACGTCCTCCTCGAGCTGCGAAGACCGGCGGGCCGTCAGGTCTAGCCTGATCACTGTCAGCCCGGTCACCGTGAGGGTCATCTCGCAGTCCTTGAACAACGCCTCGATCAGGTCGCCGTGTGCCTCGACCAGCTCCTGCGTCCGGTCCACCGCGTGAAACGCGAACGACTCCTCGTAGTAGTTCGACCCGAAGCTCCCCGCCTGCTTCGTCTCCTCTGTCGGCACGAGCACGCAGAACGGGTAATCCTCGCTGTCCGGGCTGTCCCCCATGTGGAGCTTGCTGAACGGCGAGGCGACCAGCGTCTCGGCCCCGTCGAACTTGCTCTTGATCTGCGCGTAGAACGTCGCCATCTCTCATTTCCCCAGCTTCACCTGCCCCTTCATGGCTTGCTTGATCGCCCCGAATATGATGGCCTTGATCCTGACCCTGTTCTTCTTCACGGTGGCCCACAGGTACGGCCGCTTCTTAATGCCCGGGTGCCTCACCTTCCTCCTAAACACCCAGCCCCACTCGGACCGCTCGCCCTTGCCCTTCTTGACGCCGCCCTTTACCGTCTGGTGACTGGCGATCGACATTGCGGTGCCCAACTTGTATTCTGCTTCCTTCTGGACCCAGCCGGGGAACGCCAGCGACTTCTTTCGCTTGGCCTGAATGGGGAAATCGTGGCTGATGCCCTTCTCCAATCCCGCCCCGTACTCGAGCGTGGTCCCCACGCTGCCGAGCATCCGCCTCCTGTCTGTGCTCTGGAATATCGACTGCCTCAGCTTCCCGGTGATCGCCCGCGGCGGCTCGCCCGGCTTGCTGTGCTGGTAGCGTCTCGGCTTCCGCTTGCTCTTGGCGCTCGGGCTCTTCGCCCCGCCTTTGCCGACCATGGCCGGCTTGCTGATCGCTAACTTGATCTTCTTCTGCGTGTAGGCCGTCGCCCGCCGCAGGCCCTTGTAGGCCGCCGTCTTCACCTTGCCCTTCACCTGCGGCCCGTACCATCGGATCGTCGCTTTCTTCGCCATGTCACTGCTGCTGCCCGGTCTCTAGAACCTCCAGCTTCCAGAGCCGGTCCTGCTCGTCGAAGTTGATCGCCTTCGCCTGCACGTCGAAGTTCCGCCCGTCCCACACGATCCGGTCGCCCTCATTCAGGCCGGGGTCGGCCGGCGTGTACATCACGTGGCTGATCTCCGTGTCCCGCTGCAATGCGATCGTCCGCTCGTACGAGCTGGCCGGCTGTATCCTCACATGGAACGGCGCGCCCGCCGTCGGGTACGTGAAGGCGGCGCTCCCGGCCGCCCCGTCGGTCCTTACCCGGGCGTATGGCGTTACCAGCTTGTCGCAGAGGGATTGGATGCTCATTACACGAATTTCCCGTAAGACACAAACGGTTGCAGCAGCTTCTTCGCCTGCCGGGGCATCTGCCCGGCCCGCTCCACCGCGTAGGTCACCGCGTAGTCCCCCAACCGCTCCGCCTTGATCGTCCCCGCGCTCTCGCCCCGCTGCCCGAAGGCGTGCTGGATGCCCAACAGGCAGGCCAGCTTGATGTCCGCCGCGATCCCCGTGCTCAGCTCCGCCTGCGTGTACCCGGCCACGTAGACCACCTTCACCGTGCCGTTGCGGGCCGGCCAGTAGCCGGCGGTGCGGTGGATGATCCCGCTCTTGCACAGCCCGGCCGGCTCGTACTGCACGTAGAAGTCGTCCCCACTGGTCAGCTCCGTCGAGGCCGCGAAGTCGCCGCTTCCCTGCCCGGCGTACGCGCTCGTGTCCTCGTATAGGTTGGTGATGCTCCTCAGCGGCAGCTCTGGCACCAGCAGCATCGCCGCCTCGGCCACGCCGCCGACCGTGGCCCCCACCGCCCTGCCCCCCCGCACGTCGTAGTACCGCACGGCCGGGTCGATGTTCCCGCCCCGCCGGTCCCTCGGCAGGTAGTGCGTGTGCGTGGCCTGCTCGACCGAGTAGCCGACGAACCCCTTGACCGACCGCTCGACCATCGGGGCCAGCATCATTAGAAGGCTATCCTCCGGGTCCGTTACGTTCCCCGCCTTGCCGAGGAAAGCCAGAATTTCCGCGCGATCGCAGATCATCACGTCTTCCCTACGTCACCGTTCATGCTTGGCAGCACCCCAAGGCATCCATACTCACATGCCTTGATCGCATCTGCGGGACTAACCTCTGAATCATCGACCACAAGCACCTCGACCGAATAGAGGCCGCTCATTCCGTCAAGATCGCCTTGAGCCAGCCGCACCGTCACCGAGGCGTGGGTCGCCGAGCCGTCGCCGACCTCATCCACCGTCACGACCGACCCGTTCATCGTCGCCGCCACGGAGTCGAGGTCCAGCTCGACAGTCCCGGCCCGGCCGACCTTCACCCGCACCACGTCGCCCGCCTGTAGTTGCAGGTAGCCCTCGCTGTTCGTCTTCAGCGTGACCGTGAAGTCGACCGTCCGGTTGGCGTAAGCCTTGACCTCGAAGCTCATGTCACGACTCCCTCACGGCCACTGCTGCTGATCCGACCCCCGCCTGGCTCCAGTCGCTATCGCCTGGCTCGCCCGCCTTCGCCGCCACCTCCGCGTCGCCCACGCCCGCCTGGCTCCAGTCCGTGTCGCCAGGGAACTTCGCCAAGACGGGTAATGCCATCTTGCGGCCCATGCCCAGTAGGTCGAACCAGCCAGCGGCCATCGTCAGGAAACTCCCGTCACGGGGTTCGCATCCTCGTCGCTCGTCAGCGTGTAGGTTTGGAAGGGACTGTCATTGCTCGGCTTCTTCGCAGTCAACGTGTCACCGGAGATCGAGAAGTTGGTCACGAACATGACCAGCCCGCCCAGCGAGTGCTTGTCGGCCGCGTCCTCTACCTTCGTCACGGCCCGCTTCAGCACCTCATCGGCGATCGCTTGTTGAGTTTCCGAGGCGACAACCACACCGTCAGTGCCGGTGTTCGCCAGGATCGCGTCGAGAATCACGTCGAGCCGTCCATCGTTGATCCAATCCGTCAGGACCGCGGCCCGAGCCGCCGTCAGCCGCTCCGCGGCCGTCTTGATTGCATCAATCAGCAGGTCCAATCTGCCCCCGTCGATTAGATCCGTCAGGGCACCCGCCCGAGGGGCCGTCCATACCGCGGTACTCAGGGCCGTTGCAGCAAGGGCCGCGTTATCAGTTCCCCGCATAGCACTACCATTCAATCCCGTCACGTCGGCATGGATGGCCCGGATCACCTCGGCCAGCGAGACGTTATTGGCCGGTGCCGCCTCTGTCGGAAACGCCGCAACTCCAGTCGAGCCCACTAAGCTGTCGACTATCTGCTTTACGTACTGCATCATAGTGTCATTCTCGGTAGGATCGCCGAAAGCCGCCACATCGTCCATGGCTCCTAGTACAGAGGCCTGGGCCGCCGTCTTGGCTGCGTTGTAGTCGGAATGGAGTGTCGCACCCGTGCCGTCGAAGTTGTTTAGTCCGTCGATCTTGCCGTCCGTAGTTGAATGTGCCGTCGTCACGTCCGACGCCACGGCAAACCCCGTGGCCTTGAAGCTTGACAGTGCGGTGGCGATATTGAACCCGGCCGATGCCTGATCGAAGAAATTCACAAACCTCGCAGCGAGCTGGCCGTCGGTCTCCGTCAACGCCGTGCCATGGATGTACGTTATGTCCGCCGTGACTCGGTCCGTCACCGCGGTCGCCACGGGTACCGTGATGTTCGTCAGCGTGTGAGCCCCGGTGGCGTCCTTGATGTTGTTGAAATCAAGCCCAACCTCGCCGGTTGACTCCACGTCCACCGTTCGTCCCACCGTGGTCGGCCGCAGGGTGCAGCCGATAGAGAACGCCCCGATCCAGGCGTTGATCGTGGCCCCGTCGATCGTCACACCCTCCATGCGCACCTGGTAACGCCCACCGACCGCGTAGAAGTCCTCGTCGTCCGTGTTGCTCAGGTCGAGTATCGCCAGGTGATTTCCATTTACAGTCCCGACGTTCAGGCTAACCGTGATTCCCCCCGGCGTGCCCTCCACCCCGTCTTTGTGAACGTAGATGTCGCCGGCCACGAGATCCGTGACCGTGCACGACGCCGAGGGGTCGTCGCTGGTGAACGTATTGAACGGGATGTTCACCGTCTCCGTCAGGTTGTAATCACCGTAGAAGCTGACCATTTATACGGCTCCTCCGAGTGGACCGACTAACGAACCGTACAGGTGGGAAGTAGGTGCCACTCCCGGCGGTGCCGCCGCTGCTGGGAAGATCTGCTGGCGGAGGCGAGTGAGGGCGTGGGGGTTCCAGAGTCGCAGCCCTTCAGACGGAACCAAATCACGCGACCAAACAGCCACAGGGCCGATTAAGCCCTCGAAGTAGTAGGTAGAACCATACCCTCCGATTTGAAATGGATTTGCCCCAGAACCCAGAGTGCCCGGTATGGTACCGGTAATTCCCGCATTCGTATCCGAGCCATCTATATAGATACGCACGGTGGCTGCAATGCCATCGTAAACCACGAGAACATGACACCAGGTGTTGACGGAGAGGAAGCCGTTGCCGGTGCACGCATAGTTGCTTGTGCTGCCGAAGTATGCGCGGATTCCCGACTGCGCTTGTTTGATGGCGTAGCCAGCAAATGCGTTGTGTGAGCAGAAATACTTATTTGAATGGTCCACCCGCGATGGCCTAATCCAAAAAGACCAACTCGCCTTTGCCGCCCCATTTAGCCTAATGAGGTTACCGCAAACTACACGATCATTTTCCGTGTATCTCA
>Ga0315549_1001416_pt1 | contig 25059 bp, 22 predicted proteins | sample SalMarSW160200MG_FD_203101 | JGI IMG/M metagenome (GOLD analysis project Ga0315549, IMG submission 203101) | Salt marsh sediment microbial communities from the Plum Island Ecosystem LTER, Massachusetts, United States - Salt Marsh Sediment SW1601-200 ... | reverse complement strand
TTATATATAATATAATATTGTAGATATCCTTTCTATGAATATATTTGGAAATTAGGAGGGATATAGTTAAAAAAAAGAACAGAATGTATTTTCTCATTATTTATTCATTTAAAAACATTCAAAGTTTTCCCTAATACCTTTTTATCCGGAAAAATATTATTGATGATATACAACACATTAAAATAATTTTTAATTATTCAAAGATTGTACCTCACCTTTTATAAATGACTTTATTTTTTTCATATTAAGTCCTTAAAGGGAATAATTAGGAATTAAGAAATTTAAAAGGATAAAATATGCCAAAACTTAAAATAAAAAAAGATAATATTGCAAAATTATTTATTGCTATATTTTTAATAAACACAATCTGTATTTTTGGTACTATTACACCTCTGTTTTCTTTTGATAATCCATCAAATATGGAAACAACAAAAAATAGTATAAAAAGAGAAGCTATTTTAGAAAAATCAGATAAAATATCTTTTAAGAAAAATGATATCAATCCAGTATTAGATGTTCAAAAAATATTTAAAAATAATAAAATAGCTTTAGCGACAAAAAATGTATATGCTATTTTGATTGGAATAGAAAGATATCAATGGTTATCAGATTTAAATTACTGTGTTCTAGACGCAAGAGATATGAGATATTATCTTATGTATGGATGTAACGTTCCAGATCAAAATATTATCATACTTGAGAATAGTGAAGCTACACGTGCTGGGTTAATTGCAGCACTTACTCAAATTCAAATAATAATTGATTCTGATGATGTATTTTTCTTTTACTTTTCAGGTCACGGAGGAGAAGATTCAGGACAACATTTTATATGTCCTTATGATACTGATCCCTATACTTTAGCTAACGTTTATATGGATTCTAATTTAGCTTTACAATTACAATATATGCCTTCAGTAGAGAAATATGTTATAATTGATTCTTGTAATAGTGGAGGTCTCAGGATTCTGGGAGATATATCATTACAGCATGTGATGCAACAGAATTAAGTATTGAAACGATTGAATTAAGAAATGGTGTTTTTACTTACTATTTTATTGACTCCTTTTATAACGGTGTGGATATAAATAGTGATGGAGTAATGTCTATGGAAGAGCAATTTTCAGATTTAGCTCCAAAAGTAACCAGTTATTGTGCAGGTTATCAGCATTCACAACATCCTAGACAATATGATGGAATTGCTGGTCATTCAATCATACCCCCCGCATTAACATCTTTATTACTTAGCTCTTCTGCAAATGTATTAACCTATTCATTTAATTTATATGGTAATGGTAATATTGAGACAATAAATATGTCTGTTTGTTCAGTGGATTCTGATATAATTGTAAAAACTGAGGATCTAAAGAATAATACCTCAACATCTCATGGATTTGAACATTATTCTGGATCAATTGAATTAGATCCAGGGGAAGATATAACTAGCTATGAGATTCTAGTAGAAATTAATGGATATAGTAAGAAGATATTTAGAGAATCCTATGGTGATACTGATTTAGATGGATTAACTGATATTTTTGAAATTCTACAAGGAAATGGGATAGATCCAAGATTAAATGATACCGATTTTGATGGATTAAACGATTATGTTGAATACTATGGAAATACAAATCCATTGATAAATGATACTGATAATGATGGTATGTTAGATGGTTATGAAGTAGAAAATGGACTAAATCCTATATCAGATGATACAGAACTTGATCTAGATGGTGATGGACTTGGAAATTTCATTGAACATCAAATTGGAAGTTATGTGAATGATGCTGATACTGATAATGATGGTATGTTAGATGGTTATGAATATTTTAATGATCTTGAGATATTTATTATGGACGAGGATTTAGATAAAGATGAAGATGGGTTAATTAATTTATTAGAGAGTCAAATAGGCTCATCCGCTAATAATACGGACTCTGATGAAGATACAATGCCAGATTTCTGGGAATATCATAATAATCTTGATTTAATTAATGATGATACAAACCAAGATTACGATTCCGATGATTTGATAAATTTAATAGAATATCAATTAGGAACATATGCAAATAACTCCGATTCAGAAGGAGATGGTATGCCTGATGGGTGGGAAATTGAATATTCATTAAATCCATTAATTGATGATTCTTCTTTAGATTTTGATAATGATAAATTATCTAATTTACAGGAATACTTTTGGAATACAGAAGCAGATAATCCAGATACAGATGGTGATGGTTGGAAAGATGGTACTGAAGTAAAGTATGGTACAAATCCTCTAGATCCGGATTATTATCCCGATCCACCAAATAAAATACCTGGTTATGATATATATATAATCTTTACTTCGTTATTAATAGGATTATCATATGTTGTTATTAAAATAAGAATAAGAAAGTAGAGATTTTTCTTTTTTTTTTATTTATATTCAAAAAATCAATTATTTGAATGTTTTATATCTTGTAATCTATAGATCTTTTTATTAATTTTTAGAAAATAATTTTATTATTCTTTTATTATAAATAGCAAAAATTAAGGATATCTAAACATATTTAATGAGTAATCATCAAATAACTACATTTTCTGAATTTAACGAATATATAGTGATCCTCAAAAAACATTTAAATATTAAAATTGATAGAGTAAAAATTTAATAAATTTCAAATTATTATTAAATAATCCTAATTATAATTAAAGAGATTAGATCACTATCCCTATAACAAAAATACAAAAGAAGGATCTTATTCCAATTCTTTTAGTTTGTTTACTACTATTTGTGTCTATTGCATGCGCTAGCATGCTAATCCCTAGTTATTCTGCTATTATGGATGAATTCAATATAGCAGAGTCATTAATAGCCATCCCTGATGCTCTATTTGTATTGGTTAGTGCTTTTTTTGCTCTATTTTGGGGTTATTATGCGGATAAATTTAATAGAACAGCTATTTTATTTACTGGAGCAGTTTCATGGACAATTGGAATGTTAATGACGGGATTTTCATCAAATTTGGAAATGGTGATTGCATCTCGTATGTTGAGTGGTGCTGGTCTTGGATGCGTTCTTCCTATTGGATATTCAATTATTTCGGATGCCATACCTCCTGATGAAAGATCTGGTTGGTTTGGGATTTTAGCAATCCTCAGTGCTATATCAAATGCAATAGGTCAAGGTTTATCAGGCTTCTTAGGCCCCATATTTGGATGGAGATTTCCCTTTTTCTTATTATCTGGAATAAGTATATTAATAATGTTCCTATTACTTTTTATTAAGCTTCCATATAGAGGAACGAGTGAAGCAGAATTAATGGAATTAAGTGATTTAAATTTAGAATATAGTTTTAGAATTTCTAAAGATGATTTAAAAGAAATTGTAGGTAAAAAAACTAATCTCTATCTTATTATACAAGGTTTTTTTTCAATAATTCCCGGGACAATATTAATATATTTTATACAAACCATTTTAATAGATGAATATTTTTTTATGATACCTGATGCAATTAGTATGCAAACAGCAGCAATATTTGCGGCATTGATTGGAATTGGTTATCTATTAGGGAATATTCTTCTCTCAAATCTTGGAGATATACTCTATCGAAGAAATAAAAAAAACAGAGTTCGTCTATCAACCATATGTATGATACTAGCTATTCCAACAGGTCTTTTAATGTTATTTCTATTGACGCCGGTAGATATAAATAAATTAAATATTTCTTTCCCAGATCCAATTCCAGCTTCAGAAACATTTTCTTATTTATTCAAAACAATAGGAGAAATTTTTATTAGATATCCAGAGTATATTTATTTTTTTATATTCGCATTAATTGCTTCACTATTAAGTGCAGGTCCTGTTGCTAATAGAAATGCTGTTATGATTGATGTTAATTTACCCGAACATAAAGGAACAGCAGCTTCATTTTTTAATTTATCTGAACAAATTGGAAAAGGTCTAACATTATTAATCTCATTTATGTTAATTTCCTTATTAGGAACGATGTTTAATACATTAGTTTTTTCTATTTTTTTCTGGCTTCCTGCTGGTATTCTATGGTTTTATGCTGGTAAAAGTGTTTTAATAGATATGGATAGAAAATCAAGACTACTTCAAGAAAGAAAACAAATAACCTTAATAGATTATATTTTTGAATTAGATATCCAGATGGATAGAGCAATGCAAAAAATACAAGATGCCAAATATTACATTAAAAGAAATAAAGAAAAATATCTTGATTTAATGAATGATGGAATAAGAATCTTAAAATTTTGTGAAAAAGAAGGAGAATTTAGAAGTATGACTCAAATTGCTGCTAAAGCAAATGAATTAGCGGATAAAGCAGGTATAATTAAAGATTTAACAAAAATTATTTATAAATCTTTAAAACAAAATGATATATCTGAATCTCTAAAAGAAAACTTTTATGAAGATCTGAATCAAATTAAATTAAAAATTGGAGAATTAGAAAAATCAACCTTTGGTACAATCCAAACGTATTATGAAGATGCTTATCTAAAGATTATTGAAGCCACTCTTATGAGAAGAGCTGATCTAATAAAATCTCTCAGTAAAATATATGATGCCATAAGAATTTATGATAGAGTAAAACAACTTTTAAATGAACGAATTGAGAATTTAAAAAACCAATCAAACCTCTCAGAAGAAGATTCAATCATTTATGATAAAGAAAAAGAATTATACAGAAAAACACAAAATGCATTATGGGCAACAATTAATCTAAGAAATGAATTTGAGGGGATATTAAATCATTTAGAAGAACAAGGAATAAAAAGGGAAGATCTTGAGAAAATATCTGATTTAACATCAGAATATAATGTTAATTTTTATCAAATAATATTAGATACTTTTATAAATGATAAAAAGGTAAAAGAACAATTACTTTCAGAAATTACTCGTTTAGATAAAATCTTTTATGATTTTGATAAGATTTATGAACTAAAAGAATTGAAAGTATTTTAAAGTATACGACTAAATCTAATTCTATAAAAAATCTTTATATTTAATTAGTTTCAGCTTTTAATAAGGTAGTATAATTTTCTTTCTCTAATTGGCTAAGTTCTTTATAAGATTTTCCTTTGTTAACATAATGATCAGTATCTTCAATACCAAAACATAAATTTATTAGTAAAAGTACACAATTCTTTACTTTTTCATAATTTTCAATTTCTTTATCTAATTTGTTAACAAAACTCCGTAAATAATTTGCATTTAGAATCCATGTTTCATCATCAATATCCATGAAATTATGTTCTATTTTTTCATGATAAAGATTTAATATTTTATCATAACAATCAATCATATTTATCTCTAAATTCTCTTTTTTTTATCTGTAAAACCTATATAAAATCTATATTATTGCTCTATGATTGAAAAGGAGAATTTGATTTATAAACTTATCTTAATCTATAATTATTCTTTGAAAAAAGGGACAATCAATTTTGCATTCCATAAAAAAAATCAATTTTCCCAATAATAGATGAATGAAACTGATAAATCATTTATTGGTTTTCCACATTATTTTATAAAAATCTATGATATAGTTAATTATTTTAATAGATAATTAAATGCTACTTTATGTATTTTTATGATCTTAATAGGAGATCTAATTATAAACCGTATATCATTAAAAGGTTGTTTTCTTAATCTTAAAAATCTCTTTAGATAATGCATATTTATCCTAATTAAGCAGTTATTTTTATCATTTGAGAATCTTATTATAATTTCGTTTAGAGATTTTGAATCTCTAAAAATATAATAATTTACTGCTTTTAATGACCATTTTACGGCTTCTAATTGGTAATATATTGCATTTAATTTTCTAAATGGAGTAATAATAATTGAAAAAAATGAAATAATCAAATTCATTAAAAGACTCTTAAAAATATCCCATTTACTAGGAGTATTTTCCTTCTTGATAAAGTTAATTAATGATTCACCGTATATTTCCTTGTTATTACTCATTACGCTGTTTAATACAATTTTTCTGGGAGCAAAAAGAAAACTAAATAAATGATTTATTTGAAATATTTTATGAAATAGTTGTTTTTTACAATATTTTTTTGTTGTAATAAAATGACTGACAAACATACCTGTTGTTTTTTGAAGATATGATAATATTCTTTTTAATAATTTAGGATTGTTATCTCGATAATTGTGTTTTATTTCTAATGCTAATATATATCTATCCAAATCTTTGATCTTACATTTAGAAATATTATCATTCAAAATAATTAATAAATCACAATCGGATACGAGAATATTTTCTTTTTTATTGTATATTTGACTTCCAAATAATATGATACTACTTACAGAATTCAATCCTATTTTTCTTCTTGTTATATTTATAATATCACAAATATAATTTTGAGATTTCGAGTTTAATTGATAAAATATAGGATTTAGGTTAATATTTCTAGCTAATTTAGGATTATTGTGCATATTATACAAATTACATCAATTAAATTATTCTTATAATAAAATATTATAACCAAAATAAATGAATTATAAATAGAAAATCATTTTAAAAATAATAATTTTTTAGCTATATATATTTCGTAAGAACTATGGTATAATTCTAAATACTCATTATTATGAAAAATTAGTTAAATAAAAATGGTATTAATATATGAAATGGCAAACAAAAATAACAGAGATGGCACATATAAAGTATCCAATTATTATGGGTGCTTTTGCAATGATTGGTAAAGCTGAATTTACTGCTGCTTTCTCAAATGCTGGTGGATTAGGTATATTAACTGCTATTAATTTTAAATCAGAAGAAGAATTCAGAAAAGAAATCCAAAAGGTAAAAAATTTAACAAATAAACCATGGGGAATCAATTTTACTATATCACCTCCAAATAAAACACCTCAAGAAATAAGTACTAATAGAGATGAGGTTTCTTATTTACAATTCTTAAATATAGCTATTGATGAAGGTGTAAAAATATTTACAACATCAGCTTATAGAGCTAATAAGATAGGAGAAATAATTCATGAGAATGATTGTTTTTGGTTTCATAAATGTTCAACAATTAAACATGCTCAATCAGTAGAAAGAGCGGGTGTTGATGCTATAACTCTCGTAGGTCTTGAAGGAACAGGATTTAAGAATCCTAATCAAAATACTACACTTGTTAATCTAACTATGGCAAAAAAGCTTTTAAAAGTTCCAATTATAGCAGCAGGTGGAATTGGAGATGCGAGAGGATTTTTAGGGGCTCTTATTATGGGTGCTGATGCTGTATGTTTTGGTACTGCAATTATTCCAACAGAAGAGAGTCTTGCTTCTGATTATTGGAAAAAAAAAATTATAAAACAAGATATATTTGATGAAAAATTCCATCAAAAAGTCTTTCATTTACAATTAAAAGAATCATTGAATGCATCAATGGCAGCAGGTCATTGTGATAAGATAATAACTTTAAAAGAATTTATTGAAGATATTATTATTAAACGTTCAGAAGATATAATAAAAAGTTGGAATTTATTATCTAATGATTAAATTTAATATATTATCTATGATCAAACCTGATATGTATTTAATATGTTGAATAATATTTCCAAAAAATCCTAAATGTTATCATAAATGATTTCTTCTTTATATTGAAAAAACCATATATTTTATTCCAATGAAAAAAGTATTAATTTTATTTTTTCCTTAAATAGATATTTAATTTGTAATATATTGAAAAAAGTTAATTCTATTTAAGATAGTTAATTATTTTCACTAATTTATTTCTAAAAAAATTTATATAATAAAAGATGACAATTTCAAAAATTAAAAAATGGTTTTTAATTTATTTTATTTTTGTTTCTCTTGGATTTATACCTAATTTTATTATGGGGTTCTTCATGGAACCAATTAAAATTTATCGTTTTTCTCTTTTCAACAATATTATATTATGGGATACTTTAGTATTCTTAATTATATATATTATATCTCCCTTTATAGGATTTGCTCTAACTTATCTGGTTTCACCGTTATTTTTAAAACTTCATAAATTTATATTTAAATCTAGATATCAATATGGTATTGAACTTAGACCTAACAATAAAGAGTTGAAATTCAATTTTATAAGGCTTTTTTTTCCCGCATTATTAACTTTAAATCTTGCATTAATTTTATCAAAATTAGCAGTTATTAGAGAACTTATAATTGCACCAACTCTTCTTGAAAGTGCTGATGATAGTATCATAATGATGGTTTTAATATTACCATTAATAGGAATTTGTGCTATAATTTCTATTATTGTATATTCCGCAATATATTTTTTAATTGATTCTGGAATAATCTTTACAAATAAAAAATATATTGAAAATAAACCTATAAATACAAAAGTTCAGAATATAGGATCCTGGTTTTTATATATTCTTAAAGGATATTCAGGAATTTCTATTATATTTGTTTTTTATGAATTCTATGCTAACTTATTCCCTTCTGTAGACTTAAAAGATCCAATAACTGCTTTTGGTATGATAGTTTTATGGCCTTTGATGCCTTTTATAATCACAGCTATTTTCATTCCCCTTTTACCATTATTAAAAATTAACTCTGAAGATAGAAAACAATATTTACTAAAAAAAGCAAAAGAAATTGGTATAACTACTTATTTTGAAATAGAAATTAGAGAATCATAAATCTTCTTTTTAATCTATATAATGTAAAGAGTTTTTAATTTTTTTAACGGAAATAAGAGTCTTCATGACCTTCATCCAGAGGATGATCTCTCATAAAATAATCTGATTTTTCTTTAAATTTATCCAGCATATCTTCCATTTCTTTAATTTTTTTATCTAACTCTGCATAATCCATATCAATATCAAAATAATTTTTCAATAGGGTTACTAGTGCTTTAGATGCTTTAGGATCTAAATTAATCATACCCATAGGTAAAGTCTCCGCCAATAGGCATATTCCTGGTGCATAACCGTTATTTCCTGCCCAAGCGGGTAAGATACCATTAGCTCCTGCAATAATACCATTTTCCATCATTGTTGTATTATCGAATTCTAGAAAAGACTCTACAATTTTTTCATCAGTTCCACATATATAAACATCAGGTTTTTTTTTATTAAGTGATTTATCTGATACCATTGCTCCTGTACTTATATACATCTTTATTTTTTCATCTGTAATAATATTCATTTCCTCACAAAACTTTTGAGAAAAATCAAACACACCTTCAGGAGTCTGAGGTTGAAAATCTCCAGTTAATATAAATAAATCTCCAGACTCTCTGTGTTTATAATATACTTTAGCTGTTGGAACTCCAAGTGATCCTTTTTCAACAAAACTTTTAGGTGGAAAATCGAAATACTTTATTTCAAGAAAGAGTTGAGCATCAATAGAATCCTTTATTGAACTTATAGCTAATTTTCCTACTAAAGCAATACCTGGCCATCCAATTAATATTACTGGATTATTTATTTCATCCTTATTTAATTCAAATTTTTTCTCGAAATTTATATACATCTCAAATCCAATAAATTAAGGTACTAATTTATTTTTATTTACTTCAGAAATTTAATTTTCGATTTTTATTTTAGAAAAAAAAAAAAATTTAACTTTTTTTATCCTTGTTCCTTCTTTTGTAGTTTTCTTTCTTTTCTCTTAATGATTTTAGATATTCGATTTCAACTTTATATGAATCATAACAAGAATGAAATAAAGATGTTAATAAACATACAATCAATGGAGAAAGGATAATGCTGATAATATTACATACAAAATAGAATAAAAATAGCATACCATAATCTCTTGAAATTATAAACGATTCATAATAATTCCATAATACTGAACGAACGGGAAAAGCCGATAATAATCCGATGATAAGAGTTAGAATCAATATTATAATAATTCTCCAGAGATATCCTTCCGAGATGTTTTTTGCATCAGAAAGGGGTTTTTTAATTTCTGGGATATTATAAGTAAAAATAGAGAAAATAGAATATTTATAAATTAACAATCCTGGAAGAATTAAAATCATTCCAAATGGTACACATACTCCTAATAAGAGAAGAATAACAATTAAATGCTTATTGATGGATTTTTTTAAATCTTTTAGAAAATTTGCTTCTTGGTTTGTATATCTCTTATATAAATATCGAGAGACTAAAGATAAAGCAAAAATAGTAAAAATGCTAAAGGTTATGAATTCGATTATTATTGCTCCAAAATATAATAGAATTAGTTCTTCATTAAAGCTGTTTTCTTCTATTTGATCTCTTAATAATATTAGTTGATAATTTATTTCTGTTAAAGAAAAGACTTTAATAATTAAATTTATTACAGAAAAAAAGAGAAATATAGGAAAGATCTTAAAATAATTATTTTTAAATAGTTTTAATGCATCGATTATTATTTTAATAAATTTATTATTATCTTCTCTCTTATTATTTTGATTCATAGATAATGTGTATTTATTCTTAAAATATTATAAAATTTTCCCAAGAAGCTAAAAATTCAGTTTAATTTAAATAATAATTTAATTGACAACTAAATAAAACATGTCATAATTACTGTTATATATCACCAAGGTAATACTCTTTTTTTTTATTTTTAAATACAGTTTTTTCATAACAAAACAAAAATATTTTGATTTAATTATGTTAGGGACAACTGGTATTAATGATACTATTAAAGTTTCGATAATTGGATTTCCAGCAGTAGGGAAAACAACTATGGTTAAAATGTTAGCCCAAAAAGAAACTACAAAAAAATATATTCCTACTGCAGGTTTTGATCTTAAAACGGTTAAATTCGGCCAGTACAAACTGAAAGTTTGGGATTTTGGCGGCCAAACATATTATATTACAACATATTTAAACGATTTTGTCTTAGGTTCTGACCTTATACTTGTTGTAACAGATTCTACACCAATAAATGTTTTACGATCAAGACAGCTTATTAATGAAACTAAGGAGATAATGCTTGATGACTGCCCGATAATTGCAATTGCAAATAAACAAGATCTCTGCAATAAGGATGGAAGAATGCATTTTAAATTAGTAGAAAATTTACTTCATACAAAAACAATTGGTCTATCAGCAATAAATTCTCAAGACAGAATTAAATTAATACAAACTATTGAAAAAGAATTAAATCAAGTATTAACACGTAAGGAGTTGATAAAATGAATTTCGAAGAAAATGAACTATTTTCTGTTGCATTAGTAGGATTTGATTTAATTAATGGACCATTTCTTAAATGGAAAAAAAAATTTGAGAATATTAAAGATTTTGTTAATTTAGATGATTTTGCAGTTAATTTTTATTTATCTTTCCGTGGTGGAAATGCTGGAAAAAAACCAAGAGCAATTTTATATGATAATTTTTATGTTGTTGCTTTTCCAAACGATTTAGAATTATGTTGCCTTTTTATGAAACCAAGGAATATTGAAACAAATATTAAAAATTTAAACAAAATTGCTTCTCGTATTATGGTTGAAATGGAAACTGATAATGAAGAAGAAGAAGTAGATAAATCAGAAGAATCTGATGAAGATACGATTGATGAGGTTAAAAGATTAATTGTAAATATATTAAATGATAAAGAAATGTCTACTCCAGAATTAAGAAAGTATTTTAAATTAACAAATTCTAAGATATGGAAATTAATATCTGATCTGGAAAGTGATCGAAAAATAAAACGTACAGGAAAAAAGGGAAGAGCTCAATTATGGACTAGTATATAATTAATTTTTATTTTTTTCAATATTTTAAAATGAAAAGTAATTTTCTTTAAGAGGACTATTTTCTTCTATAGTACCATCCTTTTTCTTTAGTAAATAATCTAGAAAACATCATATAGCAAATGTCTGGTAATTCCTTATCTTGATTATTAATTACTATATATCTTAAGATATGATTTATAAGAAATGTTCCAATTAATTCAATATGATAATGACTAATATTTATTAACTTGCTTCCTGAATATGATATATCCAATTCATATTTAACACTATCATAGATTATCTCAATAAATATTTCTGGAAAAATTTCCTTTTTTATTCTCATTCCAGAAGTGGTTTTCCAAACTTTAGCATTTAAATATTGTGTAAAATCTTTAATATCTATCTCTTTTATAAATTTAAATGCTATTTTACGTTGTTCAATGATTTTACGCATTAAATTTGTTTTTTTTTTATAATTTTGATTTAATGAAGTTAAAGATTTGCTTCTTTTTTCAATAAAATCCATAATAATTTCTATATATGTAGCTAGATCTTCTCCAGGTATCCAATACGCTCTTTCTCCTGAGAACAAAATTTTTAATTCATCTTTAATATCATCAAATTCATTACCATAATCATAATATAATATATGTAATTTTATTTGTGGAAAAAATTCTAAAGTAATCGTCCAATCTTCATCAAATCCAATATTCTCTAATTTTCCATTAAGATCTTTGATAATAATATTCTCAATTATATCAATATCCATCATTCTAAATATTGGTGCCTTTCTGACACAAATTTCTCTTAATTCTTTTTCATGAGGCCCAGTAACTCCAGTTGCATCAATTTGCCCTATAGTCATAAATTTTTGTTTTCTACTCATAAGAAATTCTCTCATTTAACTTTTTAATAATTACACAAATCAACTTTTATTCTTTTTTTTTAGTTTTGCTATAAAGAAACCTTGAGTCCTGTGAATTGATGGGAATAATCTTCCTGTCCCTGGAATTTTTTTATTATTAATAATATAACCCGGAGTTAACCAATCTGGTAATTCTAAAGGTATTAAATCATTCAAGATTTTCTCTATTTGATATTCTCCTTCTTCAGCATATAAACTACAAGTCGAATATACAAGGATTCCCCCTTGTTTTAATAGTTTAATTGCTGAATTAAGTAATTTTTCTTGAAGTAAGACATTTTGACTTAAAAACTTTGAATTTTGACGCCATTTCAATTCAGGATTGGATAAAAAAGTTCCACTTCCTGAACAAGGGGCATCTAATAAAATCTTATCAAATTTTATTTTATTATTGAAAGGAGGATTTATACTATCAGCATTTAGAAGACTTGAGATATTAACATTGAATTTTTTTAGTAATTTTTTTATTTCTTTTACCCTTTTTTCATTGAATTCAACAGCTATAATCTTCAGATTATTATTAGATATTTGAGCAACCAAACTTGTTTTCATACCAGGTCCAGCACACATATCATAAACAAAATCATAATCGTTGGGTGATAATATTTCAATTACTGCAACAGATGCTTTATCTTGGAATATTAAATATCCATTCTTATTCCACTTAGATCTAGTGATTTCCTTCTTGTTTTTGATGTGAAAAAGATATGGAATATGAGGATCTTTAAAGAAATTAATTCCTTTTTCATTTAATTCCTTCTTTATTAAATTAAAATTATATCTATTATCTTTCTCAATCTTTTTTAAATTAAACCATAAAGTATAATCTTTTATTGTTGAGTCATTCATTGCGTCAATATTTTCTTTTAAAAATCTGAAATTCATGAAATTTAACAATTTATTAATAAAAAAAGTTGGAATTGCTTGCTCAATACTTATTTTCTCTACTATTTCTTTACCTTTTAAAGCTATTGAAAGAGAAAAGGTGTTTAATTTTTTTAAAAAAGATTTGAGTTTATCATATTTTTCTATTTCATTTCTATCAATATATTTATATCCTAAATCTTCCAAAATAGACGAAATTGAACAATTCTCCCATAAAATTCTATAAGTTGCATAAAAATATATTGGTAATTCCTTCTGATCGAGTTTATATGTTTGATCAATAAATCTTAAGTTTTTTTTAACTATAAAGTTGATTTTACTCCAAAACCTTATGATTTCATTATAGTAATGATATATCATTGAACTTTTACTTAATTCCTTATCTAAAGTATAAGCACCTTGATTTGAAAATTGATATAGTTCATTTAATAATTTTTTCACTAAATTTTGGTTTTTATGATTTTTCAAGATACAAACATATCAATAAAAATTCCTTAGAAGTTAAGTTAAAAAGAAAAATAAGACATTTATTTTTTTAGATAAGCATGAGAGTATATTTTCTTTATTTTCGACTGATATATATTTAAAATATAGATTTAAAGATTAAATAAATTGATCTAATGTTTTTTGTGTTTTAAGAAATTCAATTAATTTACTACTCTTTTCCCAATATTTCAATCCAATAGTTAAACTTTCTGCCATTTTTTTTAATGCATTATCAAAATTATCAATAATAATAGGATTTCCAAAATCCATAGCATTTTTTACCGTCTCTCTTATAACCCATACACCTAAGGGAACAGTATAACCAGAACCAACTTCTCGGAAGATTAAGATTTTAGCCTGTTTTTTAATTCTGTAAAGATACTCTAACACTGATTTTCTTGCGGCATAATAAGCACCAGTTATATTGCTCGCATAATTTTTTCTTCCTCTATAGAATTCATAATCAGTTATTATTTGAGGTTTTAAAAGCTGATGTCCTCCATTGAAAGACTTATTCCAAATAGAATTTGGAGCCCACACTTCATTCATTTCATAAGCAAATTTTCCCGGAAATAATAAGATTTTAAAGTGATTATCAAGGTAATTAGATTCAAAAATCTGATAATCATTAATTTCAGGAAACTTTTTAACCTCTTTAATTAATCCTTTTGAAATTATGTCATCAATTGCGGTTATTGACCATCTTGTAGGAACTATTCTGCGATTTTTATTTTCACCTAGCAATCCAGCAGAAAAAATTCTCTCGATCGTCGATAATGGTACATTTCCTTTAAAATATAAATATTCTGATATAGCTTCTCTTGCTTTTAAATCAGTATCCGCAACACAATAATCAACCTTAGGATGAACTTTAACATTTTCTGTAATATGAATTTTTTCAGTATTTCCTGAGGGCCCTATAGGTTGTGAATGATTATCCATAATCATTCTAAGAGTTAATTTTTCCAATTTTGTTTCTGTATCAACTGGCCGAGCCGCCATTGAAAGTTCTTGAGATGTCTCCAATAATCTTTTAGTTTTTAATGCTATGTTGTTTTTTAATTTTTGCTTACCTATGTTAACATCCACTTTGAAATTACTTCTAACTAAACTACTCCTATATCTAATAATATTATCCATTGAACTTCCAAACCAAAGTTCAGGTGCATCGAGGATATGATAATCGTCAATATTTTCGAAGGTTTCAAATTCATTAAAAGGAATTAAGGGACCAATATTAACATTAGGATAATTAAAATGCCCTACAAAAAAACCAGGTGGACTTGCCCCAAAAATCTCTACATTTCTTAAAGATTTTCCCACTTCAAAAGGTATAATTGATTTTAATATTGAACTTTTAAGTAAAATAGGACAAGTTTTTTTTCCACATAATAACCTTGCACCTTTACAACGAATACAAATATTCTTCTCTGTCTTAGGAGGGCGAACCACTTTCTTTTCTCTTTTAAATGAATAGTATCCTATATATTAAATTGTATTTTACCATAAAAAAAGCATGTGGGTCTAAATTTTTAATAATCATATTATATCATTAATAATTTAATTAGATTTAATTGGCGAAATATTGCTAGATAAGATCCTTGATTATATTTTCCTAAAAACAAAATGATGATAAGGCTCTATTTATCCTCTTCTTTTTTTTTATTTTCAGATTTATCCTTTAGTTCTTCATAGAGTTCAAAAAACGTTGATGAAATCTCATATGGTGTCTTTAACAATTCTTCTTTTTTTACTAAATAATCCTTTTCATCTTTAAAAATGGCTCTTAATTTGTTATCAAGTACCAGTGGAATTTCTCTCTTTTTTGTCGTAAGTAAGAGTGATTCTTTTCTGCTTTTTATTATTTTAGAAGGAAAATTAGAAAAGTATTTTTCTATTAACTCATATGCGGACGCATAGACTTCTTTATCTCTAATGGATTTCTTAAGTTCTCTTTGAAACTTATTTTCAAAATCTGCAGAAAACTTCATTAAGGAATCTTTAAGTAATCCTGATGATTTAGAAGTAACTATTCCCACTGTAATATAATCCAATTCATTCAGAAGGAGTACTCCCTCTTTCAGGTTTATATCTAATAATCCTCCTACTTTCATCACTTCTTCACTCATAATTTGCACAGAGTTTAAAAAACCAGTAAAGAGTAGTTCACTTATATTTGATTCAGCCCAATCGTGGTCAAATAATGGATAGCCTTCCCTATTTTTAACAAGGATACGATAAATTGTAAAAGGCAAAATATATAGAAGTTTAGGCTCTCTAGTGATTGAAAATGTAAGAATAACAATGCTAATTGTTAAAAAAATCTCAGAAAATAAAAAGAAAAATGATTCTATAAGAGATATGAAATAAAAGAAAAAAATTCCAAACACAGCTATTAATATGCTAGATAATAAGAAAGAAGCATCTTTTTTTATTAAAAATGGAACATTAATCCATGTTTTAATTGCCCAATATAAAAAATAATAACATATTATTCCTATAAATATAATGAATAGATATCCAAATAAAGCTATCTTTGATATTTCTGCATATCTTAAATAAACCATTGCATTATAAGAATCCGGTTGAATTCCTACATATAAAAATAATGTACCCAAACAACACACAATAATAAGTCCTATAGAAAAATAAGTTTCTCGCATTAAATAATTAATTGACAATACAAGAGATATTGTAAGTGGAAAAATCATAATACCAAACAAACGTGATAAAATTTCAATGTTAAAAATAAAATAACATCCACCAAATAACATCATTAAAGCAAAAAAGTAATTTACCATTCTAAGATAGAATATTGAAATAATATTCCTAAATTGGAGATTCAAATGCATTTTCATTGCTATGAAAATATTTACTGTAGCAATAAAAAATACAATGATAATTTCTATTAATAATAAAACTTCCATTTTTTCCAATTTGATATATTTTAATTTATAAATTAAAAAATAACTCTTCTATTTTTTCCTACTCTCTATTAAGATAGTTCAAATTAAGATTAAAGTCAAATGATTATAGTATAAAAACTTTCCAACAATTAGTCTAATAACATTAAGATAATTTTGATTATTATATATTTAGTTAATGTTTTATTAACTACCAAAAACTCAACATCATTAATAAAATAATTTAGACTGATTATTTACAATCTAATTACTATTAAAATCCCTATAATAATAGAATAAGTTTTTAAAAATCTATTTATCCTCCTCTTTTTGATTATCCTCAGTTTTATCCCTCAACTCTTCATAGAGGTCAAAAAAACTTGAGGAAACTTCATTTGGGATCTTTAATAATTCTTCTTTTTTTACCATATAATCTTCGTCATCTTTAAAAATCTCTTTTAATTTATTATCCAATACTAATGGAAGTTCTCTCTGTTTGATTGTAAGTAAAAGAGGGTCTTTCTTGCTTCTAATATTTTTATAGGGAAAATTTGAGAAATATTTTTCAATTAATTCATAAGCAGAACTATAAACCTCTCTATTTCTAATGGATTTTTTGAGTTCTCTTTGAAATTTATTTTCAAAATCTGCAGAAAATTTCATCAAGGAATCTTTTAATAATCCTGATGACTTAGAAGCAACCAATCCAACAGTTATATAATCTAATTCATTTAAAGTCAATATACCTTCCTTCAAATTTATATCCAACAATCCACCAACTTTCATTACTTCTTCACTCATAATCTGTACAGAGTTTATAAAACCTGTAAAAAGTCTTTCATTTATATTTGATTCAGCCCAGTCATGGTCAAATAATGGATATCCCTCTTTATCTTTAACAAGGATATGATAAATAGTAAAAGGTAAAATATATAATAGTTTAGGCTCTCTGAGAATCGAAAATCTAAACATTACAACAGCAATCATCAAAAAAAATTCACAAAATAAAAAGTAAATAGGCTCTATAAAAGAAATTAAATAAAAAATTATTATTCCAAAAAATGCAAAAACTATAGTATATAATAAATAAGATGCTTCTTTTTTTATTAAAATTGGAGCATTGATCCTTGTTTTAATTGCCCAATATAAAAAATAGAAACATATTATTATGGTAAATAAAAAAAATATTATACCAAACAAACCAATCTCGAATAATTTAGCATATCTTAAATGAATTGCCGTATTGATTGACTCTGGTTTAATTCCTTCATATGTATATAAAATTCCTAAACAAAAGACAATTATAAGGCTAATTGAATAATAGCTTTCACGCATTAAATAATTAATGGCAATAATAAGAGAGATGGAGAGAGGAAATAGCATAATACCACATAGACGAGAAAGAATTTCATTATTAAAAACAAGAGAAAGACCTCCTAATAACATCATTATGGTAAAGAAATAAAAAAATAATCTAAAGTATATAATTGGAACTGTCTTTTTGATGCTTTTATTTAAAAGCAACCTTATTGCTTCTATGAAAGCGACAGCAGCAATTATAAAAACCGTAATGATTTCTGCTAATAGTGTTAATTCCATTTTATTTCCTTTTTTTTTATTATTTGAGAAATATTCTCTCTATGAATTTAATTAGCTTTATAACTTATCTTAGGTATTTCTTTTTTGTTACTAAACATTTTCAATATTTTTTTCTTTAAATTGCTTTTTATTATAATCTCATTATTTTCATTAAGGTTTATTATTTTATTTTCAATTAAAACATTCAGATGATAATAAACATTTTCTCTTTTTTCCTGTAATAATTTGTAGATTTCATTTCTTTTAAGAGATCCATTTGAAATTAAAAGATTAATTATTTTTTTATTTAAACTATCCTTAATGAGGAAATAAACAACCCCAGATTCATCATCAATTTCAGAAGGAAGAAAAATAGTGTATTTTTGAAAATTCAATTTCTTAATATAATTGAATTTAAGAAGCATATCTAAGTGCCATATAAGTTCACCAGGACTTTGCGATTTATCTTCAGAAGAAAAATGCTTTTTTAGAAGAGAAAAATGTGTTCCTATATTGTTATATATGAAATTATAAATTTTCTGACGTAAATCACTAGTTAATACTGTTTTTTTTATATATTTTGAACGATTTACCAAGATTTTTTTATTTATCAAGAATTGTATTATTGTATTTAAACCTTTACGTGGAATTTTTAACGTTCTTTTAGCTCGATAGTATAAAGCATCAATATTTAGTACTTTATTCTCATAAACAATAGCTTCTGCTATTTCGATTACTTTCTTGACACTTGGATGCTCCAATCCAATTGAAGATATATTTGAATAATTGCTCATTGGAAAAATAATTATTAGATTAGTTTTAATATCCTTTCTTTCTTTTTTTTGAAGAATTTTTATGTAAATATTATAGAGTATTGTGATTTACAGAGTTTTATGTTTTATATTTATAAATTATATTGTAAGACTGAGTTCTAATCAATAATTTTAAAATTTTGTCTTACGGTTATATTTATTTGTCTACTTGATTTAAATTTGATCTAAAAATATCAAAAAAAGAAAATTAATATATCAATAATCAACTATTTTTGAAAAAAAATAGTCTGTAAAAGATCGGTCTAAATTGTTTTATTAATAATATTTACGATTTTATCATTAACAATATAATTAATTAAAATAAGGGTGATACTCAATGAGAAATTTTAAATATAAATTCAATAAGAATAAAAAGTCAAATCTTTTATTAATTTTGACTATTTTTACACTACAAATTGTAATACCTAATGTACTTTTAAGTAATCAAGTACATATAGATGGAAATATGGATAATTCTTTGATTCAGAATAAATTATTTAAGGAATTATCTACTAGTGCAGAGATTAATATATTTGATGGGTTATATATTGAATATGAAAGTCTGGGTTATCCTATAAATATAACCTATTATCAAATATCTGATGATGTGTTTCATGTTATATTCGAACTCATGATTGAAGGTACCTCTTATATAGGTTATTGGGATGTTAATATTCAGACTAGAATGATGGAAAATGCAGGTGGGGACGCTTATTTTGACGATAATTGTCATACACCAATATGGATATATACAAATGTTTCAATAGGAGATGAAATACCTATATGTGTCGATGGTGAAGGGAATCATATTTTTTCTGTTAATCATGAAGTTATTTTTGATATATCTGGATTTGGAGAATTGGAAGCATTTGCACTTATCGATTTGACAACTTCTGGAGGAATGGCATTTTACGAAAAGAATTCAGGGATTCTTTTAATTGGGGACTTTATTTATGCTGGTGGGGCTCAATCGTATAATATGCATATTATAGATAGTAATGCAAATATGGATCATAACGACCTTAATCATGATCTAAAAGTTGAAGTAGAGGTTCCAGAAAATATTCAAATTAATAATGATTATGTGATTACAGCAGAAGTTTCTAATGTTGGAGATTTTGATGAAAGTAATATAAATCTCTATTTATACTATGATGGAACAATTGTTAACAGTTTATTTATCTCAGATCTTCATATAGGGGAATGTATATCAATTGATTATGCATGGACACCAGCGGAATACCAGAGTTATAATTTTACTGCATATACTCCTCCAGTAATAGATGAATCATTGATTCAAAATAATGTTGATGAGGAGTTATTATATATTTCTGAAGAATCAAATATATTTGATGGGATGTTTATAGATTATACATTTAATATGTTAACCGAAAGCTTTCCTTCAAAATTTACTTATTCTCAAATATCTAATAATATTTTCAATGTTACATGGGATTTAGTTCTCATGGGCACTCCTTCTAGTAGTCATTGGGATGAAAATACTCAGAATAGAATCATGGAAAATCCAGTTGGTTCTAATCATTTTAACGATAGTAGTCATAGTCCTATTTGGATATTTACAGATGTATCAAATGGTGACTTAATTCCTATAAGTGTTGATGGTGAAGGGGATCATATGTTTTTGGTTAATGGTGAAACAATTCTCAATATACCCGGAGTTGGACAATTTGATGTAATAGAAGTATTAGATCAGACATTACCTGGAGGTATGGCTTGGTATGAAAAGAATACAGGGATCCTATTAAAGGGAATATTTTATTTTTATGATAGTGTTTTTAGCTATAATTTAGAAATGGTTAATACAAATGCATTTAATAATGTACCCCCCAAATGGGATGAAATACCTTTAGATCAAGTCATTAATTATGGAGATGATCTCTCTTATAACGTTGATGCTTCCGTTCTTTCTGGAAATATAAATTATGTGATAAATGATACTGCAAATTTTAATATTGATTCGAATGGTCTAATTACAAATATAATTCCTCTTACCGTAGGGGAATATTGGATTGAAATCTACGCATATAGTGATTATGATAAAAATTGTAATGCATTAATAAAGATTACAGTATTAGATGGAAATGAAGGTGGAGGAAACGGGGAAATTCCTGGATATGAAATTTCCATATTATTTATCTTAGCTGTAATTTTTATTTTTGGTATTTTAGTACTTATGAGGAATAAATTTAACGTCAAAAATTTCTAAAAATATTTTAAAATCTTTTTTTTATTTATTTACTTCTAATTTTTTAAATAATTATTCATGTATGAGATAATAAATTAATCAAGGCTCGTGGTATTTCCTTATAATCATTCACAGCATAAAATTTACCTTTCCCTGATTTTGCTATTTCTCTACAAGTTTGAATTCCTAAATCAGCATCATTATCTGGAGGCATCCCGATAACATGTAGTTTCGGAAATTCCTTTGCAATATCTATTGGATTTTCTCCACGATTATAATTACCATCAGTAATTAATATCGCAAATTCATTTTTTGCTCTTTTTTGTAATTTGTTTAATTCATCTAAACCTTTTTTCAACCCAATATAGATATTAGTAAAACCAACTGCTTCTGAATCTAAAATATCATCAATAATTTTATTGATTGATTTCTTTTCTCTGATCACTTTTAATACTATCGCTGTAGAATTAAATAATATGATAGAATAATTTTCTTTAACTAAATTATGAGCTAAAACCGAAGTAGTTAAAGCAGCATTTAATAAAAGTCGTCCGAACATACTGCCACTTGTATCAAGGATTAGAATCACCTTTCTTTTTTGACGTTTTCTTTTTATTCCATATATATCTTGATAATTTATTGATCTTTTTAGAATTTTTAATGGATTATGTTGGATTGTTTCATCTATATTAAATTCTGGCATTCCAATTTTATAGTATGGTATTGTTTTTCTCTTAAAACCACGAATTCCACGACTAGTAATTTTTAAAGAAGTTTTTAAAATACTTTGGCGAGCAAGTCTTCTAAAAACATATCGATATTTTTCAGATATAGGACGTCTAATAAAGAAATAGACCTCTGGCATAAACCCTGGGGCTTCTTTTGATTTTTCTGAAAAAAATTTCACACCTTCATCACAATCTAATGCATCAGTTGCGGCATAGACATTTGATTTTAATAATCCTCTTATAGCTTCTAGATTTTTATGTTCTATAGCAGTATAAGTTAAATCCTTGATTTGCTTATAGTCTAAAGTATTTGCCAAATGTTGGTAATAACTGGGGTTTTTCTTCCTTTTTCTTATAATTTCTAACTTAAGTATATCTTTATCTGAAGGAAGATCTGTAAGTCTTACATGAAGTCGTTTTTTCTCCTCCTCTTTGAGAATATCCTCTGAGAAATCATCGATTATTGAAAATCTGAATTATTTAGAACCGATAAGACTATATCTGTTATTACTTCCTTTTTTGTTCTTGTAATGCCATCTTCAATTTCAATTTTATTATATAGTGCCATAATTGAAGCTTCTATCCAATTTTTAGAGCTTTTATAATCTTGATATTGTGATAATAGTGCTGCTAAATCGATTCCTCCTCTTATTGAACTTCCTCTTCGGATTGAAACAATATTTCTTGTTGCCTCAACGATTTTCTGAGAAGTATAAATGATATTCTCATCTATGCTTCCATTAAAATTTACTTCTTTTTTGATTATTTCTAGCTCTTCCTCTTTTTTTTGGTAATCCAACTTAATCCAAATAAATCTATCCATAATTGCTTCCCCAAGAACAGTTACACCAACATGAGCGGATGGATTAAGTGTAGCAATAACAAAGAAACTATCTTTAGCTTTGATCTTCTTTAATTTTGGGATATCTAGAATCTTTTCATCTAAAGCGGTTAATAAAACATTTTGAGTACTCTCAGGCATTCGATTTATTTCATTAATAAATAAACATCCTCCATTTACCATAGCAGATGTAAGAGGCCCATATACATAGGAATCTTCCACATATCCTTTTGCAATAACTAAAGGAGGATCCCAATGTCCAATGAGATTATGAGTTAATGTTTCTTCCGAACAATCAACTCGAAAGAAATTTGTATCATAGTATTTTGAAATTGCTTCTGCTAAGGTAGTTTTACCAACACCAACTTCTCCTTCAATTAAGATGTTTTTTCCTATTGAACGAGCTATAAGGATTTTCTTTAACTCACTAGTTCTTCCAATGATATTATATTTTTGTTGTATTTCTTTGATTTTTTCTACAAACATAGTTTTATATATTTAGAAATGAAATTAGACTTTAATTTTTTATTAGATTCAAATTAGACTAACTATAATAAAAAAAGATAAAAAAATAATTAAGTTAATTCATATTTGCAATAAGGACAAAATTTAGCATCCCAAGGAACACCCTTTCCACATTTAACACATTTTCTTGTTATTTCAGTATAAGAATTAAGTCCTCCAACTAAAGATAATGTTATAATTGGAATTGCTATTCCTAATCCAAACATAAGAAATCCAACTGCGATCCATAAATAGGTTAAATCAATCGATAAATAAGGAATCAAATTACCTATTCCTGTAATCAATCCTATTATTGATATGGGAATACCTATCAAAAGAGATATTATTATTATTTTTAAATTTGTTTTGATGATTCTTCACCTTCAAAATATTTTTTCAATACATAAATTAGATTAAATAATGATTAAAATATTTGGCTTTGTCTTTACCTAAGAATTTCACTTTTCTATAATTATGTGATGATAATTGATTTTATTTTATGCAAATATCTTCATATCTTTAATAAATTGAATTAAAAAATAAAATGAATAATAAAAAAAAAAATAAAATAATTAACCCATAGTTATTGCATTAGTATCTTCATTTAAATTAATAATACCTTTTACTGCTAATTGTTTAATTGTACGGACAGCCATAATTGGCGGAATATCAAGTGATTTTTTCAAATCCTCTAAATTAGCTTGTCCTCCCTTATTCATTATAGTAGCTAATATTTCAACTTCAGGAACTTCTGCGTCCGAATGTTCAATAAGAAATGAACTAAAGAAATTCTTACCCCTAATTTCAACTAATTGTTTCTCTAAAGCATCCATTTTTTCTTCTGAATAACTAATCTTCAATTCTTTTTCTTTTTGTTCATTATTGAGTTTTTTCTGATCTAAATCAGATTTTTCTGTTTCTTTTTCTTGAATTTTATCATTAACAGAATTCAGATTAGATAGGAGGGTCTCAAGTTCAAATTCAGGTTTTTTAAACTCCGTTGTATTTCTTTCAAGAGTAGATGTAAGTTCTATGATTTTTGAATTTAATTCTTCCTTAGTTGATTTTAAGGACTCAATTTTTTTATCTAATTCAGTTGCTTTAGTTTTTAATTCAGTTAATTCTGAATTTTGAGTTCTGATTGTTTCTTCCAATTTTGCGATTTCCTCTTGCTCAGTTTTCATATTTTTCCAGATTGAACTAAGATTTTGAATTATTTCATCAGAATTTTTCTTCAGTGATTGTTGATATGTATCAAAGATATTTTCAAACTGTTCTATTAGACTTAAGACTTCTTTTGAAGAGCTCACTTGAAATCAACCTCCTCTAATAGGGTTACTATCCCTGTTTGTTCGTCATATTTTATTGGACCATTCTCTTCGACCATTTTCCTTAGAATTTGTCTTGCTTTATCCTCTCTCATATCAATTGCAATTAAAATACTCTTTAGATCTAAACTAGCATCCAATTGTAAATGTTTTATTAATCTGATTTGGTCTGATTGAA
>Ga0315549_1001415_pt1 | contig 25072 bp, 21 predicted proteins | sample SalMarSW160200MG_FD_203101 | JGI IMG/M metagenome (GOLD analysis project Ga0315549, IMG submission 203101) | Salt marsh sediment microbial communities from the Plum Island Ecosystem LTER, Massachusetts, United States - Salt Marsh Sediment SW1601-200 ... | reverse complement strand
TCAGCAATCGATGTGACTTTTACATCACTAGATTACCTCTCCCTCTTGGCCTGACTATAAGACCTGTTCAGCGTGTAATTCGGACACACCTCTCCTTGTAGAAACTATAAGAATCCATATTCCTGTATGTCAATTCGCGTGGTAGCGACCTCCCCTATCCTTAAGCCGAATGTCGGTAAAGAGCCGGCAAAGACCTCATTTGCTCTGACCTGGCAGGTGTCTTCAAGGCTCCGGCAACCGCCGTTGAGCATTAAGATAAGGGGGCAGATATATTCGGAGGGGTTATACCCAGCACCACTACCAGGCTTGGGTAAGAAGGTGTCGACTGATTGTAACAACCCCAGTCCCACGGCAAACTCCCCCAATAAGGCTAATCCTGCATGGGGGGTGATTATGTCTCTAGTAAAATCGAGCTGAACGGAAGGATGCTTTACCGTATCATTATATTTCACCTCGTTGATTATGGTTTACTGTTTGATGGATGTACCGTACCGAAGCAACGAGGTTTTTCTACTTTATTCCGTTGAAATGGAGGATCCATTGCGGGATTAGGGCGCCTGCATGGTGTTGCGGGGAGAACTCTGTGGCCAGATTTAGGCGCTTTGACCAGCAAGGGCAGGCCTCGGGATATTCAGGGTCATGAGCCGCGGGCCTTAGGCCATTCCTTCTTGAACAGGGTTTCGCATGCAAACCAATCGTTATCCGTGACGCCGAAAAAACCTATTATTTGATGCTCAAAGGAACTTTAGGCAGTTTCTACACGAATGCCCCGTATGATGGCTATAAGAGAAGAAATAGTACAAGTTTTATACGTCATCGTATTTATAGGAGCGTAGAATTAATAAGATGCAATGAACCTTGATACCTTTGTATCAATGCAACATTGAACGAAGTAATGCTTGAGACTATTTCAGATAATCATGGCGTTAACAAGTTAGGTTTCCTCTTTATTTCCCAGCAGGAGCGAAAGCTTGCGTGTTGAATTGAGAAGGCTTTTAAGCATTTCCTGACAGTGTTCTGCTGAAAAACGCTGGATTGGGCCAGCAACGGTGAGCACGCCACATACTTTGCTCTCATGATCAAAAACAGGCGCTGCTATGGCGGCTGCTTCCGGAGTTCTCTCACCCTTGCTTACGGCATAGCCCTGTCTGCGAATAACTTCAAACTCCTCCTCCAGACGATCCCGCTCAATGATGGTTGATGAGGTAAATCGTTTCAGAATCCCACCATTCAATATCCGACGGCGAAACTCTTCGGAAGCATAAGCCAGAAGAGCTTTGCCGCCGGCTCCGGTGTATAATTCCAGCAGATCTCCTTCCCTAATGGTATACCGAATCGGGGATGGACTTTCTACTCTGGCCAGACAGAGTCGTTTTGCACCTTCAAGGACGAAGAGGGATGCTGTTTCACCGGTGAGCGATGCCAATTCCAGCAGAATAGGTTGCGCCAGTGAGGCTAGTGTATTCGTTCTCTCGTACATCTTCCCGAGCATCATGAGTTTTGGCCCCAACCTGTAACTCGACCACGGCATTCGCATCAGGAAATCCTGGCCGGCGAGAGTTCCGCATAACCGCAAGATGCGGCTCTTCGTAAGGCCTGTCTTTTCAGTGAGTTGCTTGAGCGATAACTCAGTTTCGGTGCCCGTAAAACACTCTAAGATGCTCAGGGCCTTTTGTACTGCCTCAACATAGCGTTCTGATTCTCTTGGGCTTTTTCTATTTTTTTTATTCGATGTCGCCATACTCAATTACACGTTTCATGCGACCCGGAAGCTTACGGCCCAGAGCATTTTCCAGGACTGCCACGACATCACATATTGCCTTCAAATCGATTCCGGTTCTGATTCCCAAAGTCTCAAACATATTTACGGCGTCCTCTGTGGGAACGTTTCCCGCAGCTCCTTTCACAAAAGGGCAGCCACCGAGGCCACCGGCGCACACGTCAAAAGTACGTATCCCGGCCTCATAACCGCTGAACATGTTTGCCAGGCCCAGACCTCGAGTGTCATGCAGGTGCAGTGAAATCCGCACATCAGGGAATCGCTTTTTGACCCCCTTGATTAAGTTCCTTACCGAATAAGGGGTTGCCATGCCAGTCGTATCCGCAAGATTAATCTCTTCCGCCCCCGCTTGCAACATCTTTTCAGCAGCGGACAGAACAGCTTCCTCAGAAATGCTGCCTTCATACACACACCCGAATGCGCACTGCAAACCGACCCGAACCTTTAATCCGGAACCCAGGGCATATCTGACAAGGTGTGACATTGTTTCAAGTGCCTCGGCTGCCGGACGACCCGCGTTTTTTCGACTATGCGTGTCGCTCACAGAAACGGACATACTCACATGGGCAACCCCACAGTCAAGAGCCCTTTCCAACCCCTTTTCGTTCAAGATCAACGCTGTTACAACAATTTCTTCCTGTCTTCCGAGGGTTCGGATGAGCTCATCGGTATCCGCCATCTGGGGTATAATCTCTGGATGCACAAAGGATCCCACTTGGATACGTTTTATTCCTGCATTTTTCAACATTTGAAATAATTGTACTTTCTCATCCAGGCTGAAAATGCGCGACTCCATCTGAAGACCGTCTCTGAGCGCCTCATCCTCAAGCAGTAATTCCCTGCGTCTTTCATCAAGCCTCATACCATGTATTTCTCCAGCACATTAGTTTATTTTTCGTTCATTGCCGGCTACGCCTGAAATTTCATGCAATCAAGAACCTCCGGCCGGGTCCACGAATGGCTCAAAAAGGCCATCGCAATTTTTTCTTGACTTTCCGTCCGTTTTGTTATTTATAAAATAGAAAGTGGTTTCGGTCAATAGAATTTTTTAATTAACAAAAAAAGGAGGGAACCATGAAACCAAATCTTTCAACTTTAGGCAAGGTTTTGTCACTGGTGCTGATGCTGGGATTGATATTTGCACCGGCATTCGCCATGGCGGGACCGACGATCAAACTAGGTCATGTTGATCCTGCATCATGGCAGAGTTCCAAAAAAGGGGCGGCTGGGGTGATCTTCAAGAACATCGTCGAAGGGGAGACCGATATATCGGTTGAGCTGTTTCCGGCCAAGGCCCTGGGTGACGAAAATAGTCTGGTCCAGCAGGTTCAGGAAGGGACCACGCAGATGACCATCGTATCCGGCGCGATGTCAACAGTGTTCAAGGTAGCGGATGTCCTGAACATCCCGTACACGTTCGCATCGCCCACCATTGCCTGGGACGTCCTGGATGGCCAGTTCGGTAAGGATCTGGCAGAATATTGCCTCAAGAAGACAGGACTGCGAATCCTGGCCTATGGAGAAACGGGTTTCCGGAATTTCACCAACAACGTTCGGGAAATCAAGACACCCGCTGATATGAAAGGCCTCAAGTTCCGGGTTCAGCCGATCCCGCTGTATGTGGAAATGGTCAAAGGCCTGGGAGGCGAGCCGACTCCGATTGCCTGGTCCGAGCTTCCCAATGCCCTGGCGACGGGTGTTGTTGATGGCCAGGAGAATCCTGTCGGCGTCATTTACAACAACAAACTTCATAAATTGCAGAAATTTTTGGTGTTAGACGGTCACGTTTACGCAGCCGACTTTATTCTGATCAATGATGAATTCTTCCAGTCGCTGCCGGCGAAAGACCAGGCGGTCATCAAAAAAGCAGCCCGCATTGCCGGCGTCATGGGGCGTGCCATCCAGCAGTTCAATACTGCAGAAGGGGTGACCAAGGTTGCGGCTGAGGGTATGAAAGTGTATGCTCCGACAGCGGCGGAACTGGCACAGTTCAAGAAGCTGGCGCAGCCGGCCGTTAAGAAGTGGCTGGCTGGAGAACTTGGTGACGATGCCGGATGGATTGAAAAACTTGATGCTGCGATCATGGAAGCATCTAAATAACCAGCAATAACCTGCGACGACCGGAAAGGTGCTTTGCCTTCCGGTCGTCCTCCACGTATATCAGCCCAGTGAATCGCATCTCCTGTTTCACTGTAAAGGGAGGGGGTGGCGCCCATGCAGCGCATCATTCAACGAACGACACGCCTTTTTTCGCAATTTGCCGCCGCCGGCGCATCGCTGTCCATGGCTGGACTTTTTTTGATTGTTTTCATTAACTCCACGCGTCGCTACGCCATCGGCAAATCTTTTGAGTGGGGAGAGGAGCTGCCGATATTCATCGCCATATACGGTGTCATGTTCGGGATTGCCTGGGCGTACATACAGGATCGGCACATACGCTTCACCATGTTGGTCAGGTTCCTGTCGGAATCATTAATCCGGAAACTGTACATCATCGTCGACCTGATTATGGTGGTTAACGGCGTGCTGCTAACCTACTCCGGCTGGATGTTTGTCATTAAACGGGGCCGCGTGGAGGCTTCTGGAATTATCAACCTGGCCAAAGATCTCAAGGCCTTGACCGGGTGGGACAGCTTGATCTGGATCGGATACCAGTATCCCTATCAGGCAGCAATGGTATTGGGCGGTGCCATGCTGGCCATTGCGGCCCTGCTGAAACTCCTCCTACGGTTAACTGAAAATGCAGCGGTTGAATCCGTCGGAGGATGATACCATGGTCTATGCAATCCTATTTGTTTGCTTAATCATCGGTGTGCCGGTAGCCTTCTCCATTGTTGCAGCCCTGATGTATTTTATGGCGGTCGGCGAGTTCCCCTACCACCTCCGTATCGTTGCCATCCAGATGTTCGGCGCGATTAGATCTTATCCGCTATTGGCCATTCCCCTGTTCATTCTCGCCGGTGAGCTTATGAATGCATCGGGCATCACAAGTCGGATCATTGCCTTCACCAACGTTTTCGTCGGCCGGCTGCGTGCAGGTCTGGCCGTGGTCAATATCTGGGCTTCGGTTATTTTTGCAGGGCTGTCCGGCTCCGCGGTTGCGGACACCTCCGCCATTGGACGGGTCTTCATTCCTGAGATGGAAAAGAGGGGCTACCCGCGTGATTTTGCGGCGGCGATTACCGCCGCTTCCTCGGTTATCGGCCCCATTATTCCACCGAGTATTCCGGTGATCATCTACGCCCTGATCGTGACCGGTGTTTCCGTACCGGGCATGTTCCTGGGCGGTGTCATTCCGGGCATCCTGCTGGCCATTTTTCTGTCCATATATGTGATGGTATTTGCCGGCGAGTACCAAAAAGACGAACCAGACAATGCCGTTGGATCCAAAAGAAAAATTCTCTTCCAGGGCATCATCCCGCTGCTGATGCCGGTCTTTGTGGTGGGCAGCATCCTGTTTGGTGTGGTCACACCGACCGAGGCTGCCAGTTTTGCGGTGGCCTATGCCCTGATTGTCGGCCTGTTCCTGCTCCGGGAAATCAAATGGACCGACCTGCCCAGGATTTTTGCCCGCTCCATGCGCGACACTGCCGTTATCATGATCATCATGTCCGCTGTTGGCGCAGCCAACTGGCTGTTGACCTACAATCGAATCCCCAACATGATCACCGATTTTGCCCTGGAGTTTATGACCGCAAAGTGGATGTTCCTGATTTCCTCGATGGCCCTATTCCTTTTTGCCGGGCTTTTTTTAGAAGGGATAGCCGCGATGCTGGTTTTAGTGCCCATATTACATCCCATAGCCGTTAGCATGGGGGTTGACCCCACCCATTTCGGTATTCTGGTCGTCTTCAATCTGATGATAGGACTGATCACCCCACCGATGGGCCTGTGTCTCTTCGTGGCGGATGCCGTCGCCAATGTGGGCCTGGCAGCTCTGGTCCGTCAGATCATCCCATTGTTTTTCGTGGAGCTTTTTGTGTTGATCGTTATTGCTTTTTTTCCGGTGACCGTCATCGGCCTGCCACGCTTGTTTGGTTTCTAGAAGGCAGCAATCCACGAACGATATAATTAGGCTCGCTGGGCAACAATCTCGGTCGCAGCCGGGCAAAGAACCTGCATGAGTTGCTGGCGGAACTACATGGCCTGAACGTAACCTACCAGCCTATGGATATAGTCGGCCTTACCGCACCCGTGTCCATTGCTAGGGAGTTGGAGCGATGTCGCGACGAGGGCTTTCACGGTGTCAACGTTACCCATCCCTACAAGCGGGACGCCTTTGCCCATGTCACACCCATTGGATTGTGTCTCTTTGTGTGCTGTTCGGTTGCCAGGGTGGACCTGGTTAGACTGATTCGTGTTTCTGCACCGTTCATTCTGGTTGAGATTGCTGCGTTGCTGATCGTTACCTATTTTCCACAGATCGTGCTGTTTATCCCCCACACGTTCGGCTTTCGGTGACGGGGGCCATCATCCCCACATGGTTCATTGAATCGTGACAAGGATTTTTACCCGATCAGGGGAGGCAAACGCTTGCAAGGTGCGATTAAGCTCGCTTAGGGGGATTTTCGCGGTGATTAACGGCGCTGTTTCGATCTGTCGGCTTTTTAACATGCCCAGAACCTGCGGGAATTCGTCGGTATAAATCATAGAGCCCATTATTTGTAATTCCTTTCGCACAATCAGTGCGGTCGGCACTGGATGTTCTTTCCCTGGCAAGCCAAGAACCACAACCCTACTGCTCGGTGCGGCAAATTGGATGGCCTTGGCTAGGCCTGACTCTGAACCGCTGGTTTCATAAATCAAGTCAAATGCGTAATGGCCCGACTCAGTTAGGTCATCTGTAGAGAGGACCTGCGAAGCTCCCAATTTTTTTGCTATAGCAAGATGCTTTTCTTCAAGGTCGCAGGCGGTTACTTCCGCTCCATGGAGCACGGCTAGTTGCAGTGTCAGCAAACCGATGGTCCCCACGCCATATATCAACGTGCGATCGCCTTTGCGCGGGGCCGCTATTTTCATCGCATGTGCGGCTACGGCGAGGGGTTCTGTAAAAACAGCAACCTCGTCTTCAAGACCCTCTGGAATTGGCCAGACGTAACCTGCGGGCACCTTAACGTATTCAGCAAAAACCCCATTTGTATCGATTCCCAACCGGACCTTTGCCGGGCAAAGGTTTTCATGTCCAGACCGGCACACCGGGCATTGACGGCAGGAAAAATTCGGTTGAATCGTAGCCCGTTGTCCGATTGTGAAACCGGAAACACCGGGGCCTAGCTTTTCAATAAAACCAACCGCTTCATGCCCCGGTATCACGGGAAGCGAGGCGGCAAGTTTCCCATGATACAGTGAGTAGTCCGATCCGCAAATTCCAGCCAGGATGACTCGTATTACTACCTCGCCTGGTCCTGGTTCAGGAGTGTGAACATCTTGTATCTGTATCGTTCGGGGTTCAACTAATAGGGCTGCTTTCATGATACCTCCATAATTTTTCATTCAATTCCAAAGTCTGGCAATAGGCCTCACCCAATTGTAAAAAAAGTGTTGACAAGAAATCCGGTCCTATTTATTCTACACCATGTAAAGTGGTTCTGCTGAATGGAATATCACAATTGACGTAGATAACGCAATCATATTTTTAATAGACTCACTGTTATCACGCCAGCGCTTGCAGTGTTGATCTGCTAAATTCGAAGGGGACGCGAGAAAGGGGTGTCATACGAAATGCGCAAAGAATCATCTGTGGGCCGCCAAGCGATCCTGGAAGGGGTTGTCGTCATTGACGTCACCAATGTCCTGGCCGGTCCATTTACCACCTATTTGCTCACCCTTATGGGCGCCCGCACCATCAAGGTCGAAAACGTCAAAGGTGGAGACCTAGCCCGTTCGCTTGGCGCATCACCGGATCTAAGCAAGAAATTGATGGGAGCGTCGTTTATCGCTCAGAATTCTGGTAAGGAGAGTATCACCCTCAATTTGAAAGCTGAGCGGGGAAAGGAAATTTTTCGCAGGCTTGTCAGTTTTAGCGATGTGGTTGTTGAAAATTTCAGGCCCCATGTAATGGAGCGGCTCGGTCTGGGGTATGAAGCGTTAGTGAAAATCAAACCGGATTTGATTTACTGTGCAATTTCAGGTTTTGGGCAGGATGGTCCGGAGGCGCTCAAGCCGGCTTATGATCAGATTATCCAGGGCAAGAGCGGCCTTATGGGGGTAACCGGAACAGCAGAAACCGGGCCCCTTCGCTGTGGAATTCCCATCGCGGACACGGTGGGAGGCCTCAACGCAGCCCTTGCAATTGCCGCAGCATTGTACAAAAGGCACGTGAGCGGCAAAGGGTGCTTTATAGATATATCCCTTTTGGATTCTCTGTTGCCGATGATGGGCTGGGTTGCCTCGAATTATCTCTTGGCAAATGTCGAGCCAAAGAAAATGGGCAACGAAAATTTCACTGCAGCGCCATCCGGCACTTTTGAAACCCGGGATGGCACACTGAACATCTCGGCCAACAAACAGGAACAGTGGCTTGAGTTGTGTCGAATCCTCGATCTAAAGGAATTGACCTCCGATCAGCGATTTGCGGAACGTGATGAAAGAATAAAGAACCGCGACACACTCCGAGAAATTCTCAACGAGAAATTGTCAGCCAGACCGGCCGGGGAATGGGAGAAAATTTTTAACCAACATGGAATCCCTTCCGGAGAAATCCTTTCTCTGGAAGATGCGCTGAGCCAGCCCCAGGTCGAGCACCGCAAGCTGTTGAAGCGTATCGAAGACAGGGAGCTTGGTACGATCAAGGTGTTTGGGCTGCCAATCAAATTTTTATACGATTTGGATACGACGTTCACGCTATCTTCTCCACCACGATTAGGCGAGCACACAAAGAAGATTTTAGGGGAAATAGGCTACTCCCCTGCAGAGATCTTAAAACTCAGACAAGGCGGTGTGATTGGATGTAGTACGGGGCAAAGGTAAACGGATCTGCCACTCAATGCGTAACCTTATAACACGGTGTACATATCCCCTGTTCATGCACGAGAGCAATTGAGACATTATTCGGTAATTGCACCATTGGCTCAAGGGCAAATCACCGGATTTGGGGTGAACAGCTGCCTTTTAAGGCTCAGATCGGCATGGGGCCTGATTAAGGAGGATAGATAATAGCCTCACAACGACCACTACCATTCGTGCCATCTGTTGAAAAGAAGAGAGTTGCCATTTCGATTATCGAAAGGTGAAAGGAGACGGGCATGGAGATTAAGGTCATAAAAACATATAAAGAAGCAGAGCAGATCTGGTTGGGCTTGGAGCAAGAAGGACATCGCCGTAAAGTGTTTCGAGCAGTAGATGAGGCTCAGCTGGGAGCTAAAAACATCGTCGCCGGACTGACGATATTTGAGCCGGGCGAACGTTGTGCGCCACACTCCCATCCGGGTTCGGAGGAGATTAATTTCGTGGTCAAAGGCGGTGGGGTTGCCATCGATGTCACCAACAAGAAAGAGACTCGCTTTGGGCTTCACGATTTCATATGGATCCCCGATGGCGTTGAGCATATCCACTATAATGATACGGATGAACCCCTTTTCCTGCTGTGGGCATACGCACCGCCTGGTAAACTGCCGACCAAATAATTATTATCAGAAGGAAGGAATATCATGCTTACAGGTGGACAGATTGTAGTGAAATGCCTCGAGGCAGCAGGTGTCGAGTATGTTTTTGGGCTCTGCGGCCACACGGTCATCGGTATGATGGATCCCTTAATTGATTCGCCCATCGAATTTATCTCATTCCGACACGAACAGATGGCAGCCCATGCTGCTGACGGCTATTTTCGGGTTACCCACAGGCCGGGGGTCGTGATGACCCATCTCGGTCCGGGCATAACCAATGCCACGACCGGTGTGGCCAATGCTGCGCTGGATTCTTCGGCAATGGTGGTGATATCAGGAGATATACCCAGCCAGCATTTTGGCAGAGATGCACACCAGGAATTCAAGATGCATGGCGATGCAACTCAATACGAAATATACAAACCCTTTGTCAAAAGGGCCTGGCGGGTGCATCGGGTTGAGGCCTTACCGGGCATCCTCGCAAGGGCCTTTTCCATTGCCGCTTCAGGCCGTCCTGGTCCGGTCCTGGTGGATGTCCCCATGGACCTCTTCTCTCGGCGGGCCGATGTCGAGATTCCCACTATGTCCTCCCACATGCCGAGTGGAAGACGTATCCGCGGAGATCAGCAGGAAATTGAACGCGCTGTAACACGTTTGGTTAAGGCCGAAAGGCCGTTAATCTACGTAGGAGGCGGCGTTCTTCTTTCAGAGGCCTCGGGTTTTATCGCACCGCTAGCCGAAGCGCTCGGCGCACCTGTTGCATACAGCCTCATGGGAAAAGGAGCCATACGGGATGACCATCCTCTCGCCGTCGGCATGACCGGTTTCTGGGGCACCCAGACGGCCAATCGCCTGTCCCGTGAGGCAGATGTTATCCTAGCCGTTGGAACACGATTTGCCGAGGCCAGTAGTTCCTCGTGGATACCCAAATATACGTTCGCCGTGGGACCGACAAGGGTAATTCAGGTCGATATTGATGAAAAAGAAATCGGCAAGAACTACCCGGTTGAAATCGGCATCTTGGGGGACGCTGGTGCGGTGCTTGAGGAGATAGTGGCCGGAATCAGGGATGCGAAGAGAGGATACAACTACAAGAATGACCAGCGTCTGCACCAAATTGCAGATGAAATGACGGCCTGGCGTAGGGAGATCGCAGTGCATAACGCCTCCGATGCGGTACCGATCCGACCGGAGCGGATTCTCGCCGAGGTGAGAGCGTTGCTCCCCGAGGATGGGATCGTGGTTACCGATGTCGGCTGGAATAAGAATGGCCTGGCCCAGCAATTCCCGATTTATAAACCTATGACGCACTTTCCGCCCTCAGGACTAGCCACGATGGGCTTCGGACCAGCTGCCGTGATCGGAGTCAAATTAGGGGCACCGGACAAAAAGGTGATTACCCTTATCGGCGATGGCGCCATGAGTTCTGTGATAGGGGTTCTGGCAACGGCCAAGGAGCGGAACATAGGGGCGGTATGGCTGGTGATGAACAATAGCGCTTTTGGAACGATTTACGGGCTCCAGAACCAGGCTTATGGCCGCAACATCGGAACAAGGTTTATTCGCCACGATACTCAGAAAGGCTACAGCCCCGATTTTGCCGCTGTAGCCAAAGGCTTCGGGATTGAGGCCATTCGCGTTGATCAGCCAGAGCAGTTGAGGCCGACATTGGAAAAGGCCTTAAACGATAACGAGCCGTTCCTGCTGGATGTCATTATGGACCGCGACGTGGGTGTTCCCACAGATGGTTACTGGGATATACTCGATATCTACCGGTACTGAAATGAAAACCGTATGAGACTGCGCCCGTGAATTGTTTGGCTGTTTGTATCGACCGCGAAAATGATTTTGAAATACAGAGAGAACAAGAGGCACTGCTTTTGGCTATGATGGGGCCAAAATACTTTTCATCTAAGCAGACATACCCCGTCTCAGATCATTATCAAAGAGGGTAACGGAAGCGAAAGGGTTTGGTCTTTCCGATTTTACGATCGCCGGAAACATATAATGATACTATGATGACAAGACCAAGATGAACATTTTCTTATGTTAAGGAGGTAACAACATGCCGAGGCAAATTAGCCAAGAAGAGAAACAGTATGCCCAGGAACTGCTTCAAAAGGCCCGGGCAGCTATGAACGCAATCGAGAGCTATGATCAGGCTAGGATCGATAGATTGTGCCAGGCCGTCGGATGGGCTGCGGCAAACGAGGCAACTTTTACCCGACTTGCCCATATGGGCGTGGAGGAAAGTGGTCTGGGAGACTGGGAAGGAAGGCCGAATAAGCGTTTTAAAGTCATTGGGATTCTCCGGGATGCGCTCAGACAAAAAAGTATGGGAGTCATTGAAGACATTCCAGAAAAAGGAATCACAAAATATGGGAAGCCTGCTGGTGTTATCGCTTGTTTAGTTCCCTCCACTAATCCGGCCTTGACACCGCCCGGAAACGGCATCTATGCCCTGAAGGCCAAGGATGCGATCATTTTTTCTCCGCACCCCAGGACTAAAAACACATCCTACGAAGCAGTCCGTATTATGCGGGCAGCCCTCAAAAAACAGGGCGCACCTGAAGATCTATTCCAGTGTGTCGAAAAACCGAGTATTCCCCTTTCCCAGGAATTGATGTCGATCTGCGATCTGACGATCGCCACCGGTGGGGCGGCGATGGTCAAAGCAGCATACAGTTCCGGTAAGCCTGCCTATGGTGTCGGCGCTGGCAATTCAACCATGGTGATCGATGAAACAGCCGATATTGAGGAAGCGGCCAGAAACACGCGCATGAGCAAAACCTCCGACAACGGTTCCGGATGTTCAGCCGATGGGAATCTGCTGGTGGAGACATCAATCTATGATAGATTCCTGGTACAGCTTCAGGAGGAAGGCGGCTACCTGGCTACTGAAGAAGAAAAGAAGCTATTAGAGGCTGTTATGTGGGATTCCGAAGGGCACAGAACCGTTGAGACAGTCGCCCGACCAGTGGCCAAAATTGCAAAAATGGCGGGGTTTACGATACCCGAAGGCAAAAGGTTTATCATCGTTAAAGAAGATAAGATCGGAAAGGAACATCTTTTTTCCAGCGAAAAACTCTCTCCTGTCCTGGCAATTTTTAGGTATAGCGGCTTTGAGACCGCCCTTGAGATGGTCAAACAGATATACGAAGTGGGTGGGAAGGGGCACTCCTGTGGCATCTATTCTTTTAATGATGAGCACATTCATCAATTGGCGCTCATCGCTCCTGTCAGCCGTATGATGGTCCGACAGCCACAATCCAAAGCCAATGGCGGATCATTTACCAACGGCATGCCCATGACCTCGAGCCTGGGCTGCGGTACCTGGGGCGGAACCGTTACCAGTGAGAATATCTCGCTGAAACATTACATGAATTTTACCTGGGTTAGCCGGCCGATCCCGGAAGACAGGCCTTCCGATACAGAGATATTCGGGGAGTTCTATAATACGGAAACGTTCTGAGATTCGCTCTTACCCAAAATCCGAGATTGGTTTTAGGCAAACCAGTGTGTTTCGCCCTCCCAGGTTGAAAAAACAGTTTAACGATCAGCAATCGATGTGACTTTTACATCACTAGATTACCTCTCCCTCTTGGCCTGACTATAAGACCTGTTCAGCGTGTAATTCGGACACACCTCTCCTTGTAGAAACTATAAGAATCCATATTCCTGTACGTCAATTCGCGTGGTAGCGACCTCCCCTATCCTTAAGCCGAATGTCGGCAAAGAGCCGGCAAAGGCCTCATATGACCTTCAGAAATACCTGTCTCCCATGGAATACCACCTTGCCGGCTATCCGGTACAATCGCCACCGCATGGTCTGAACCCGGTGTCTATGCCGTGAGGGGTGAAGTGTCGTGAGGGTAAAAAGCCGAAACAGGGTATAGGCAAGGATTCCAATTCTGAAGAACACCGCATTGGCTGTGAGTCGCCCACAGGGCATCCGCTCCATGCTAATCCTGTAAGGGGTAATCCGGTCTCTGGTCAGATCTTCCAATTTGAAACCTTGACATTTATTAGTATTTTACATAATATCACAAAATCATATTTTACAGAGAGGTTAGGCCATGGAAAAACATATCTCGGCAACTGATGCCGTGCGTGAGTTTTCCGAGCTGCTGAATCGGGTGAAGTTCAGGGGAGAGCGCTACATCATCGAACGCACCGGTAAACCTATGGCTCGCATTGAGCCAACAGATCCCTCGCCAAAAAGGAAGACTTTGAGTGACCTAGGGCGTCTGTTGGATGCGTTGCCCCGCTTGGGAGATGAGCTGGAGTCGTTTGCAGAAGACATAGAAGTCACCCAGAGGGACCAGTTGAGGCTGCCGGAGGAGAACCAGTGGGAGTAATCCTGGACACAAGTATACTCATCGAGGCTGAACGCGGGCGCTTGGACATCGAGGGGTTTATTGAGGGTAAAGAAGAGGAGCTCTTTGGTCTCAGCGTCATTACCGCTGCAGAGCTTCTTCACGGCGTCCATCGCGCTGATTCAGCAAAGAGGCGCCGCAGGCGGAGCGCGTATGTGGAGAAGCTAATTGAACTCTTTCCCCTATATCCGTTTGACCTCGCAGCCGCCAGAATCTATGCTGACCTCTGGGTCCAGCTGCTCAGAGAGGGCAAAATGATCGGTGCTCATGATTTGATGATCGGCTCGACCGCGCTGGCTCTGGGCTTCTCGGTTGCCACATTCAACAAAAGGGAGTTCGACCGCATCGAAGGCCTAGAAGTAGAATTGCTCTCTTCATAAACTCTCAAGACGTCTTTCTTATGCCCTTTGCCTTGCCCTTTGGCATCTCACTCGAACCCTATCTGCTGCTGACCCCCCCATCCCTTCCTGCTGCTTCATTGCCTTGATGCTTTGAGGTATTCAACATAGTCAAGGATGTCCCTCATCCAAAAGATGTTTTGGAACCGGCTTCCCCTTTTAAGCAACGCCAGCCATGTCAGCTAATAGTCATTCACTCATGCCTGACCACATATTTAAGTATCTCTGACAATTTTGCTTATTATCGATTCTTGCAGGATTCATAAAAAATTCATTACCGATTCCGAGCAATACATAAAACATGTAAGGCATCTGTTTGAAGCCCCAATTTCAGGCTTCTGAGACAGAATCTCGACTTTATGGTTTCAGGTCTCGAGACGAAGCTTTGAGAAGCCTTGCTCGGGCTGAACAGGATACTCGCCGTTGAAACAGGCCAGGCAGAAACTGTTTTCTCCTTCGAGGCCTGCGGCTTCAAGCATCCCGGGCAGGCTCAGGTAGCAGAGGCTGTCCAGGCCCAGAAAGTTCTTGATCTCATCGATGGAATGCTCCGAGGCGATGAGCTCTCCCTGGGTCGGGAAATCGATGCCGTAGTAGCAGGGGTGCCGGTGAGGGGGGCAGCTTACCAGCATATGGATCTCCCAGGCCCCCGCCTCCCGGAGGGCCTTGATCCTCAACCTGCTCGTGGTGCCCCGTATGATCGAGTCCTCAACAATCACCACCCTCTTCTGGTTCAGGATCTCCTTCACGGGATTGAGCTTTACCTTCACGCCGAAATCCCGCATGGACTGGGTAGGCTCGATAAAGGTCCTGCCGATATAGTGGTTCCTGATAACACCCATCTCAAGGGGCATGCCGGATTCCTGACAGAAGCCGATGGCTGCGTAGGTTCCCGAGTCAGGGAAGGGCATGGCAAAATCTGCCTTGATCGGGTATTCCTGGGCCAGTTTCTTTCCGAGCCGCTTTCGCACCGCATACACGTTCTGCCCGAAGATGGTGCTGTCCGGCCTGGCAAAGTAGATGTACTCAAAGATGCAAAAGCTTCTCCGCTGTTCCGGAAAGGACCGTATCGATTTCAGACCGTCTTCTGAGATAATGAGTATCTCCCCAGGGTCAATATCCCTGATATAGCGTGCTCCTATCAGGTCAAAGGCGCAGGTCTCAGAGGCCACGACATATCCTTCATCGAGCAGCCCCAGGCAGAGGGGCCTGAACCCATGGGGATCCCGGAAGGCGATGAGCCTTTCTTTGGTCATCAGCACACAGGAATAGGCCCCTTGTATGGTGAAAAGCGTCTTTACCAGCGCCTCCTCGATTCCCAGGAGGATATTCTGGGCCAGCAGGTGAACGATAATCTCGCTATCCGTGGTAGTCTGAAAGATGGAACCCCTTTTTTCAAGCGCAATCCTGAGTGTCTTTGCGTTGGTGAGGTTCCCGTTGTGGGCGATCGCCAGGGTTGTGCCCCCATGGGATGCGACAAAGGGCTGTGCGTTCTCTGCACTGGAGGAGCCGGTTGTGGAGTATCGCACATGCCCAACAGCTATGTGACCCTCAAGCCCGGTTAAGGCACGTTCATTGAATACATCGGATACAAGCCCCATGCCCTTGTGCTCGAAGATCGATTTCCCGGTTGAGCTCACGATGCCCGCGCTCTCCTGGCCCCTGTGCTGTAAGGCGTAGAGCCCGAAGTAGGTCAGCCTGGCGGCATCCTCGTGGCCGAATACCCCGAATACCCCGCAGGACTCTCTTGGTCCAAGATCCAATCTCATGGTGCACACCCCCCAGCGCTCAGTTCATGAGCCATTAGAGCCGGGGACGGAGATCGGCCCAGTTTTTCGTGGTAGCTCTGGAGGGGCATGACTGAAAGGTCTCCCTTTATAAGTGCCTCAATGCCTGATGTCATGGCTGCCGCGCCCGCTACGGTTGTGGCATAGGGGATCCCGTGCTGGATTACGGCACGCCTGATGTGGTGGGAGCCGCCCGCGCTCTCCACGCCGGAGGGCGTGTTGATCACCAGCTGTATTTCGCCGTTTTTGATATGGTCGATGACATGGGGCCGTCCGTGTGCGATCTTCTTTGCAGGCCGGTTCGGGATGCCGAGGCCATGGAGGTACTGTGAGGTGCCGTGGGTGGCCATGATGCTGAAACCCATCCCATAGAGCCTCCGTACCGAGGGATAGATCTTGGGCTTGTCCGCATCCTTTACGCTGACAAATACCGTTCCCTTGGTCGGCAGCAATTGCCCGGCACCAAGCTGCGACTTCGCGAATGCCCTGCCGAAGTCCTTATCGATCCCCATCACCTCACCGGTAGACCTCATCTCAGGCCCCAGGATGATGTCTGTCCCCGGGAACCGGTCAAAGGGGAACACCGACTCCTTAACCGAAACGTGGCCGGGCTCAGGCTCATGGGTCAAGCCCAGTTCCTTCAGGCTTGTTCCGAGCATGACCTTGGCGGCGAGCTTTGCGAGCGGCACCCCCGTTGCCTTGCTCACAAAGGGAACGGTTCGTGAGGCCCTCGGATTCACTTCGAGCACGTAGAGGACGGAATCCTTGATGGCAAACTGGATGTTGAGCAGGCCCGCCACCTTGAGTTCCCCGGCGATCCGTTGAGCGCTCCGCTTGATCTGCTCGAGAGCATCAGGCGACAGGCTCTGGGGCGGGAGAACGCAGGCGCTGTCACCTGAATGGATACCCGCCTCTTCGATATGCTCCATGATCCCGCCGATAACGGTAGTGCTGCCGTCGGAGACGGCATCCACGTCGATCTCAACGGCGTCCTCGAGGAATTTATCGATGAGGATCGGGTGCTCAGGAGAGACAAGCAGGGCCTTTGCCATAAATTCCTCAAGGGACCGCCCGTCATAGACGATCTTCATGGCCCTTCCCCCAAGCACATAGGAGGGCCTCACGATCACCGGGTAACCGATGCGCTCCGCTATGTTGAGCGCCTCATCCTTGCCCATTGCTATGCCATTGTCCGGTTGACGCAGGCGCAGTTTCTTACAAAACCTTGTGAAGAACTCGCGGTTTTCTGCCAGGGCTATGCTCTCAGGAGAGGTCCCCAGGATCGGCACCCCGGCTTGGGCAAGGGAGGATGAAAGATTGAGCGGGGTTTGTCCTCCGAATTGGATGATCACCCCCTCGGGCCGTTCCACCTCTACGATATTGAGAATATCCTCTTTGGTGAGGGGTTCGAAGTAGAGGGTATCGGAGGTATCGTAATCGGTTGACACGGTTTCCGGGTTGCTGTTCACCATGATGCTCTCAATGCCTTCTTCCTTGAGCGCGAATGACGCCTGGACGCAGCAGTAGTCGAACTCGATCCCCTGGCCGATCCGGTTGGGCCCACCCCCGAGGATCATGACCTTTCTTCTTTGAGAGACCCGCGCCTCGCTTTCCTGTTCGTAGGTGGAGTAATAGTAGGGGGTCCGGGCCTCAAACTCGGCTGCACAGGTGTCGACCAGCTTATACACGGGAACGATCCCGAGGCCCTTGCGTAAGGCGCGGATTTCATCCTCATTCCTCTCGAGGAGGTAGGCCAGGTGAAGGTCCGAAAACCCAAAGGCCTTGCCCTTTTTGATAAGCTCGGGGGACAGGGGGTGCCCGGCAATTTTAATCTCCTGCTCAAGGCGCGTGATCTGCTCTATCTGGCGGAGAAACCAAGGGTCGATTCCGGTAAGCCTGCGAATGGTTTCGATATCCATGCCGGCATTAAGGGCGTGCCGAATAAAGAAAAGACGTTCCGAGTTTGGGTTGGCGAGCTTGCCCTTGAGCTCATCGAGAGAAAGGGGGCTTCTATCCACCTTCGACAGATGCTTGCCGTCGGCGCCAAGACCAAAACATCCGATCTCGAGGGACCGCAGTCCCTTCTGGAGCGCTTCCTTGAATGTCCTTCCTATGGCCATGACCTCTCCCACGGATTTCATGCTCGTGGTGAGGTAGTCCTGGGTATCGGGAAATTTCTCAAAGGTCCACCGCGGGATCTTGACCACGCAGTAGTCGATTGTAGGCTCAAAGGAGGCGAGGGTTTCCCCGGTGATGTCGTTGGGGAGCTCATCCAGGGTGTATCCCACGGCCAATTTTGCGGCGATCTTGGCGATGGGAAACCCGGTTGCCTTTGAGGCAAGCGCAGAGCTTCGCGAGACCCTGGGGTTCATCTCGATGACCACCATATCACCGTTGGCTGGGTTTATGGCAAACTGGATGTTGGAGCCGCCCGTCTCCACGCCGATTTCCCGTATCACCTCTATCGAGGCATCCCGCATCCGCTGATATTCCTTGTCGCTCAGGGTCTGGGCAGGGACTACGGTAATGCTGTCGCCGGTATGGATACCCATGGGGTCGAGGTTTTCTATGGAGCAGATGATAACCACGTTGTCGTTTCTGTCCCGCATCACCTCGAGCTCAAACTCCTTCCACCCGATGACCGATTCCTCCAGCATGATCTCGTTGATCAGGCTGGCGTCCAGTCCCCGGGCGGCTAATTCCTCCAGGCACTCTCGGTTGAAGGCTATACCGCCGCCTGTTCCGCCAAGGGTAAAGCTCGGCCTCACGATGATCGGGTAGCCGATCTGATCGGCGATTGCCATAGCTCCAGCCATATCATGGGCGATGCCGCTTCTCGGCACCCTCAGCCCGATCTTTTTCATGGCCTCCCGAAACAGATCTCGATCCTCGGCCTTTTGTATCGCCTCCTTTGAGGCCCCGATCATCTCCACGTGGTACTTCTCGAGGATACCCATCTCGGCTGCCTGGAAGGCGGTATTCAATCCGGTCTGCCCCCCGAGGGTGGGGAGAAGGGCTTGGGGTCTTTCCCTTTCGATAACGGCAGTAACTATCTCAGGGGTAATCGGTTCGATATAGGTATGATCAGCCATCTCAGGATCGGTCATGATGGTGGCGGGATTGCTGTTTACCAAAACGACATCAAAGCCTTCCTCTTTGAGCGCCTTGCACGCCTGCGTGCCTGAGTAGTCGAACTCGCAGGCCTGGCCGATGATGATAGGTCCGGAGCCGATGATCATGATCTTTGCTATGTCATTCCTTCTTGGCATGATATTTTTATTTCAACCGTAGACTAATAGTTCCGCCAGCGGAAAATGTCTGTATCCGTCTGTGTGGGTCAGCGGTTAATGTATTTCAGCTGTGACTTTTATTCCGTCAATGACAGTGCGTTTCATTTTTTCATCAACTTAATAAATTCATCAAACAGATAATCTGAGTCGTGGGGACCAGGCGATGCCTCGGGATGGTACTGGACCGAAAAAACGGGCAAGGACCGGTGCCTCATGCCCTCAAGGGTCTGGTCATTCAGGTTGATATGGGTGATCTCGATTTCCGGATCTTTGATCGATTCTCTATCCACACAGAAACCGTGGTTCTGCGTGGTAATCTCTACCCTGCCTGTCAGGAGGTTCTTGACCGGATGGTTTGCTCCCCTATGGCCGAACTTCAGCTTAAAGGTCTTTGCGCCGAAGGCGAGACCCAGGATCTGATGGCCCAGACAGATGCCGAATATGGGAAAGTCTTTGAGCAGGTTTCGGACGGTATGAACGGCATAGGTAATCGGTTCAGGGTCTCCGGGGCCGTTGGAGAGAAGGATTCCGTCGGGGTTCATGGACCTGATTTGTTCAGGAGTTGAACGGGCCGGCACAACCGTCACATCGCATCCTCTTCGGGCCAAACTTCGCGCTATATGGAATTTCATGCCGCAATCGAGGGCAACGACCCTGAAGCGAGCCTGTTCCCCGCACGGCCACGTATAGGGCGCCTTACAGGTAACCTCCTTGACGAGATCCCGGCCGACAAGGCCCTGAGATGCCCGTGCCTTTTCCGCCAAGGACCGGGGATCAAGGTCTTTGGTCGAGACAACCCCCTTCATAGCCCCTGAAAGCCTGATGTGTCTTGTTAAGGCCCTGGTGTCTATGCCTTCAATCCCGATTTTTCCCTCTTGAGCGAGATACTCGGCCAGGGTCTTCCGGGACCGCCAGTTGCTCGGAAAGGGCTCGTATTCCTTCACCACCAGTCCCTCAACCTGAATCCTGCTCGATTCGATGTCTTCGGAGTTTATGCCGTAGTTGCCGATCAGGGGATAGGTCATGGTCACGATCTGGCCCTTGTAGGATGGATCGGTCAGGATCTCCTGGTACCCGGTCATGCCGGTATTGAAGACAATCTCACCGGATGTCTCTCCCCCACCCAAAAAGGTAGTTCCGTGAAATGTTTTCCCGTCTTCCAGGACTAATAAGGCCTTCATCGCGCTACCAGGTTATCCGCACCTTGACGCCCCGTGCGTGCAACTCTTTCTTTATGTGTTCGATGGTATAGATCCCGTAGTGGACCACAGAGGCGACAAGGGCCGCATCAGCCCTGCCCTCTGTGAGCACCTCAAAGATATGATCGATGGTGCCGGCGCCGCCCGATGCGATTACCGGAACAGGAACGCGAGAGGATATGAGGCGGGTCAAGCCCATCTCGTAGCCCAATTGTACGCCGTCGGCATCAATGGAGTTGAGGGTGATCTCGCCTGCGCCCAATGCCACTGCCCGTTGAGCCCACCAAAGGGCATCAATCCCTGTGGGGGTTCTGCCTCCGTTGATCACGACCTCATAGCCTGATGGCATTTCCCTGGTTGCCTCCACCTTTCTCGCATCCATTCCAAGGACCATGCACTGGCTTCCAAATGCCTCTGCGCCATCCGAGAGTATCGAAGGATTAAGCACGGCAGCGGTGTTGACACTCACCTTTTCCGCCCCGGCCAGAATTATTTTGCGCATGTCATCGATTGTTCTGATTCCCCCGCCAACGCAAAAGGGGATAAAGATCTCCTCCGCCACCCTGCGCACCACATCGATCATGATACGCCGCATGTCGCTCGATGCGGTGATATCATAGAACACGATCTCATCGGCGCCCTGCTCATAGTAATAACGCGCCATGGATACGGGATCGCCGACATCGATGTTGTCCTTGAACCTGATGCCCTTCGTTGTTTTCCCGTCTTTCACGTCAAGACAGGGTATGATCCTCTTGCTCAGCATGGCAGCCCGCATCAATAAAGGGTGTTTTTTCAAATGCCCGATGAACTCTTACAAAGCATTTTCGCATGTCATTGCGAGCGTAGCGAAGCAATCTTTTTTTGTGAGACTGCCACGTCGTCCCGCTCAACGCAGGACTCCTCGCAGTGACATTTGTTTTTTCTAGTTGGTGCCATTCAGCTTGCTGCAGGGATGTTTATCTGAATCCTAGGGTGTTATCTCATTCTAATAGGCATAGATGGTGCCATAGGGCCTGTGGCTATAGGGGTATATCTTGGAGAAGGGTTTTTGGAACACTTCCTCTCTATCGAGATCGAACCAGGCGCAAAACTCCCCGATATGCCCCCTTAAAAGGCCCCTATCTTGAGGGGTAACCTCCCCTATCTTCACCTCTCTTCCGAGCCTTGCGGGCTCCACTTCCCCCCTCAGAAATAGTACCCCTCCATGCATCCCGGTTCCGATAAAATCACCTGCTATTTCTTCGCCGTTCAGCCCGAGGATAACGAGCAGGCCTCCCGCCATATACTCCCCGAGGAAATCCCGTGCCCCTCCTCCGGCAATCACCACAGGGGAAAATTCCTCATATGCCTTCATGTGAATACCTACCCGGTAGCCTACATTTCCCTGTATAAAGATTCTTCCGCCTCTCATTGCATAACCCACGATGTCGCCCGCATCGCCGTAAATGATTACCTCGCCCTTGTTCATGGTGTTGCCGACCGCATCCTGGGCATTGCCCCGAACGATGATCCTGGGGCCATCCATGAAGGAGGCCAGGTCATTTCCCGGTATTCCCTCTATGATGATCTCCGCTCCTCCCCCTATGCCGTCACCGATAAAGCGCTGGCCGCACACATTTTTTACGAGGATGCGCTTTGCCCCTCCTGTTATGAGCCCCCGCAAGCCTTTATTCAGGTCCCGGTAATGCAGACCCTGTGCGTCGATCTCTTTCATACCTCAAGCCCCACCTCACCCACAAGGTGTTTCCTGAACTGCTTGGGAAGGACCAGGAGACCGAAGTCGTCCCTCAGGAGCTGATCCTTGAAGCCTTCAACCCCGATCCCTTCCCTGATGAGCATTCCGTAGACACCTGCTCGTTCTATGGAGCGGATGAGGATGACTCCCACCACCCGGCCGTCCTTTAACACGATCTTTTTGTAGGAACCGGTATCCTTGTTCAGGCTCCGTAAGACCTCATAGCCCCTCTCCTCCGGCGGGTCGGTTACGCCGAAGGAGATGGTGGGAATATCGCAGATCTGAACGGAGTTCATGGCAAAGAACCCCGCGTATTCCCTTGGAATGCCGCACATGTTAAGGCCGGCGACCCTCCCCTGCCGGGCTGCCACAGGCCAGATCGCTATGACCTCTTGTGTCTTGTGCAGCACGTCGATCCCCTGGGCACAGTCGCCTGCTGCGTATACATCCTCAACGCTTGTTCTCATAAACCTATCTACCAGGATGCCCCTATCCGCTTTTACCGGAGTTCCTTTCACCAGCTCCAGATTCGGCCTAACGCCTACAGCCATGATGAGGAGCGATGAGGGCAGAAGCTTATTGCCATTTCTGAGAAGGATCGTTGTTAGCCTCCCCTGCCTTGTATCAATGCCCTGTATAGTGTCTTCCTTTATCACCGTACAGCCCTCCTGAGCCAGCCTCTCTTCGAGGAGTGCCGAGGCATCTTTGTCAAAGGTATTCGCCAGGATTCTATCGGCAATCTCGATAACTGTCGGCTTCAAACCCCTCTCGATAAGCCCTTCCACAACCTTAAGGCCGATCAAGCCGCCCCCGAGTACCACAGCCTCTTTGATCTCATTTCGGTCTATGTAATCGACGAGGCCTTTTGCTTCCTTTACCGTAAGGAAGCCGAATACGCCCTCGACCGTATCCTCAAGCCCTTCGATGGGAGGGACAACAGGAACCCCTCCTACCGATAAAAGGCACCTGTCGTAAGAAAGGGAAGTGCTGTCATCCAGGAAAACCTGCTTTTTTGAAACGTTGAGATCCACGGCCCTCTTACCCAGGATGAGATCCACCCCATGCTTTTCATAGAAATCCGTCCCTACGAACGGGAGCTTCTCTTCGGCGATCCTGCCCCCCAGGTAGTAAGAAAGCAAGGGCCTGGAGTAGTTGAAGGGCTTCTCACCGGACACGACGGTAATGTCCTTGGCTGTATCCACGCCTCGTATGGCCTTGATACAGTGTACCGCAGCAACGGAGTTACCGATTATAAGGTATCGAACCTTATTCATGGACCTCTACCAATTTGATTGCCCCATTCGGGCAGTGGGCCACGCAGACGGGATATTCCGCCTCCACACAAAGATCGCACTTCGATGCCACCATGCTCTGTTCGAGGTCCGGCTTCACCACCCCGAAGGGGCAGACCATGACGCACATCCAGCAGCCCACGCATTGATCCCTGTTCTGAAGCACGCACGCCGTGCCCTCATCGAAATACATGGCGCCGGTAGGACAGGCCTCCACACAGGGTGGTTCGTCGCAGTGCCGACACTGAAGGGCAAAGGAGGTGTAACCCCTCTCCTCGAACACTATCCCTGAAGCAGGCCTTGGATACTCGCCCTTATAGGCCTTAAGGATATTCTTCGAGGCGGAGCGCTGGGTGATGCAGTACACCTCACAGAGCCTGCATCCTATGCAGTATTCCTCGTTTATGACAATCCTCTTTTTCACCATGCCTCACCCGCGTGTTTCAGGCCTAAAAGCTGTAACTCGATCTCGTTGAGGCCCACAGCCCGAAGCTGATCCCGATTCCCCCGTAAGGACTCTACGGCGTTTATGCCCATACCGCCCAACATATCCTTTATCTCCAATGACCAGCCCCTAAGCAGGTTCACCAGCCGTTCTCTCCCGATCTCGGGGTTGAGCCTTCTGGTGAGGTACGGATCCTGGGTGGCTATACCCCAATTGCATTTCCCGGTGTAACATTTCTGGCATAGATGGCAGCCCAAAGCCACAAGGGCTGCCGTGCCGATATAGACGGCATCTGCGCCCAAAGCGATGGCCTTTATCACATCTGCGCTCGACCGGAAGCCCCCTGCGGCAATGACGCTTGCCCGGTGTCGTATCCCCTCCTCCCTCAATCTCTGATCCACCGCGGCAACGGCAAGTTCTATGGGGATCCCGACGTTGTCCCTTATCACGGTAGGCGCCGCACCGGTGCCCCCCCGCACACCGTCAATCGCTACGAAGTCTGCCCCGGCCCTGACTATCCCGGAGACGATGGGGGCCACGTTATGAACCGCCGCAACCTTCACGCCAACAGGTTTTGTGTATCCTGCGGCCTCCTTGAGGGCGAAGATCAGTTGCTTGAGGTCCTCGATGGAGTAAATGTCGTGGTGGGGAGCCGGGGAAAGGGCATCCGTTCCCACGGGGATCATCCGTGTCCGGGAAACCTCCTCGGGCACCTTTTCACCGGGCAGGTGACCCCCTATTCCGGGCTTTGCCCCCTGTCCGATCTTTATCTCTATAGCCCCGGCCGCCTCGAGATACTCCCGGTGGACCCCGAACCTGCCGGAGGCGACCTGTACGATGGCTCGATGGGCGTATTGATAAAGGTCTCTATGCAGGCCCCCCTCACCCGTGTTCCAGTAGGTTCCCAACTCGCAGGCAGCGGCCGCCAATGACTTGCATGCATTGAGCGATATAGAGCCGAAGCTCATGGCCGTAAACATGATGGGCGTCTCCAGTTCCAACTGTGGCCCAAGTTTCGTTTTAAGGGCATACCTGTGCCCCCCCTTGATCTCCCGGATCCCGCATTCGATCCGTTCGGGCTTGGATCCTATGAAGGTCTTAAGCTCCATCGGCTCCCGCAGGGGATCTATCGAGGGGTTCGTGACCTGCGAGGCGTTGAGCGAAAT
>Ga0315549_1001413_pt1 | contig 25084 bp, 28 predicted proteins | sample SalMarSW160200MG_FD_203101 | JGI IMG/M metagenome (GOLD analysis project Ga0315549, IMG submission 203101) | Salt marsh sediment microbial communities from the Plum Island Ecosystem LTER, Massachusetts, United States - Salt Marsh Sediment SW1601-200 ... | reverse complement strand
CTCTAATTGAACTTGGCGAATTGGACAAGATAGATAAAAACAAGCTTATTCAGTTCATACTGTCATGTCAGCATCCCAATGGTGGCTTTGGGCATTTGCCAAATCAACAGCCTCAAGCACAATTAACCTATAATGCCATAATGTTACTAAAGGATTTAAAGGCATTAGGTAAAATAGACAAGAACAAGCACATTAATTGGCTCAAAACACTTCAAAGACCAGATGGAGGATTTAGCCATATTCCTGGTCAGGCATCCCATATCACACATACCTACTTTACTGTTAAGACTCTAATTGAACTTGGCGAATTGGACAAGATAGATAAAAACAAGCTTATTCAGTTCATACTGTCATGTCAGCATCCCAATGGTGGCTTTGGGCATTTGCCAAATCAACAGCCTCAAGCACAATTAACTTACCAAGCAATCATGCTTTTAAAGGAATTACAAAACTATCTTACAGGATTGTTTAACAAATATCTTAGGGAATTGGGGAAAGTTTCTGATGCGACAAAGTTAGATGAACTGGTGGAAAATATTCTATATATACAAGGTTTAGATGAGAAATTAACTAATTTTATAAAAAAGGAAATTGAGAAGTTAAGAGTCTTCACAAAAAACAACCCACTGGAAAAGATGTTAGACCTGATTCCAAACTTCGTATATTTTGACAGCGTAGATTTTATAGGAGATTCAATTTCTCTAAGCGAATACCTAGAGAATAAAGAAAAATATAAAACTTTTACAAAATTATTCAAATTGGCAGGATTAAATGTTGAAAAAATAAGAGTCACAAGCGCCCCCCATAATATAAGTCGCCTTTTTAAAAAGGCGACAGCAAACATAACAGGAATGATTAATGAATTTTGGGGACAAGAAGAAGTAACTGTAAACTTAGAAATGATTGGGGATAAAATATTGGTATCTATTGATGATGAACTTGGTGCTAAAGCTGATCCGCCTAGTAGGAGAAGTGACGGTTTTAGATGGTTTTTATCTTTTTACATTAACTTTACGGCGGGAACAAAAGGGGAATTGAGAAATGCAGTTTTACTGTTAGATAATCCGGGATGGGTATTACATCCTTCAGGGCAAAAAGATTTATTAAAAGTACTGAAGAAAATAGCAGAAACAAATCAAATAATAATCGCTACACATTCCCCATTTTTAATAGATAAAAACAAATTGGAAAGAATAAGGATCGTTGAAAGAAAAGAGAATGAAGGAACAAGAGTATATGAAAAATTCTGGGATTCGCTATATGATTCCTTGCAGGTAATCAGGGCAAGTATTGGAGCAGACATATCGGATTCGCTCTTTGGACATAAAAATAACATTATAGTAGAAGGATTTTCAGATAAAGTGTACTTGGAAACCATAAGCAACTATCTGAAAAGAAAAAATATAAAGACGATTGACATTGATAAAGTGATGATTATCGGTGCGGGGGGAGCTGATAAAGTTCCTTATCTCTTAACTTGGCATAATGCAGAAAAGTATAATTCATTAGCTCTACTTGATGCAGACAGCGAAGGAAGAAAGGTTATTCAAAAAATAGAACAAGGGAATTTTGAGGTAGATAAAGATTCAGATATTCTGATATTGGATAAAATTTCTGATGAATTTAAAGGAAAAGATCTAGAAATAGAAGATTTATTTGATGAAGAGTTCTATAATAAAATTGTTAATAGAGCATACAGAGAAATTTTTGAAGGTAAATTAGGAAAACCTGAAATTATATTGGAAGAAATACCCAAAGATGGGCTGAGAACTAAACGATATAATAAGTTCTTCAAAAATAACAATTTAGGAGGTTTTGATAAAGTCAAAGTGGCACTAGAAATCAAGAAGGTACTATCAAGAAGAATAGGTAAGGAAACAGAGAGTATGTTAGAAGAGACCATCCATAACTTTGAAAAATTGTTTGAAAAAATCAAAGAAAAATTTAGGAAAAAAGAGGTGGAGTTATGATATTCGGCGGGCTTGGGCACTCTTGCAACCCTTCGGATTGCTTAGGGCTAACGCCTTCACTTAACAGCAGGTATGCGGTTCGCTATCGCTTACCCAAATGCTCGGCTTTGTATCGCACTTCGTATACCTGCGAACCGTTAAGCATAACATTATTTTTTAACACAGAAAAAGGGGCAGTTAAACACAATGCTGGCATTTTCTTAACAATAGTTAAAAATATATACAACAGGAAATATATATGTCTTGTGGAACCGATATTCATCCGACAGCTATTATTCAACAACTATTTAAAATGGAAATGAATACCTTTCCATGGTACTACCAACAGACTTATTGGAGGATTCAATCAATAGGGAAGTTTCCCTTTTACTCAAGGACGGAAGGGTGCTAAGCGGCCGTCTTACTGGTTACGACCAGTACATGAATCTGGTTATAGAAGATACGAGGGAAGAAGAGGAGGATGCGGAACGTCGCCTTGGTTCTGTTGTGCTGAGGGGAAGCAACATCGTAAGCATAGCCCCAAAATAATTTCACGGCAAAATATTTAAAATGTGGTAGAGTTAATGGTGCAAATGAACATCAAGAACATAAACCTATCTTTCATCGAGGCAAGGAGGTACTCCCGGCAGAATAAGCCGATGAATATCCGCATTGACCATAACAGTAGCGTCACTCTTTTTACAGTGACGGGGAAGGGGGAGGCACAGGTGGAGTTTGAATACACTGCAAGTTATGGCCCTCTCGGATTGATAAAATTTGGAGGTGATTTTGTGTATGAAGGGAAGGATGCGGAGGATGTGGCAAAAAGATGGCAGGAGAAGAGCAACATGTCCAATGAAGTTGCTTCACGAATCCATACTGCCATAATGCACTTCTGTCTTCCGGAGGCAGTCATGGTTTCAAGAGACTTGCGCCTGCCGCCGCCGATACCTATGCCCCAGGTAAGATTTGACAAGGATTCCAAGGGAAAAGGAGTGGGATACAGTCCTGAAGTTGCGTAGATTACCTCTTACTTTTTATCATGTCGTCCCGTATAGCCCGTGTTACCGGTTTCGCCGCGGAAAGATGAAATATACAATCCGGCTATCAGGGATTCTTCAGAGGCATTCAGGAACTGCAATAAAGAGGGCAGGTATAAACCCTCCGAAGGTAAACTTGTTGGACTACTTTGCTCTTATTTTGATAATCACTGGCTTTTCATTCATCTTTACGGGATTTCTTTTTGGAGGCATACTTTTTCCAGTAGGGGTATTTCTGGAGTTGGTGGCTTCATGCGTGGGGCGTAAGGGCAAGGAACGAGCAAAAATACCGGTTTGCCACACCTTTTTATAAGCATAAGCCTTATAAACAATGCTATATTATCAGCCAAGATGAAAAAGAGCAATCCACAGATTACAGAGCTCGTCGATTACCTTTATGCATCATCAGAAAAACATGATGTCGGCATATGGAAAGCTGTTGCAAAAAGGCTCGACAGTCCGTCACGCAACTGGGCTGAGGTAAATATTGATAAGATAGCAAAGCATCTCAATGAAGGGGAAATTGCCCTTGTTACGGGAAAGGTTCTGGGAGATGGCGAGGTAGGAAAAATGGAAGTGGCTGCATTCAGCTTTTCAGAACAGGCAATAAAAAAAATTGAGAGTGCTGGAGGAAAATGTTATTCCCTTAGAGAAATAGTGGACAAGAATCCTAAGGGGAAAGATATCCGTATCATTGGTGGTTAAAATGGCAGCAATAGTAGATGCAAGTGGGGCAACCCTAGGCAGATTCTCGTCAATGCTGGCAAAACGGTTGCTTGAGGGCGAGGAAATAGTAGTGGTGAATGCAGAGAAAGCGATAATTGTTGGCGGAAAAAAGGAAATAGAATCGAGATACACAAAGAAGAGGGAAGTCGGAGGAATGAAGAGGAAAGGGCCATTTTTCTCAAGAATGCCGGACAAAATTTTGAAAAGAACTGTAAGAGGTATGCTTCCCTATCAGCAACCGAAAGGGAGAAAAGCATATAAAAATTTAAAGACCTACATAAGCGTGCCGGAAGAATTCGAAAAAGAAAAATTTGAGAAAGTTGCATCAGGAAACCCGTCAAGTTATATGACTCTCAAGGAACTTTCGGAATATCTGGGGGTATCATGGTAAAAGCGGTTGTTCAATCAGGTAAAAGAAAAAGCTCGATTGCAAGAGCTGTGGCAAGAAAAGGAAAAGGAGTGGTCAGGATAAACAGCATCAGACTCGATACCTACCAGTCCGAGATTATCAGAAATCTCATAGCCGAGCCAGTTGAGATGGCAGGAAAGCGGATGGATAAAATCGATATAAACGTGAGTGTGGAGGGCGGCGGCCCGATGAGCCAGGCTGAGGCGGTGAGAACAGCCATTGCAAAGGCAATAACCAGCTATACGGATGATGACGAGCTAAAAAACATGTTCATGACATATGACCGTACGCTCCTTGTAAATGATACCCGCAGGAAGGAACCCAAGAAGCCGCTGGGGCGGGGAGCAAGAAAGAAAAGACAGAAGTCGTATAGATAAAATGATAATGCCAGTAAGATGTTTCACCTGTGGAAAAGTCCTTGGCTCCATATTCGAGGAATACAAGACTAGAGTATACCTTAATGGTGAAGACCCGAAAAAAGTGCTGGACGAACTTGGAGTCAAGAGGTACTGTTGCAGGAGAACTATAGTATCCCATCCAGTTGTAGTTAAAGATGGAAAAGTGGAGGAACTGATAGACGAGGCAGCTAGATACGAGTGATTTTGTTGTTTTCCTCTATCAATGTTCGCCGGGGAAATTTACCGAAGGGTTATTTTACTCTACGGATGATAAAAGAAAAAAGTATAAATGAATATTACTTTCTTACATGGGTGCTGAATCGGGCGTGTGGCCTAGCCAGGATATGGCGCTGGCCTTCTAAGCCAGCAGTCGTGGGTTCGAATGCACGGCTTGCAGGGAAACTGCGTTTCTTTGCGTGTCTGCTCGAAAATCCCACCACGTCCGCTTTTTTATCTCAATGATAACAGATGTCCATCGGTTATGGAGAGTTTAAAATCAAAAAGGTATAATCATGCCAACCCTCTTGCATTTCGTAACGCTTTATACTTTGGTTATCATATAATCAGGAATTACTTTATTGTAAATCCCCCTTAAGTTATTCTTGTCAAGATATGTATAATGTTGTAAATCAACGCTCTTCTTTAGGAACTGGAAAGGTTTGGTCTTGAATTCGGAGATTTCTGTTTTGCTGGATTTTTTATCCTCGGATTTGCCATTTTCAATAATGTCACGTATCTACAAAGCTTGATAGTGGAATTATGCAGGGGACGAGATTTGAACTCGCGGACCTCTACAGGACAAGGCCCTCAACCTTGCGCCGTTGGCCAAGCTTGGCTACCCCTGCATGATGATTGGCAATATGCGAATTGCAATGATATTTAAAAACTTAATCTAATCTTTTTCCTTGCGAGGAGGATGGAAAATGCAGCCAACAGGACGGCAGTCCCAAATCCGGGTACAGGCTTTTCTTCCTTCACTTCTACACTCTTCTCTATGGAGTGGCTTTTTCCCATGTCATCGAAGACGGTGAGGTTTACATTATAAAAACCACCTTTCTTGTAAGTATGTGTCGGCTCCTTTAGGGTTGAGACGGTGCCATCGCCGAAATTCCAGTGCCATGAGATGACGTTTCCATCATCATCATGGGATAAATCCATGAACTCCACATCCTTTTTTGCATCGGGCTCTTCGGGGCTCCATGAGAAGTTTGCCACGGGCGGGATATCCTTTACTTCATATCTGATGGTGTAGTAATCCCTGTCGCGCATGACTGAACTCATGCCAATTATTTTTGTTATTACCGAATAGCCGGTGGTGACAATATCCCCGTTTATGGCAAGATCCCATGCCTCGTCCTCCAGCCCCCCGTTGTATTCACCCTCTCTAATCAGCTGTCCCTCTTTATTATATTCCAGAAGCAGGAAGTCGTAATCTTTGCTGCTGGTGTTGTATACTGCACCGGCAATGAATGCATTTCCATTGTCATCCAGAACGATGGAACGTCCCATGCTTTCTTCATCGTAATATTCGACCCACACGGCATTACCATCCATGTCGCATTTGATGAGAGATATATTGTCGCTCAGCGAACGCAGCAGATATATTGAATTATTCACTACAACATCTCTAAGTATGCCCGTTCCGTAACTTCTGTTCCATATGACATTGCCGTTACCGTCCATCTTGAAAAGTTTGGTTTTATTTCCTTCATATCCGGACACAAAAATCGACTGGTTATGGCTGCATATTCCGAGGCCTCTTCCGTTAATTGTCATATTCCATTCCATATTTCCATTTATATCGTATTTCAATACAAGGAAATTCTCTTCGTTCTTTCCCTCCGTAAGACCGATGATGAATATATTCCCGTGGTCATCAACGGCAATATCCGTTACGGTGTTTTCCCTTCCCCATTTTTCATCCCATATGATATCCCCGTCGAGGTCGTATCTGGCAGTATAGAATGTCCCGTTTGTACATGACAGGATTATAGAATCATTATATGGTGCGATGATAACATTTCTGTAACTTCTGTTCCATATTTTTGCACTTATCTCTTCATCCCAATCAAATTTGCCATTTCCATCATATTTCAGCAGGCGGTAAGTATCCTTTGAATCCAGGGATATGCCTGCCACATAGATAGAATTATTGGCAAAAAATATACTTCTTCCTTCATCGAATCCGGAAGAATTGTACGAGCGTTCCCAATCTTTGCCGAAATGTTCAGATGCTGCCGAGCCGGAGACAAGAATAAAGAGAATCAGAAGCACCAGAACTGATTTATATCCCATGGGATAAAATTGGTATTTCCTATTTCAAGCTTTTGATTGCCTTTTCATAATCGCCGCTACCGAATACCGCCGAGCCGGCAACAATAACATCAGCTCCCACCTCTTTCACCGCCGCAACATTTTCCGGATTTATGCCGCCGTCAACCTGGAGATAGATATCTTTGCTGCCTATCATCTCTCTTGCCTCCTCTATCTTCGGAAGCACGGATGACATGAATTTTTGCCCCCCGAATCCGGGATTGACAGTCATTATCAGGAGCAGGTCTATGTTGTCGATAACATTTTCTACGGAATGCAGGGGAGTTGATGGGTTAATGGCAACGCCAGCCATACATTTCTTTTTTACCTCGGAAACAAGTTCGTACAGGTGGTTGTTGCATTCAGCATGAACTGTGATAAAATCTGCTCCGGCTTCTGCAAATGCAACGGTGTACTTCTCGGGCTCTGCTATCATTAGATGAACATCGAAAGGTATTTCGGTAAGGGGGCGTATATTCTTTACAACCACAGGCCCAATCGTTATATTCGGTACGAAATGTCCGTCCATTACATCTATATGAAGCCAGTCAGCTCCCGCTTTTTCAACCGCTTTTATTTCATCTCCCAATTTCGAGAAGTCAGCTGAAAGGATGGAGGGGGCTACAAGTACCATGGATGTAAAAGCCACTGTAATTTTAATAATTTGTGCAAGGTTAAAAAAGTATCCCTGCTATACTTGCATATGGATGACAAAATATCTATCGTTGTTGACCACCGGGAGCGCTGCTCGGGTATTGCAGGTTTGCTGGCGGAGATGGGCACAGAGGTATCAGAGGAGCAATTGCCGGTAGGAGATTACATATTGAGCGAGAGAATGGCTGTTGAAAGAAAAAGGGCAGTGGATTTCCTTGATTCGCTGGTAAAGAAAAGGCTGTTTGACCAGATAGGGCGGTTGGCAGATGCATATCCAAAGCCGATTTTGATTATCGAGGGGGGCGGACTGTTTTCCAGGAATATAGGGGCGAGAGCGATATATGGGGCAATGGCATCTATAATAACAGACTACGGGCTTTCAATTGTTACCGCCATGGATGTTGAAGAAACGGCAAGCATTTTGTATGCCATGGCAAGCAGGGAGCAGATAAAAGTTAGGAGGGAGATATCATTGAGGGGGAACAAGCCTTCTCTCTCCATGAAGGAAAAGCAGAGGTACGTTATCGAGGGGCTGCCTTTCATCTCTGCCGTATCTGCAAAAAAACTGCTGGACTACTTCGGTTCGGTAAAGCGAGTTACCAATGCCACCGAGGGCGAGCTGTGCGAGGTGGAGGGAATAGGAAAGAAAAAGGCGAAACTCATAAGAGAAGTCATAGAACTCAGGTGGGAAGAGGAAGATGTAGGATAGTGGCATCATACTCTTAACTGTAAGAAAGGGTTGCAGGGATGTACCGTTTTTTTATTTCCAGAAATACAGTGGCCGTATACAATCGGGATATGCAGGGCAACCAATTTTCATATTCCACATTTGTATAAAATATCGAAAACCATATAAATTTAAGATGCGCTTTTGTCTGACAACTGGCAGGAAGAGTGTTTCGAACATTATCTCTCCTGTTTTTTTTCCAAAATACTGCCGTAAAAATAGAAAGTTATATAAAGTCTGAGCGTATTATCTTGTCTGACAAAAGGCACAGTATGGCATCTCTTGGCATCTAAATGTCAGGCGATATCTGACTGAAAGTCGCCGATTTGTCAACAAGAGGGGAAAAATGGAAACACAGAGAGTAACTGTAAGGCTTCCCGTGCATCAGGTGCGGGCAATAGACACATTTATTCGCTTGGGGGAATTTGCATCCCGTTCTGAGGCAGTCAGAACCGCCGTATCTCGTCTTATTGATGAGATAACTGAGAAGGTATTTGCAAAAGCGGAGACCCTCAAAAAAATCCAGCAATTGGAAGCATACACTACCAAACTAGAAAAATTTAGAGAGAAGTAGGAGGGATATAATAACAACTACCAGCCTATCCAAAAAAGGAGGAAAATATGAAGTCATTAATAGCCGATGCTATAGAATACGCAAGGGACGATGTCCGTCAGACGGACTGTGATGAATTTGGTGTAGCCAAGATAGTGGTTGCCGGCTGCGGAGGGGCGGGCGGCAACACTATCAACCGGCTTAACAGAATAGGAATAAAGGGGGCAGAAACGATAGCGATAAATACGGACAAGCAAGACCTGGACTTGATAGATGCCGACAAAAAATTACTTATCGGGAAGAATATAACAAGGGGCCTTGGTGCAGGAGGGTATCCCGATGTGGCAAAGAGGTGTGCCGAGGAATCGAGGGATGAGATAGATGCAATGCTCGGTGATCCAGATCTGATATTCATTACGGCGGGCATGGGCGGCGGCACCGGCACGGGCGTCAGCCCAGAGATAGCAAAAATTGCGAAGAGGAAAGGAGCGATCGTCGTGGGCATGGTTTCTATACCTTTCAAGGTCGAGAGAGGGCGTGTGCTGAGGGCCGAGCGCGGACTGGAAATGTTACACAAGTACTGCGATTCAACTATTATACTGGATAACAATCGCCTCTTGGAATTTGTGCCGACCCTGCCGGTAGACAAAGCATTTTCCGTGATGGACCAGCTTATGTCCGAAACCGTAAAGGGTATATCTGAGACAATACTTCTGCCTTCCCTGATAAATCTTGATTATGCGGATGTAAAAACAATAGTATCAAGCGGCAATGTCGCAGCGATGTTATGGGGCGAGGGGAGCCTAAACGAGGGGCCTGAAGCACTGGCACTCGAGGCAATGCATCATCCTCTACTGGAAGTGGATTTCAAAGGGGCAAAAGGTTGCCTCATTCACATAACAGGTGGACCGGATATGACTCTTGACTTTGCTGACAGGGTTGCAAAGGGCATTACAGAAGGTATGGATCCATATGCAAATGTCATATGGGGTGCCCGTATAAATAAGGACTTCCACGGAAAGTGCCGCGTAATGGCGATAATGACAGGCGTAAGTTCTCCATATATTCTTTCTTCCGATGAAGAAGGAGTGGAAATACCGAAATGGGAGGGAGGTAAAACCAAATTAGGCATAGACCTTATTGGCTAAATTTTTTTGTCCTCCCCCCTTCCTCCCCTATTTATTTTTATCTCATATATCTCATAATCTATATAACTGTACATTCTGTCTTTATCTCTTTCAATATCTGTTCTGTGCACTGCTCCATGATACTATTTTATAACTCAAATTCGCATCATATGTGTCATGCTACCATATACGACTGCAAAATAAAATATGTAAAAAATCCATGCCCCTCGGTCTATATATCCAATTGCTCCCCGTTTTTTGGCGTATGTACATTTGCAAAATCCATTATGTCCTCTGCCAGGGGTGAGGGGTCTTCGGAATGAAAAATTACGACACTTTCGGGGGAGCATTTTTTTGCAAATTCAACCAGCTGTGAATGACCTGCATGGGCAGAGAAATCAAAAGATTCTATGTCGCAATTCACCTTCCTTTTCACGCCGTACATGTCTATTTCACCATCCTCGAGCAGTTTTCTGCCATTTGTTCCGTCTACCTGATATCCCGTAAGGATAATCGCCGATTTTCTATCATCCCGTATTTTATCAACATAGCCGAGTACTGGTCCTCCATTCATCATCCCGCTTGTTGTGATTACCACATCGCCTTTCATTGCAAGTTCCCTTCCCTTATTTGAATAGACCACTTTTAAATTATTCATGGCTTTTTTCAAATCCTTTTGAGACCGTATACACCCCGGGTGGTTTAACAGTATATCCGCCACTTTGCTTCCCATCCCATCAAGCCAGATATCACATCCGCTGTCCATCAAAATCATCGCTATCTCTTGACTTCTCCCGACTGCAAACGCAGGTATGATAACCTTGCCCCTTCTGGTGATAACATCATCTACTTTATCTATAAATTCCTTTCTCAGTTGCTCTCTATCTGGATGATCTTTGCCGGAATAAGTACCTTCCAGAAAAAGTGTTTTGCACTTGACAGGATTAGCTCCTTTCAGAAGCTTTGTATCCGCAGTGTTGATATCGCATGCGAATAGGGTACCGGAGTCATTCACCTCGAACATTACCGAACCGGGTATATGTCCTGACGAATGAAATTGGACAGTGATATTTCCTACATCCACGGATTGTGAGATATTTACTGTGGAGAAGTTTTTTAACGTCTGGCTTACATCCATCTTATCATAAGGGAATGGATATCCATTTATCTCGGCTATTTTCAAGGTATCTCTAAAAAGAAGTTTTGATACCTCCTGGGTGACTATTGTGGAGAAGATGGGCATATCATATCTATGTGAGAGCCACGGTATCATACCGGAATGATCAAGATGTGCATGTGATAAAAATACGAAATCTACAGGTGGCGATTGTTTCGGGTACTCGGGTGGCTCGCCAGGGGTAAGTCCGTAATCAAACAGCATGGAATTGCCGTTCATTCTGGCAAATATGCCCAGTCTACCGACCTCCTCCCCGCCGCCCAGAAATTCTATATCCATTGAGAAATGATAATGAGAGTGTGCATTTAATATTTGGGTTGCCGCTTTATTCAGTCAGTGCTGTCATATAACCTATAAAGTCAGACAGTTTCATTCCTTCGTCCCACTTTATGTGGTAGTTGCCGTTTGCTGTCGTCCCCAATTTCGGGATTCTCTCATTCACAAGCTTTGACCTGCCTTCAAGTCCATCCATTTTTAGAGAGTATATCCTCCACGAATCACCGTGGTAATTCTTTATTCGGAATGCAAAGAGTGGAAGCACCTTTGTTTTCTCGCATTTTTCAAGCATTTCCTCCGCCTTTCGCTGCATCCGTCCTCCCTCATGGCTGAAAAGAATATTTTTGCCTTTTCTTGTCTTTATCTCGACCAGAAAGGATATATCACCTCTCAATGCCACGATATCGGCAATGCCAAGAGAACCCGCTGCTCTCACGACGATGAAGGGATAATCTGTGATTTTGAAATATTTTTGCCTTTCCTCGGCATTGCAGCTTTTAGTGACCTTTTCTATAATCGCTTTATTGCCCGAGAGTATTTCCTTCAATTCACGTTCGTAGTCGCTCATGATAATGCAATTCAGGTGCAGAGTGCATCAGTATCCGTATCCTCCGATTTTCAGGGTTGGGTCTCCGAGCAGTACAAATGACTGTATGGTATGAAAGTGGTATCTCTCGGATGGGTAGCTGAAATGTGCAGTGTAGTTTCCGACAGCATATCCCCAGCATTCTCCGAGGTGCTGTATTCCTTCCTTGCCGTACGCATGAAGAAGATTTATTTCCATGTAGCCGTATCCGGATTCGACGCAATCGGGCTCGTCCGTTCCATCACCGTCAAGGTCGCCTCTATCGCCTGGGGTGGCAACTGGGAAGGCTGCAAAGCCCAAGGATGCTATTGCACCTCCATCATATTTTCTTGCAAACCACCAGCTTATTCCTTCGGGGGAAGGTACGCCTCCTGTCCAGGGATGTACGGTAAGACTGACATTGAACATGGCAGTGTGGCAGCCGCCCACAATTGCAATGGGGTATTCCTTATTGAAGAATAAGGGCAGGTCATAGAATTTCATACCGTCTTCCCACACCGGTGGGTTAATGTTGCCTGGCTTGTGTGTACTCCAGTATATGGGGCTTCCATGGCCGTGCATGAGTATAAAGGCGGATCCTTCATTCATTCCAGCTTTCATTGCATCTGATGTAACATCCGTCTGGCTGGCGTATATTTTATCCGCCTCGAAACCGGGAAGATAGCTGTATGCCTTGTCACAAACAGTCTCTCCTTCATAGTCTGCACCTTCCTCAAAATTATCCCCGCCGGCAAGGACTATTCTTTTTGTTGCCGTACTTGTTTCATATGTTATCGTCTTATCAATAATTATTTTAACCTCTGCCCTGTTCCTGCATGCCCATCTGCCGAGATAAACATCGGGGTACAAATCCATTTCATCATTTAATCTGCCGAAGGATTTCCATTCGCTGAACACATCATTTCCGTCGGTATCCCATGATGAGAAATTTCCGTCTGCATCATAAATATCCGCAAAGTACAGGTCGCTCGTATATTTGATTTCGTCAGCCCAGTACACCCATGCATATCTTACAGGTACAAGCCATTCCTCATTCATGCCCGGCTTTCTTCCGCCGGCAAACAGAACGTAATCTATTCCCCATTCCTCAATGCTGTTCTTGATGAAGTATTTCACCTTCTCCGCGTCATCCCTGCCCTGCACGGTGAAATAATTCCCGTTGTATATTTCATCAAGTGTCACGAGCATTGTTTTTATACCGTGGTTTTCTTTATGGGTCACAAGCGGCTGAAGGGCATCTTTGAATTCGGATGGTGCAACGATTAACAAATCATAAACGTCATTTGTAAGCATGGGCTTTGCCGGTGGAATGTAATCTACCTTTATCTCTGCACTATCCGCATACTTTATCATGCCCTCCTGCGGGTTATACTGTGCGGGGTATACGGAAACAACCAGGAAGATTGAATGCTTCCCATCCTTGATTCCGCCCATTGTCGTATAGTCGTATTGTTTTTCGGGATACAGCGATGATTTCCCGTATATGCTGTCATCCTCCCACTTTTTTATCGCTCTCGACTGCATATCTGGCGGAACGGGCTCATAGGCAGGTGTTATCTTGCCCGGGATATACAGGTCCTTGATTTCACCCATCTGTACATCGATGCCTGTAATTCTTGTCCCGAGAGGAAATGTAAACGTTTTCCTGCATACGGGCATAACGGGCTTCCCGGGAGATTGGGAAACGGAACACCCTTCCATATTCAAATCGGCATAGCCGTCTTTTTCATTCAGAACCGGTTCGGAAAATAGTTCCTTCGATCGAACGGATATAGCGGAGATATCAGAGGTATCATCTACGCCGCTCGTTTTTTCGTTAACTCCGATTGCACCGGCGCCTCCAAAAAGAAGGGCCAAAACCACAAAAACTGTCATTACTCTCTTCATATTTTCTGCCTCAATCTATTATATAAAAACGATATTTAAAGTTTGATGTGGGAAAAGATTTTATTCTCCGAGAATATATTATGTAGTATGCGGATGGAAGTCACCGTCAGGGATGTCATGGACACCAGCCCGGTTGTACTAAACAGGAAGGCAACCGTTATGGATGCAGCAAAGGAAATGAAGGGAGAAGGTGTCGGAAGCATCATAGTCGTGGATGATGGAATGCCGGTGGGCATAATTACGGAAAGTGATATTCTCAGAAAAGTTGTCGCCGAGGGAAAACACCCGTCGGAAATAACGGTGGGGGATATAATGAGCTCTCCCCCGATAGTTACCTCTCCGGACACAAAAATAGAGGAAATAATAAAGATTATGGGAGCAAACAAGATAAGAAGACTCCCTGTTGTGAAGAATGGAAAGCTGGTCGGAATGGCGACAGGGAGGGATTTATTGCAGATTTCCCCGATGCTGCTTGATGTGGCGAGAGAACTTGCACCGATTATGCAATCACGGGAAACTTCTTATAGGAAGCAGAGATTTCTTTCAGGAAAATGCGAGGGATGCGGGATGCTTTCGGATAAGCTGGCTGAGATTGACGGTCACTTGTTCTGTGAATCATGTGCAGAGTCTTATAGATAAAAGAGGGATTTTATGAAAATAAAGGAAATAATGACAAAGGATATAGTGTATGTGAGCAAGAACGATGATTTGAAACATGTTATGAATTTGATGGAAAAGCATAATATCAGCAAGGTGCCGGTGATGGATGACGGAAAGTTGGTGGGTATAGTTACGGATACCAAAATAGCGGACAAGCTGGGCAGTTTGAAGAGCAGGGGTATACCTGCATCGAGAATGCATGCTTCAACGGTCATGGATAAAAATTTTGAGCCAATCTACCCCGAGATGAGTGTTAAGGAGATACTGGAAACCGTAGGAAAGCCGGGGTTAACAATGCTGCCCGTTGTAGAAAACGAAATCCTGGTGGGGGTTGTAACAAAAGCAGACCTGCTTCCTTTTATAGAAGGAGATAAAAAAGCTAGGGAAGTGATGGTTGCCCCTGTTTATTCCGTAAAGTCCGATGACAGGGTAGTCCATGCAAGACGCATACTATTTGATAATGATATAGCCCGGTTGCCTGTTGTTGACGAGGGGGAGATTGTGGGCATCCTTTCCGATAAGGAAATCTCGTTTGCCATCTCGGAAATAAAAAGGAATTATCCGTTGGGGCGTCAAAGCCACCATATGAGGGAGCTTCTTGTGAAGGAAGTGATGAAGACACCGGCAATTGTTTCAAATGGGGTTATAACCGTAAAAGAAGCTGCAGCAATAATGATGAAAAACGAAATCGGGTGTATCCCGATAGTCGACAACGAAGGAAAGATTGAGGGAATAGTGACAAGAACCGACTTGGTCAGGCTTATTACCGATGGGTTATAAGCTATGGGCTATACGGGAGTTACAAGAGTGGCAAACGCCTGAGCCATTCCATATCGCTGAAGTACAGTTCTCTTATGTCGCTTAAGTTTAGTACCATCATTGCCATTCTCTCAAGCCCGAGACCCCACGCAAGCACAGGTTCTTTTATCCCTAGGGGCTCGGTTACTTCCGGCCTGAACATTCCTGAGCCGCCGAGTTCCATCCATTTTCCGTTCCATTTTACTTCCACTTCCATCGAAGGCTCGGTGTAGGGGAAATAGGCGGGACGGAATCGTATTTTTTCAAATCCCATCTTTTTGTAAAATTCTTTGAGTATGCCGGCAAGTTCGCGGAAGTTTCCGTCCTTTTCGTGGACTATGCCTTCCACCTGATAGAACTCCGGCAGATGGGTGATATCTATATTTTCCCTCCTGAACACTTTTCCTATGGAGAATATCTTCGCAGGTGGTTCCGGGTTGCTTGCGAGATACCGTATGGTATTTACGGTCGTATGGGTGCGTAACAGAACTTTTTTCGATTCTTCTTTCGAAAATTTATATTTCCACCCTTTCGAGTTTGTATCACCGCCTGTTTCGTGAACATCGGCTATCAAATCCAGCAGTTTTTTATCCGTTTCCATTTCCGAAGGGTTTTTGCAGTAGAAGGTATCCTGCATATCCCTTGCAGGGTGATCTTGAGGGATGAACAGTATGTCCATGTCCCAGAAGCATGATTCAACATAACTGCCTTTTATTTCGGTGAACCCCATCTCTACGAAGATATCCCGTATTTTATTTATCAACTGGGTGACGGGATGATGTTTTCCGGGATATATCGATGGGGAGAACGTATTCACATCATACTTTCTGAAGTTTTTTTGTGTCCATTCCCCACTTTTTATTACCTCCGGTGTAAGCTGAACTATGTCATCCGTTATTTTTATTCCCCCTTCAACGATTTTCTTTCCCTCTTTGGTGAGATAGATCGTCCTTATTATATCCTCTTTCTCCTTTACGGCGCTCCTCCTTTTGAGCATCTGGAGCACTTTCTCATCCATTCCTTCGTTCCCCTCTTTCAAGGCTTCCAGCACTTCTTCTTCAGGGCTTTTTTCTTCGGCAGCATTCTTTCCTTCATCTGTTATTTTCAGAAACTTTTTCCCGTCGCTTTTCTCGATTTCACACCATCCTTTTCTCTTGAGCCAGCCCACGGCAATGCCGGTTCTTTCACTTTGTCCCAGTTCCTCAAAACTTTTTTTACCGCCCAGCAACCTATTAAGTAAAATTTTTTCCGGTAGACCATCCTTCAAAAATTTTTCACCTTCCTCTGTTACGGAATAGCTTTTTCGGATGCCTTCCTTCATTCCGACCAGGCCCTTTGATTGCAGCCAAGAAGAGGCATTCATGACTTTGACCATTTCCATTCCCGATTCCATTATCTCATCGGGTGATGCTTCACCGCTTCGTTCCTTCAAAGCGAGGAGAACTCTTTTTTCCATGTTGGAAAGTCTTTCATCTTCCATCCCTTGCTTAAATGGACAAGCAATATTAAAATTTGGCTATTTTGACTTATTTCTTGCTATATACTAACTTTATTCTATTTTATCTCTCTTTTTTAAATTGTGTTTTGCGCATAAGAGTTGAATGTTTTCTGCAACAAGTGATGAACCTCCTTTGGAGTAAGGGATAATGTGATCAAAATGAAGATTATCAGTACTCCCACAAATAACACACCTTCCCATATCCCTTTTCCAAACTTCTAATTTTACTGAAGATGGAATTAATCGCGTGTGCTCAATTTCATTAATTTTGCTTCCCTCTTTATAGTCAAACCCCTCAGTAAGTTCTAGTTTGAATTTGAAAACCTCTCTTGCATTACTCACTTCTCTCCATGCATCAATAAGCCGAAATACACCATTATATGTCCATATTCCAGATCGAATTTTCTCATAGACTTTTACCAATTCTGCTTTTCTTACTCCTTTCTTGAATGCTGTTGCAGCTTCAAAAAATTTACCGTTTTGTGTGAGACTGCCAGATGGATTATTGTAAGGTTGATTTACTGACTTTGAATTTGGTCCATTTGGTTTTGAAATGATATTATGTCCTTCATAAATGAGCACCTTTCCGTTATCCTCAATTCGATCTGCATATGGTGCACCTGGGCGTACGCTCATTAGTATTACACTAAATCCACCTTTAAGTCTGTAGTTCATTCCTCTCTGGAGATTTACATCCTCTTCTTTACACATATCTAAATAAGATATTACACTTCCCGATTCAAGCATTTAACCCTCTCTTTGTGTATTGTAGGCAATTTCTGTATCTGTAGATGAATACTTCATTCTCTTGTTTCATCTATAGTGCTAATAAAATCTATTCATATAACCGTTTCCAAAATTTATTTATGGGCAAGTATGCCCTTTATTTTTTCCCCGTCCCTTTCCATCCTGACGAAACCGAAGCGCTCGAACTGGATTATGTCATCATGGCTGGCATTCTTTATGGACGGCTCTGCATACCCCCGTACAACATTTAAACTGTTTTTGTTGAACTTGTCGCCCGTGAACAGATTTCCGGGCACAAGGACTTCCATTTCAACATGCTCGGCAGTCACCCACTGTATCTTTTTCGTATTCGGCACAAGCTTTTCTCCTGCAAACTTTCCTGCCATTGTATTCTCTTTCCCCGCTACTTTAACATTGTAGAGGTCTTTCAATCTGAAAACCTCTTCTAATTCTATGCTTGCTGCATCTTCTCCGGAAATGAAGAAAATGCCGGAAGTTTTTATTTTTCTTGAGCCTAAATCCAGGGAGGGATGGTGCCGTAGCGTAACTTCTTTCTCCGGTGCATTTTTAACCGAGACTTTTATGGGCTCGGGCACGAAAAAATACCTTCTTGCCATACCGTCAAGAATTTTTCTGTTAATGGCTTCCACCTGATCAAATGTCACAATGCTCTCGGCTTTCGATATGCCCTGTGACAGAACAAATTTGCGTATTGCATCGGGGAGTATGCCCTTTCTTTTCAGTCCCCTTAATGTCGGTAAGCGGGGGTCATCCCATCCCTCAACCTGTTTATTCTCTATCAGCGGCTTTATTTTACGTTTTGAGACAGGCATCCCCTCTATGGACAATCGGGCGAACTCCATTAGGTGGGGTTTTCTCAAATCAAGGAGGTCTAGTATGCGGAAGTAAACTTCATCTCTCAGTTCATATTCCTTTGTGCGAAACGGGTGCGTCACTCCTGACAAAGAATCTTCCACAGCCCCCGTGAAATCGTATGTGGGCCACACCCTGTATTTCCTTCCATGAATCGGATGGGGCTCGTTGATTATTCTGAACAGCGTGGGGTCACGCATAGCTGTATTCTCGGATTTCATATTTCCTTTCAGCCGGAGAACCGCACTCCCTTCCTCCATTGAAAAGAATTCCTTCCATTTTCCAATAGTCATGTCGTCCCTGCAGTCACACTCCCTTCCCAGGCGGCGATTATTTTTGACGGTCTCGCTGCTGCATGTGCATATATATGCATTCCCTTCCTCAACCATCTTTTCCGCCAGTTCGTAATGAACGGGAAGGTTGTCGGAAGTCCTGTACTCTCTATCCCATTCTATCCCCAACCATCTCAAATCTTCCTTCTGTGCTTCGTAGAATTCCTTTGATTCGTTGGCGGGATTCGTATCGTCAAACCTCAGAATAAACGTGCCGTCATATATGCGTGCATACTCGTGGTCGACCACCGCCGCCTTGGCATGCCCTATGTGAAGGTAGCCGTTCGGTTCGGGAGGAAAGCGTGTAATGACTTTGCCTTTTTCCGCATGGGGCAGGGAGGGTAACCCCTTCTCCTTTCTTTTCTTTTCCTCTGCTTTTATCCCAAGCCTTTCAATCTCTTTCTGCTGCCCCTGCATAGACAGTGAATTAATCTCATCCACCACTCCTTTTACTACAGGGATGATTTCCTTTGCATCTCCCCTGAATTCATTCATAACCTGTCCACTAACTGAGTATAAATTCGCTTTTCCGTCAAACTTTACGGCATTGAGAAGCGCATGTTTTCTTGCAATCTCCTCTAAATTCATTTTTCTCTCTCGACGGCAAACCTTGCAATTTCGTCAAGCATGTTTCTGGCATTGCTATCTTTCAACCCTCTTAACTTCTCTCTTGCATCGGTCGAAAATTTTACCGCCTTTTCCTTTGCATAATCCAGCGAGCCTGCCCTATTTAAAATGTTTATGGCATCATTAAGCTCATCATCTGACATGTCCTTTATCTCGTAATGTTCCATCAATTTTTCTTTTTCATCAGATTCCCTCATGGCATGCAGGAAAATCAATGTCTTCTTTCCTTCCCTTATGTCGCTTCCAACGGGCTTTCCTATCTCTTTGCCGATGACGTCCAAGCAGTCATCCCATATTTGGAATGCCATACCAAGTTTTCTTCCGTAATCCTGCAGAATTTTCTGTTCCGCCTCGCTTCCCTCTCCGATAATCGCTCCGCCCAGGGCTGCATATTCAAACATCTTTGCCGTCTTCTTTTCAATCATGATAAGAAAGTCATCCTCGCTTATATCATCTGCTTCTTCGAAGCCCATATCCATCTGCTGTCCCTCGCATATCTCTCTGGACATTACGGAGAGGTTCCTCACCAACCTCTGCACTATATCGGAATCGGCTTTTACTTCGGTTGTAATCTCGAATGCCTTGGCAAATAGGGCATCTCCTGCAAGTATTGCCGTCGCCTCCCCGAATTTTTTGTGTACCGAGGGCATGCCCCGTCTTATCTCATCCTTGTCCATCATATCGTCGTGAACAAGGGTAAATGTGTGGATTATTTCCAGGGCGACACCGAAAGGAATGGTATTTTCTCTTTTCCCGCCGACTGCCTCGCATGCCAGCATTGCTATGATGGGTCGCAGTCTTTTTCCTCCGGCAGACGGAAGATACTTTACTGCATCGTAAAGCTTTGCAGGCTCTTTTTCCGCCAGATAGCTCTCTATGGCTCCATTCACTTTTTTCCTCAATTCATTCATGCCATCCATATGTCCGCCTCCTTCAATTCATCAAGGTTCCTGCAACCCGTAAGAAACATTACCGTCTTCAATGCCCTTATGATAACTTCCATTTTCTTTTCGCCGTCGTCAAGAAGGGCGGAGGCTATGCCTGCAGCATCTGCCCCCAGGGCAATAGCCCTTGCCACATCAATTCCGTTTCTTATGCCGCCCGTTGCGATTATCGTCATGTCGGTGTCACGGCATGCCTCCGCTACTTCAATGACGGACAGAGGTGTGGGTATCCCCCAGTCCCTGAACATATGGCCGAGATTCTCCTGAACTCTATCATCCACTTTTTTTGCCCTGTATGCCTCTATGGCTGCAAATGAAGTACCACCCATTCCTCCAACATCTATGCCGACTATATCTGTTTCGCACAGTCGCAATGCAACCTCTTTCGAGATGCCCGCCCCCGTTTCCTTCACTATAACTGGAGTGGAAATCGAGGAGGCAACCTCCTGAATTTTGCCGAGGCATCCCCGTGCATTTCTATCTCCCTCAACCTGTATCGACTCCTGTAAGAAATTCAGATGGATTGCAAGCACATCCGCCTTTATCATCTCCACTGCTTTTGCGGCATTTTCTGATGCATCCTTCCATTCCAGAAGTTGCGGGGCGCCTATGTTGGCAATTTTTAGCGGAATATCATAATTATTTATTACGGTATAGCTGTCAGTCGAACTCTCGTCTTCAAGAGCGGCCCTCTGGGATCCGACCCCCATTCCTATCTGGAATTTCTCGGCAATCTTTGCAAGTCGTTCATTCAATTCTCTTGCCTTGTCAAATCCGCCTGTCATGCCCGCTATTATGATTGGGGTGTTCATCTTCTTTCCGAACTCGTTCCATGTGGCGTCTATTTCCTTCATATCTACTTCAGGAAGTGCATTGTGGACAAATTCAATATCATCCCAGTAATTGTATGTGGCATTAACCTCCTCGTTTCTGGATATTTCGAGGTGGTCTTTTTTCCTTCCATTCATTTTTCAATCACCCTTGTGCCGATTACACGGCCGGTTATGGCACCTTTCAGCCTTCCCGGTTTTCTTCCGTTGATTACATCGACTTCGATACCCGAATAAGCTATCTCCTTTATAGACTTCACCTTTCCGACCATGCCCGATGTAACATCTGCCTTCGTATTTCCTTTAAAGAACACATTCTGCAGTTCATCGGTTGTGCATTCTCCGATCATTGTCTCCTTTTTTCTTGGGTCCGCATATATCCCGTCAACATTCGTTACGAAAATTGCCTGTTCCGCTCCAAGCCTTTTTGAAAGCATTTCCACGAGATAGTCCCCGGAGACAATCGACACATTACCGTCCACAAGAACATCCCCGAATGTTACGGGAGTCAGCCCCCTTTTCAGCAGTCCGGCGATTTTGTCCGGTAAGCTGTCGTCAAGTGAAGGAAAAGGCGGTAAAGATACGGCAGGAATGCCGGCTGAGCGCAACGCTTCCATAACCTTCAAATTGAGCTGACGAACCGAAAAATGAGTCAGTGATATACCCTCACTGTCCTCAAAGCCCTCGTGCAGCCTGTATCTCTTTGCCTGCGGGTGCCCGAAAGAGCCTGCCCCATGCACTACCAGAACCTCTTTTCCCGATGAAGCAATTTCCTCTGCCAGCCGGTAGGTTATTCTTTTATTAAAATGACATTCCCTTTCCTTGTCCGTTATCACGGAACCTCCCAGTTTTATAACTATCATTTAAACCCTGGTTATATCCGCCTCTTTCTCTCCGGCCTCCACACTCAGCCGGTCGCCCGTATTTATCTTGCTTATGTCGATACCGTCCATGCATGGTATGCCGGCAAGAATGACTCCTGTTGCCACTATCGTCTCTGTCTCGCTGTTGATAATTGCAATTGGCGCTACTCCGTTCATCTTCAATCCGTATATGACGTAGGAACCGACAGTCGAGCCCTTCCCGCAGGGAAATACAAGTATTTTGTCCTTCACACATTCTCCTTCGAGTTCGCTCCCTTTCTCTATAACGATACCCGTCTTTGCGTCTATACCCCCGTAGAATCCCATGGGCTGCCTTGAAACCAATGCCGTTCCTTCGGCGTTTCCCGGGTAAATGGTTCTTGCCTTCATTTTCCCTCCAGCAGTTTATCTATATTTCCGAAAACAACCTTCTGCTTGCAGAAACCGGGCAGATATTGTGCCGCCTTTCCGGAATTTATTGCCGTCGTGCTGAACAGTTTTTCTATAGGCGAGACGACCATGCAGGTATCGGCAACTATCTTGCCTCCCGCTTCCTCTATCACATCCAGCAGACCCATCCTCTGTGCAGTTTCCTTCATAGCCCTAGATGTACATATCCACAGGGGTTTCTTAAGTATCTTTCCTTCCACCTTTCTCGCTATCGATATGATTTCCCTTAGAGATGCATGTGGACATCCCAGTATGACAACATCGGGCTCATCACCCGTATTAAGCTTCTCGTAGCTTTCTTTCAATTCTTTCTCGCCGAATTCTATCCTCTCAAGTCCTTCGATGTTCATAAGTCCTGCCTCAGGTGTCATTCCCTCGACATGATATAGTGCGACGGCCCCGGATGCAGCCATTGCAGCCCCGAGAGATTTAAGGTTATCGGTATTCGCTTCCTTTATCCCCTCGAAGTAGGGAATTTTATTCTTCACGGCAGCCCCGACAAAATGTCCCATTGCCCCGAAATCGGAGTTGAATTTCAAATCGGTCTTAACATCGATGACAAAATTCGGCTTCCTGTTCTCATCAAGATGCAGGCCGTAGTTTGGGGTGAATCCGCATATGGCAGCGGCAAGCGCCGATGGACCTCCTTCTCTGTTCGTTCTTGCTCCTATGACCGAATTGGAAAAGGAAACCGCCGACGACTCGGACCATGCAAGGTGTTCCCTGAAACGGGGCAAATTTCCGGCGAGGTAGGGGGTGCATGTTGCAGTGATGACAATCCCCATTTTCTTGAATGCATCTATAATAAGCTTCTGTTTTTCCGCAAAATCTGCGGGGATGCCGAGTTCCTGCCAGTCTTCCAGGTCCATGCCTGCGGGATTGAGGTATGTCAGAACCTTTACCTTTGCCCCTTTTGAAGCAAAATCCTCCAGAAACTCCAGCCCCGGGTCGCCTATGGATTTGTAGGATACGCCAGCCACCTGCACGGAGCCGACGGAAATCATTTTGTCTGCATCGTAAATGTCTCCAAGCCGGACAAGCAGGCGCATGAGCTTTTCCACAACCGCCCCCTCTTCTCCATCAAGCATTCCTTCCTGTTCCTTAGTCAGGTACATCAATGGTATATGTGTTCACCTTTCTTAAATTTTGAGGATAGACGGGGAGTTGAACTGGTAAATTGCATTTCTGTTGCCTTGAGAATAAAAGAAGTTGACGAAGGGAATAAACTTCATGTTTGCGTCATGTTTATCCTTTCTTATACGCTTTTTTTCTTAATGAAATCGACAATATAAATATGTGCTTGATGATAAAATCTACTTGATATATTATTCTGTAGTTTCCAATCCTGATTCTATAGGTGGTCTGAAATCCTTTCAATTTCTTTACATCATATTTTATTGGAAAATAGATATGGCGGAGGTTGTCTATTGCCTCTGCAATTTTCGTCCGTATCTTTGGTTCTAATAATTTAAAGGCTTTTTCGGCCCTGTTAGTTAAAAAGACCTCAAACATTGCTTAAATCTCCTTTTTAACCTGATCCCAGCTTCTGTATCCTCCTGCATTTACCTCTCTTTCTCCAGCCCTGATATCATCTAGTTCCCCCTCCTCTAGTTCATCCTCCGGTATCAAAGCATATTTAATTTCATCGATGTCATCCTTGAGCATCTTCAAATCATGAGATATTTTTAACAGCAACTCATCGCTCTTCACCATGGCACTATCACCATACTCAAATAGGTATAGCAATACTTAATAATTACTATCACAGGATATTCCTACAAAATCGTAACGTGGTAGTTTTTACTGCTGGATTATAAGTTTTTCTGATAGATAAAAATTCATGGTCACCTTACCAGAAAAAATGAGACGTTACAAAATTTCAGAGATGTCCTTTGTGAAATGTCATCTCTCTCAAACATTGCGGACATTTAATTTTTTCTCCCGGTTTTAATTTCACATGAAGATTAAATTCCATTTTGCAGTTATAATAAGGACAACTTACGCCATAATTTTTACCATAGGCTTCCCTATAAGGAAATGGAAATTTCAACCCCCCGTTGTAATTTTCGAGGACACCTCTTAAATAATCAAATGCTGCTCTATGCTTTAAACTCACGGTAAGATAGTTATTAATGTATGGCATTGGGAAATTAATCGAAACATCATCACAAATAGCCCAGACATCAATTCCAAGTTGACACGCTAATCCCATTTCATAGGCAATCCAATTTTGAGTATATCGCCATTTAGAGTCATTTAAATCTTGACTTTTTACCAGTTCTTCCCCTACTAAAAAGAATAAAGCAACAGACTTATTCATGGCTTTTTTTATCGTTTTCCATGCAGGTTTTGACATTTTTTCGAATTCAGAGCGAAATGCTTTAATGCCTACCCTGGCACAAACTTTATCGAATGAATCGCAGAATTTCTCATCTTTCTTTGTATGTGAGACAAAGACTTGTTTCATTTTCATCCCTCTCAGATGTTACAAAACCAATTCCTCTTTTACAAACTTTTTATGAAATTAGGCCGGGAATACTGCGTGGTCTGTAGCGAAGCGTAAGACCCGCAGATGAGAGGCCGTTTCTTAACCCATCAACTATTGTATTTCTGTCGTGCGCGGCAGACCATAAGGTCTGC